>Ga0247611_10010585_pt1 | contig 10817 bp, 7 predicted proteins | sample 177DNAGHGhighgp2_FD_192422 | JGI IMG/M metagenome (GOLD analysis project Ga0247611, IMG submission 192422) | Sheep rumen microbial communities from Palmerston North, Manawatu-Wanganui, New Zealand - 1770 DNA GHGhigh gp2 | ecosystem: Host-associated > Mammals > Digestive system > Stomach > Rumen ... | reverse complement strand
CTTTTTATGCAGTGGCCTTTAAGTACCTCTGAGGCTTCATCTACAAGTACCGGCCTTTTTAGGGCAAAGGCTTCTAATACTACGATTGATAAACTTTCAAATTTGGATGGGATTACAAGGAATTTGCTTCCCGCTATTCCCGCATATTTATCTTCTTCACTTACAAAGCCGAGCGATACTATGTCGCTATTTTCAGGTATGTCTATTACTGCTTTTCCCATTAGTACAAGCTTTAGATCTGATGGATTTCTCTGCTTGAATTTTAAGAAGAATTCAAATAATTCCGGACAGTTCTTTCCTTCGTCTATTCTTCCTACATATACTATGTAATTATCAAGGCCATATTTTTCTTTAAACTTTTCTGCGCAGTATTCTTTATTGCATCTTATGCTCTCCGGGATATCCACTCCGGCTCCACCTATCTGGTAAGGTATTGCATAGTTATTATATCTGTGCCTTACAAGGTCTCTTTCTTCGCTTGTGAGGAAGAAAAAGGCACGCGGCAATAGAAACACTCTGTCATAGGTCTTCATCCTGATATAAGGCTCGTCATGCGCATATGGCAGCACTATCGCCTTTGAGGCCGCCTCTGTTATTCCCATTACTGTTGGATAATAGAGGTAGGTGCATAAAAGAAATACGTCATATTCATCATAGTGATCTCTTATGTACTCTACTAATGATGGCACTAATGGGCCCTGTTCATTTATCCATTCTTCCTCTTCAGCTTTCTTCGTAAAGGAGCCTGTTAAGAATTTTTCATTTATGGAATTAAATCTATCCTGATTTCTTTCTCTTGCTACTGAAAATCTTCTGACGTAAACGCCGTTTATTTCTTCAGTGTCGTTTATGTATTCGTCCTTCCAGGTCATATAGTCTACTGCTTTTGTGGTAAGCACTTCTACTTGGTACCACTTTCCCATGCGCTCTGCTAATTCTCTAGTTAACAGCTCCGCTCCGCCATTGACCTCCAGGCCGTATCTTTGTACTACAAAACATATTTTATTCATCGTAAAGGTTCCGTCTATTCGTATTTTCCATTGCTGCTATCTTTGCTTCTAATACTATGAGCCTTGTCGTCAGCTCTTCTATTTCTTGTTCCTTGCTGTCTATGAAGAGCTGCTGCTCTTTGGTAAATTTAAGGTTATTATATTCGTTGCTCTTTAGGCCCACTTCCGCAGGAGATTTTCTCTCTTTAGTTTCCTTTTTTTCAAGCGAAGTTCCTTCTGAGAGCTTTTTTACCTCATCTGCTACATATTTATCTTCCTTTACATATCTGAAGACCTGATTCATTGTTCTTACTGTGGCCGCATTAAAGTTATTTTGATAGTCTACGACCGGCTTAAGAAGCCACATTACCATTTTCCTGGATATTTTCTTCATAAACCTTTTTATGAAGTTTCCTTCTTCTATATTTGTATTTATTGGTACGCTGCAGCTTGAATTCATAAGATTTACCTGAAGTTCAAATTCTCCTTCGCTAAATCCTGCGCTATGTGAAACTACTGGCGTGCTTTCCTTTACTTCTGATGGCAGCACCACATCATCAAACCTGAGGCATTCTTTGGTATAGCCTCTTCTTTCGATATTCCGGCGTATTTCAGTCATTATTCTTTCTGTACTTATTTCATTCATCTTTCCTTCTATCATCCTTCCAAGCTACTAAAGAATTTTGTGTATTTTTCTACTATTATATTTCATTCATCTTTTCTTCTATCATCATTCCAAGCTACTAAAGAATTTTGTATATTTTTCTACTATTATATTTCATTCATCTTTCCTTCTATCATCCTTCCAAGCTACTAAAGAATTTTGTATATTTTTCTACTATTACATTCCATGCAAAATTTTCCAGAACAAATTTTCTTCCCTTTTCACCCATCTCTTCTGCTATTTCAGGATTATGCTTTATATAATCAACACATCCTTCAAATTCAAAATAATTATCGAAATACAGCCCTGCATTATTATCTACTACGAATTTTTTGGTTACGTCACATTTTTCATGCACGAGTACCGGCCTCCTGCATAGCCAGCTCTCCATTATTACAATGGAAAAACTCTCATGTATTGACGGCTGGCAGAGCATTTCCGCTGCTGCATAGGCATTATATTTATCCTGAAGGTCTACAAAGCCTAAATCTATTACTTCTTTTTTCAGGCTCTCCGGTACATTCAGACTTCCTCCGCCTATGAGCACCAGCTTTGTTTTATCCTTACTATGTCTTAGCTTATATTCTCCGAAATACTTAAGAAGGAGATATATATTTTTTCCTTCATCTTTTCTTCCTGCATACAAGATGAAGGGCTCTTTTATGTCAAATTTCTTTCTAAATGCCGCTGCATCATAGTCAAAATCCGTTTCTACGCCTGCTCCTAGCACCATCTGCTTTACATTTTTTAGATTGAATACGCTATTTGCTGTATTCATTTCCGGAATTGACAGATATACCATGCCTGCGCAGTTCTCAAAGGCTTTTTTGTATAGGTTTATATGGATATACGATTCTTCGTGAAAGCAGGGTATTACTACCGATTTTTCCGGCACTGAGAGCACTCCGTAATAGGTGGTTCCGAACATATACGGTATATATACGAACAAGCCATATTCATCCTGCTTTTCTCTTATGTATTTATAGAGATCAAGGCTATTTACCATTTCCCTAAGGAAGGTCTCTTCTTCTTTTTCATTTATTGAAATGCCCTGCATGAGTTTTGCATTTACCTGATCAAAAGCTACAGTGTCTCTTTCTCTTACCTTAAATCTTTTGGTTTTTACGCCGTTTACCAAATAGTCGCCCGGCTTATAGTAATTCTTGCTCCAGTCGCTTCCAAACTTCTCTACGCAGGTCGTTAGCACTTCAACATCAGCGCCTGCTTCGTGAAAATGGTCTACTATTCCCCTTAATTCCGTTTCTGCTCCGCCTGGTATGTTTTCTCCGTACCATGGCGCTACAAATGCTATTTTTTTCATTGAACGCTTCCTTGATTTTCTATTTCCGCATTTCTCTCTTTTTCTTCTATTCTTTCTCTTTCAGCCTCCAGGTATTCATAGTAGGCCTCGTCCACCTCTTCCGGCTTTCCTTCCATGACTATTCTTCCGTTATTTATCCAGTAACATCTGTCACATAGTTCTTCTACCTGGTCGGTGGAATGGGATACTAATACTATTGTCGTGCCTTTTTCCTTTATTTCCTGCATTTTTTCATAACACTTTTGTCTAAAGCCGGCATCACCTACTGATAGTATTTCATCGATAAGCAGTATGTCTGCATCTACATTGATGGCTACTGCAAAGGCAAGTCTCATGTACATTCCTGATGAATAAGTCCTTACCGGATTATCTATAAAGTCCTCTAGCTCTGAAAACTGTATTATGGTCTTTAGTCTTTTATCGATTTCCTTTTTCTTTAAGCCGAAAATGGAGGCATTTATATATATATTTTCTCTTCCTGTCATGTCAGGATGAAAGCCTGCTCCAAGTTCTAGAAGGCTTGATACTCTTCCTCTTACTTCTATTCTTCCGCTATCTGGATATATTATCTTTGTAAGGAGCTTTAAGGTTGTACTTTTTCCGCAGCCGTTCTGCCCGACTAACCCTACTGTCTCTCCTTTTTTTACCTCAAAGCTTATATTTTCAAGCACCTTTCTTTCCGAATATTCTCTTCTATTCTTGAATAATAATAGCTCCTTGAGGGTGGTTCCTCTATCTTTAAATACGATGAAGCTTTTGCTTACATCCTTTACCTCTATGGCATTTTCTTCTTTCATTTCTATCTCCGATTTTTCTTTGTTCTTTTCTGATTACAGATATTCTGCAAAGCGCTTCTGAAGTCTTGAAAATACATTCCAGCCAAGCACCATAAATACAGTTGCTACTACTACTGCCAGTATGAGTGTATTCATTTCCGGCACTCTTTTATAATACAATATGTCCCTATATGCTATTATTATCGAAGTCATTGGATTTATGTAAAAATATGTCCTCATATTTTCCGGTACCATTTCGATGGAGTAGAGCACCGGTGTTAGGAACTGCCATGCCAGTATCAGCACCGACATCAGGTATTCCAAGTCTCTAAAATACACTGTAAGTGATGATACAAGAAGCGCCATGCCAAGTGCCAGGAAATATTCTATCAGCATTATTACCGGCAAGAACATAAGCGGCTTTAAGCTAAGTCCTTTTCCTGATAGTATTAATATTAAAAATACTACCAGCATGCTAAAGAGCATATTTACAAACTGGCTGGTCACCAGCTCTATTGGCAGGATCTGTCTTGGGAAGTATATTTTCTTTACCATTCCAGCTTGTGTTGTTACTGCTCCGCATCCATTTGCTACCGAGGTGCTAAAAAACATCCACGGTATAAGTGCTACGAATAGGAACAGATAATAATCCTCTATTCCATTTCTCATTATCTTTGAAAATACTATTGTATATACGCTAAGCTGAAGCAATGGATTAAGAAATGTCCAAAAAAAGCCCAGCACCGAGCCCTTATATCTTCCTCGCAAGTCTCTTCTTACCAGACTTGCTATCATTTCGCGATATCCAATTATTTCTTTTATTGTCTTCATTTGTTTTTTTACATTCCTTTTTGTTTCTTTTTTTTACGTTACTTTTTTGTTTCTGGTTTTACGTTACTTTTTGTTTCTAGTTTTACGTTACTTTTTGTTTCTAATTTTACGAGAAACATTTCCCTATATATTTCTTCGTAGCTTTTCACAGTTTTTTTGCTGTCATATTTCTCAAAAAAGCCTGTCAGATTTTTTTCTAAGAGCTCTTTTCTTAAACTCTCATAATTTTCCAGCATGTATTTTAAGCCTTTATATATACTTTTTACTGAGAACGGGTCAACATAATGCGCATTTTCCTCTAATGCTTCTGGAAGCGAGGCCGCATTTCCTGCCATTACCGGTGTTCCGCTGGCCAGTGCTTCTACCGGAGGCATTCCAAAGCCCTCATACATTGATGGAAATACAAAGAACATCGCATTTCCCATGATGACCGGTGCATCTTTTTCTTCTACATAGCCTAGGATTTTTACCCTGCTCTCTAGATTTTTTTCTTTTATTGTCTTATATATGTCCTGATACTTCCAGCCCTTTCCCCCTGCTATTACAAGCTCTGGGGGCACAGCATTTTTTTCCACCAGATGCGAATATGCTAATATTAGCCTTTTTATATTTTTTCTAGGCTCGAGCGTTCCTAAATACAGCATGTATTTTTCTTTTAGTGAATACTTTTTTCTTATCTGCTGCACGATTTCAGCTTCTTCTGATTGCACTCTTTTATCTTTTTTAGATTGCACGCTTTCAGCTGATTCAGCTGCTTCTACATATACACTATGTGCATTCTTTTTATTGAACACTTCATAGTCTATGCAAGGATGAATTACTCTTATCTTTTCTTCTTTTACCTTTAAGTGCTTTAGGATTCTTTCCTTACTGAAGTATGAGTCAGTTATTATAAGGTCTGCTCTTTTTACGGATTTCTTGAGGCCCAGCTTTAAGTAGAGCATTGTCCTAAATCTTACCGTTTCCGGATGGTCATAGATTACCATATCATGAATGATGGTCACTTTTTTTCCATTTACGCTTCTTGGCACAAAGTAGTTAAAAAACTGCATTACGTCAGTTTTTTCTCCGAAATATTTTCTATAGGGATAGCCAAATACAAGCAGGGCATTGGTGAGGATACTGCTTTTATTTTCTATTTTATGAAGCTTCATGCCCTCTGCTTTTAGCTTTTTTATTTCTTCTTTTCCTTCGCTGCTTAGGCCACTTGTGAAATAGTTCATGTGACATTCGAATTCTTCACTTTTTAACAGCTGGTGTATCAGATTTCTTGAATACCAGCCTATGCCAGATTTATTTTTGTCTAATACCGGCTTTCCATCAAATGTTATTTTTATCATTTTTCTATAATTTTAGGTCTGTCTCTTTCCTAAATTTTATGCTTACTTTTTTGATTTTACTTTTGGCTTTTTGCTTTTTGCTTTTGGCTTTTTGCTTTTTGCTTTTGGCTTTTTGCTTTTGGCTTTTTGCTTTTGGCTCTTACTCTTCTACTTTTTCTATAATCTGATTTAAAGTATTTTCAAATTTGCCGAACAGATACTCTTTTTCTGCTCTTTTGTGCGCTGCTTCTCCGTACTTTTTTATAAGCTCTTTGTCCTCTATGAATTTCTGCATGGAGGCAGCATATGCCTGTACATCTTTATTTTTTACCTCTATTCCTGTTTCCCCGTTTACACAGACGCTATTTACTCCGCTTCCTTCTATCGTAAAGGTTACTGCTGGAAGATGCATGTACATTGCTTCTATTAGCGATATTCCATAGGCTTCATTTTTGGTTATGGATGGGAAGCAGAATACTTCTGCCTCTGCAAACAGCTCGGCCAGCTTCTTTTCGGATACCCTTCCCAGGAATTTTATTTTTTCATTTCCTTCTGCCGCCTTCTTTAGCTTTCTAGTAAGCGGGCCGGTTCCTGCTATTAAAAGCTTAAAATTTCCTTCTACCATTTTAGAGGCTGCTACAAGGTATTTTAATCCTTTATATTCTACGTGCCTTCCTACAAACAGAAAGGTTATTGTATCTTTCTTTAAGGCAGACTTTTCATTTTTTTCTTTTCTTTTTGCTAATATTTCATCAAACTGCTTCTGTCTTTCCTTTAATATGCATAAATGCAGTATCTCTACCTTTTCCCTGTACTTTCTTAAGAATCTGCTGCCTTCTACATATTTTTCACTGCTTGCTAGTATCAGATCTGCCCTTTTTAGGAGCCTATGATTTTGCACTTCAAACAGATATTTTAATAGCTTTTGCCTATATATGTCAGACTGATAGAATACTATCAATTTTTCATTTTTTATTAATTTTAAAAGCATTTCTGCTACTAAGGGATTTGGGAACTGAAATATTATGATATCCGGCTTAAAATTTTCCATGGTTTCTTTTAATTTTGCATAATAAGAAAACGAAACCGCCTGAGAAAACATCTTTATAGGTGCTCCGCACCTGATTATCTCTACAGTTCCATCTTTGTCCGTTATATTTTTTGCCGTGCTGCTAAAGCAGATTACCTTTTGCTCATATTTTTGCTTCAAGGCATCTACCATGCTTTTTGTACATAGCTCTATTCCGCCCATATGCGGAAGATAATAATTACTTATATGTAAAATTTTTTTCATCTTGCCCCTACTTTAAGCCTTACGCCTTTATTTTTCTAATCGCATATTATGTCCATCATATTTGGGTATTTTAACATCATTTTCGGTTCATGTCAATTGATAGATGCGTATTTAAAAAGGCGAAATGACATATTTTTAGTCACTTCGCCTCGTATTTGTCTTTTACATTCGCTTTACTGGGCTAGTCCCATTGCTGCTACTACATTTGCATATTCCTGTGATGCTGTAAGCTCATTAAATGCATCTTCTCTAGTCATTACTTCTGCGTTAAGACATGCTACATAGTTTGTTGCTCCTGCATCTGGCTCTCTGCCAAATAATCCTCTATAAAGAGCTGCTACATAGTCTTCATTTGACATTTCTCTAGCCGCCTGATTTTCAAGGTATAAGGAGTATGCCACGCTCTTTGGTGTTTCTCCTGATAATACATTGCTCGCATAGGTGTTAAGTGTATCTGCATCTGCACTGGTTCCTACTGCATTTTGATACACTCTGTTTATGTAGCCTGTTAATGCTAGATTTTTATCTCTCGCTTCATCTGATGTAAAGCTTCCCTTGGTAACTGCATATTTATTGCATAGATTGGTGAACTCTACTGATTCCATGAAGCCCTCAAGTACGAACTTTCTTGATACTCCGCTCTTAAGAGCATTTGTCCATACTTCAAGTCCGCCGTCATCTGGCTCCCTGTCTAGTAATGCCTGATAAAATCTGGTTACAAATTCCTCATCACTTACATTTTGATTTACAAACTCTGGTGTGAATGCAAATTCATAGGCTGCCTCGGCTGCTGAGATTGCATTTCCAAATAACGTATTGGTCCAGGTTGTTTTGCCTGGTTCTTCAGAGGCTCTTCCTAGTATTACAGTATACAGTCTTTCAACATAGCCTGCTATCTGATCTTTGCGGCTTTCTATTTCGTATTCGTCACAGATATTGCTGTATTCGTCACATACTATGAAGCCTTCTACCAGCTCGGCTCTTGTCATTCCATTCTTTAATGCATTTAACCAGCTGTTATATCCGCCCTCATCCGGTTCTCTATCAAAGAGAGCTTTATATACTTCTGTTACATATTCCTCATCACTAAGATTTCTTACTGTCATTTCTTCTCCTGTAAGGAATCCTAATGCTATGGATCTATAATTTTCTGTTCCGTTTTTCAGGCCAGTACACCAGCCCTCAAAGCCTGCTTCATCAGGATCTCTGTCAAAGCATACCTTATACATGCGTCTTACGAATTTCTGGATATTGTCCTCGTCTACTGGAGTTTCTGTTACTTCCGGCTGTGGTGTGGTGGTTACTTCTGCCGAGCTTCCTGCATTATAGAGCTTTATTTCAGGCTTTGCATCTGATGGTGTCCAAATCTGCAGCTGAATTTCAGATACACCGTCTGGTACTTCTCCTTCGATTGTATATCCAGTTGAGTTAGAGGTTCCTGAATATGTCTGCTGAACCCAGTTTCCGTTCTGGCTATAGCCTACGCAGCCTTCAAGCTTCGAGCCGCTTGTACCGGTTATATTTATTATATAGTAGTCAAAGGAGGATACATTATTTACATAATATATTCTTGTTCCGGTTGACTGGGTTTCTAAAGTATAGCTTCCTGCTGTTTCGTTTGTAAGGTTTGCAGGATCTATGGTTGGTGTTGGTGATAAGGTAGGATCTGCTGCTCTTGACGGAAGTGGTGTTACTGTTGCTGCGGCATTTACCGTCTTCCAGCTTGTATTTCCCTTTATATCCTCTGCCTCACGGTCGCAGTAGGTATTTACAAGCCACTTTCCTGTGGTGGTAAGGTCTGCTGCTGTCCATCCGCCTGTGGTGCTTGAGCCCGGATTGAAATATGATGCAGATTCTGCCTTATTTGATAATGACCAGCAGTTAAGGCTGAGGTTGTACTTATCGCATAGTGCCATCCACTTGTCTGCCATATTTGTGTCATAGCCGCCGTTTCCGCTTGCTGCGCAGATGCCATATTCTGATATATAAATTGGAGTTCCTGCATTTATCGCATTTTCTACCTTGGTCATGTAGCTTTCTCCATGAGTTCCTGAGTAGTAATGGAAGGCATAGAGTGTTCTATTATCATTTATCGGCTTTTTAGCTACATCTTCTACATCCTGAGACCAGTTGTTGGTTCCGCAGATGATAAGTGCATCACTTCCGCAGCTGCGTATTAGTCTTATTACGCTGTCTGCATAGGTGTAGATGTCATTTCCCGCGCCGTTATTGTACCAGTTGGTTCCTGTTGGTTCATTACAGATTTCAAAGATTACATTGTCATAATCCTTGTACATGGTTGCGTATTTTCTGAAGAATTCTAAGGCTTCAGTCTTAGTTTCATTTGGATTGTATTCATGTACGTGCCAGTCTACTATTACATACATTCCCAGCTCTGTGGCATATTTTACGCCGTTCTGGATATATGTATCCATTGCGGCTGCTGCCTGCGTGCTGGTGGTATAGCCGCCGTACTGTCTTGGGTAGGCTGCCAGTCTTATTGTATTTACGCCAAATTCGTCTCTTACTGACTGAAAGGCTGATTTATTTACGAAGGTATATCCTACATCAAAACCAAGGCCGTGCGTGCTTGCGCCGTGAAGCTGATATGGATATCCGTCTTTATCTACTATTGTTAGTGCGTTTCCATAGGTACTTACCTTTGCCATTCCTAGCTTTCCGTGAATTCCAAACGGTGTTTCATCCGCGGCTAGCGTCTTGGTTGAACCTGTTACTGAATACTTTAGCGTGACATCTGCCTTTGCTACGATGTCTGAGTTTGTGTAGACTTTTGCTACTGTCTGATTTTCGCTACTTCCGGTGTTAAATCCCGGAACATGCGCTGAGCCTAGGACCATTGCTGCTGATAGTACTGTGCAGGCCGTCATTTTTAGTAGTCCTGATTTGATGATACCTTTTTTCATTTATACCTTCCTCCATATTTTTTTATCCATAAAAACCCCACGCTAAAATTACAGATATACAAATTTTAGCACTCTATTTTTAGGTTTACAATTTAAATGTTAAAAAAGAAGATATAAATAAAGTACTTTCGTGATTTTGCGAAATATTTTCGTATCTTTTTTTATATGTAATAGAAAGAAGCCGCACAAAATCGGGGGAATGTACGGCTTCTTCTATTGGGTTGATATTCAAAAATTTGATATTGTCTTTTTTATTCCCTAAAATGTGTCATGTTTTTGACACATTTTAGGGGTATTGCTTTTTTCTTCCTTAACTATCGTTACAATTTTCAAATATTTCTTTTTTAGTTAAGGTTAGTCAAGGTTGAACATGTTCATCGGTATGATCTGAATATTTCTTGTTACCATGAGATTTGCTGATTTTCCTTCTCTATAAAGGATTCCCATTATAGTGATTTCCGGCATGGTACATTCTGATGGATTTAACCTTACGTCTACGTAGTACACCTGATTTGGATATAATTTATACGCTTTCTGGGTTGAGTCATATGTAACCTTTGTTCCTGTTTTGGTATTCTCATTGTAGCTGTATACTTCTATTACTGCACCGTTCTTATCTGACCTTGCTGTGCGTCTATTTACTTCTCTTATTTCATTTTCACTGAGCTTTGTTGCTTCAACAGTACTATCCTTGCTTAA
>Ga0247611_10010583_pt1 | contig 10819 bp, 9 predicted proteins | sample 177DNAGHGhighgp2_FD_192422 | JGI IMG/M metagenome (GOLD analysis project Ga0247611, IMG submission 192422) | Sheep rumen microbial communities from Palmerston North, Manawatu-Wanganui, New Zealand - 1770 DNA GHGhigh gp2 | ecosystem: Host-associated > Mammals > Digestive system > Stomach > Rumen ... | reverse complement strand
TGTCATCATATGATCCTAACGCATCAAAACCGCAAAGGCAGGAGAACGTTTTTCTACGATGGGGCATTTCTAACTGTAACCCAGGCGTTTAGCAATTTCTTCAAACTAAATTCGTTCTTTTGACTTGATAATCAGAAGAAAGATTCCTATATTTACACCTTGTAGCGCATGTACTTTAGTATCATAATTAGGTCTGCAAGCAAACAGTCAACGTGCGATCACGAACAGGATAGACCCACTTTTCCAAAAGTGATTTTCTAATAATATTTCACTTTTCCAAAAGTGTTTTGTATCTTTGTCGGGTAAAGAATATGATTATGGAACTCAACGACCTACGTCCCATCGTGGACTTCTATCACAGCAAACTCGCGCAGGTTACGCTTCTTTTCAAGCGCTACCTCTATCCACAGATCAACTGGGATGCTCGTGTGATTGGCATCAAGGGAGAGAGGGGCGTGGGTAAGACCACTATGTTACTGCAGCGTATCAAGGAGAAATATGAGAATCCGGACGACACCTTTTATATGTCTCTGGACCACTACTGGTTCAAGACGCACACCCTTCAGGAACTGGTCACCTTCCTGTACAATCGCGGCATCAATGAGATGTATATTGACGAGGTACACAAGTATGAGGGCTGGAGCGGTATCCTAAAGAACCTTGTGGACCAGTATGCAGACCTGCGCATCGTCTATACGGGCTCATCATTACTGGAGATTGACAACGCCAAAGTGGATATGTCCCGCAGGCAGACGCCCTACACTTTGAAAGGGATGTCCTTCCGCGAGTATCTGGAATACGAAGGCGTGCTGAAAACCGAAGCCATTTCCCTGGAGACGCTTCTATCCTCCCACGTTTCCCTGTCTATGGATATTGTCTCCCAAACGAAGGTGCTTAAGCAGTTCGATGCATATCTTCAAAGCGGGGTATACCCCTTTTACAAGGAAGCCGGGGCCGATTTCCTCGTACGCCTCAAAGAGGTTGTGAATACCGTCATCGAAAGTGATTTGCCTGCCGTAGAAAAGATCACTTACGAAACCATCGAAAAGTGCAAGAAACTCTTCATGATTATTGCAGAGAACGTGCCTCTGCAGCCCAATATAGAACGCCTGGCGGCATCGCTTGGAACAACCAGGGACACGCTGCTGAACATCCTCTACAGCTTGGATAAGGCAGAGGTTCTGGAACTTTTAACCGTCCAGCTCAAGAGTTACAAAAAACTATTAAAGCCGGAAAAGATATACCTTGGAAACACCAATCTGATGTACGCTTTCACCCCGCAGATTCAAGTGGGCACCTTGCGTGAAACCTTCTTTATTGACCAGCTATCGGCTATAAGCAGCGTGCAGCTGCCGGAAAAAGGAGATTTTCTGGTTGGCGAGAAATATCTTTTCGAGATAGGAGGCCCAAGTAAAGACTTCGAGCAGATTGCCAACATTCCAGACAGCTACTTGGCTATGGATGGCATAGAAACAGGATACGGCGCAAGTATCCCTCTTTGGATGTTTGGTTTTCTGTACTGATTATGATACCATGTGCTCTCGTACTCGTAAGCATGCAGCAAAGCCCGTGGAGGGACCGGATGAGCGCTACAGCTGCCGGTCGCTGAGCTCGAAGGTGTTGCCGCGGCGGATGTCGCCGCTTTCCATGCCCTTTTTGAGCCAGCGCATGCGCTGGGCGGCGGTGCCGTGGGTGAAGGACTCTTCCACGGCGTAACCCTGGGCTTTCTTTTGCAGATAATCGTCCCCGATCACCGAGGCGCAGCGGATGGCCTCTTCCAGGTCGCCGTCTTCCAGCGAGCCAAACAGGGTGCTCTCGTAATGCGCCCAGACGCCGGCGTAAAAGTCGGCCTGGAGCTCAATGCGGACGCTCACGCGGTTGGCATCGGCCTTGCTCATGCGGGCCATTTGGCTGTGCGCCTGGTCCAGCGTGCCCAGCAGGTGCTGCACGTGGTGGCCCACCTCATGCGCAATCACATACGCGTAGGCAAAGTCGCCGTCGGCCCCGAGCTGCTGCTTCATGCTGGAGAAGAAGGAGAGGTCGATATAGAGTTTTTCGTCGGCCGAGCAGTAGAACGGCCCCATGGCGGCCTGGCCCTGCCCGCAGGCAGTGCTGGTGGAACCCGTATAAAGCACCAGCGTAGGGGCCTTGTACGTACCTATCCCATTGTCCATGAAATAGTTGCCCCAAACATCTTCCGTGGAGGCCAGGATTTGGCGGGAGAATTTGGCCAGCGCCTCATTCTCGGCCGTGGGTTCATAGGAAGTTTCTGCCGCCGGCTGCATGCCGCCGGAAGAGGCAACATTCCTGAACACATCGCCCAGGTCCCCGCCCATAAGTAAAGTAATAATGGCAACGATGGCAATGCCTCCCAGGCCGATACCGGCCTTGCCGCCACCGCTTAGACCTCTGCGGTCTTCTACATGCGAGCTTTCGCGCCTTCCGTCCAGTTTCATAGTGAAAGTGTTTTATCAAAAGTTGAGAGAATACTGCCTTCAGCCAGGAGGAGCTGAACGCCATTGACCAGGCTATCTCAGATAAGCGTTGATCATATTCAGAAGAGGCTCCGACACGGAGCCTTTTCCGTCATGGAGCTTGCTCACCAGGAAGGTGATTTTGAGGGCGATGAACGGGTACAGCGTCTTTTCATGGGCGGCAATCTCCGCAGCCGGCTCCCCGCTCCAATATTCGCGGGCGAACAGGGCCCAATGCTTTTTGAGCGTATCCATCCCCACATGGAAGATGCTCTGCGCACGTTCCTCGGACATGAAATGATTAGCATAATACATCATGCCCAGGTCCCACTCCGGGCAGCCGTAGGCAAAGTCCCCCACGTCTATCCACAGGTCCCGCGTACCGTCCGTAATGATGTTGCCAATATGCAAATCCCCGTGCAGGCAGACGGCAGACGCCGGAATAGAGTCCAACCTGGCAAGCAGACGGTCTTTCAGGTCCTGGGGCAAACCCTCGAAACGGGATATGTGGTAACGCACCAGTTCCCGCATGTCCGGGAGAATGGCTGTATCGGCCGGGGTCTGATGCAACTCCCTGGCCAGCCGGGCAAAACGGATGCTCAACGGTTCCAGCTGCTCCGGTTCCTCCGAGATGATGCGCGTAAAGGAACGTTTCTCGGGAATGAGCTCGTACTCGGCGCCATAACGTTCCCCGTCCGTTACCAGGCGAAGAGGTGCCGGCGTGGGGACACCCAGGCGGTATACCACCTGATTCACCAGAAACTCACGCGCCGCATTCTCTGCCCCCATACCGGGAGAAAACAGTTTTACGAGCGTATTGCCGGCCTTATCACTATAAGTGAGGGCTGTTCCACCCTCACCTGTCTGGACATAGTTGTCCAAATTGATTTTCTGGTATTCCATCCGGAACTATTTCTTCTTCTTGGGGCCGATGACACGGGAGTAGGCAATCTGGATACCAATCAGATCCAGGTCGCGGGCCACCCGGAAGGACGACAACCTGGCGTCGTTCTTGACCACAGTGGTTTTTTTATCCTGCAGCAACAGGGAATATTCCAAGCCCACAATGGGAATGCTGCCGGTAATCATGCTGCCGTCGCGAAATTTGACAGCCAGGCCCACCGCACCCTTCAGGCCTACGCCGATATTCTTGCTGATACGCATTTTTTTGATTTCCTCGTTTTCATAGGGAACGGGATAAGACGTGGTAATACCGAAACGGCCAAACAGGCGTCCCTCGCCAAACACGGCAAAGGTTTTGCTGCCAAAGAAAGACAGATATTTGCGGGCCGTGAGCGAAACGCCGCCGGCGTGCTTGTGCCAGTGACGGTTGGAGATGGTCAGGTTCAGGGCCTCCAAGGCCGCCTTGCCTTCCTCTGTGGTCGGATCCACCACATCTGTCTTTTCAAAAAACTTGCCCACCACCTCACGCAAATCCAGACGCACATCCGTATCGATCCAATAACCGCTGTAGTCCAGACGGAGGCCCAGGGCGAAGTCGTTGGCCAGGAACCAGTTGAATTTGGGCGATACCGTCCAGATATGGGCCTGTCCGGCGCCCATGTTCAGCAGCGAAAAGACATCGAATCCGTCGGAATCCACATACCCGCCGGCCCGGATGTTCCTATAGGAGCCGGAGATACCCATGGTACGGGAACCTTTCTCGATAAATACGGTATGCCCTCTTTCCGGATCGTCGAAGCGTTCCATGATTTTTTTGATGGGGCTTTGGGCACTGGCAGCCAGGCAGACCATGAGTGCGGCAATAAGAAGCGACAGTTTTTTCATTTGATACCTAATTTCTCGTTTGTAAAGTACAAAAGTAAGAAAAAGAGGATTAAATCGCAAAGGATTGATTTTGCTTTTTCGCCTTTTTGTGGGTAACTTTACAAAATTAATTGAAAAGACATGCCGGACAACGTTTTAAGACTGCTATTTCAGACCTGTACAGGACAACAAGCGGAGCACATTCAAGCACTTCCGTCCTCCGGCAGCAACCGCCGTTATTTCCGCCTTCAAAGCGCCTCCCGCTCCCTGATGGGGGTTGTGGGCAACAACCCGGAAGAGAACCGGGCTTTCCTTTACCTTTCCCGCCATTTCCGGGAAAAAGGGCTGCCCGTTCCGGAGGTAGTGGCCGTGAGCGAGGACCAAATGGCCTACCTGCAGGAAGACCTTGGCACAAGCGGCCTATTCGAGGCCGTGGCCCCGGGACGGGAAAAAGGTTCTTACAGCGAAGAAGAAACCCGGCTGCTCTGCCAAGCCCTGGAGGAACTTCCCCGCCTGCAGTTCGCGGGCGCAGAAGGCCTGGACTGGCAGCAGTGCATGTATGAGGCCTTCAACGCGCGCATGGTGGACTTTGACCTCAACTACTTCAAGTACTGTTTCCTGAAAGCCACCGGTCTGGAGTTCAACGAAGAACGCCTGCAGGACGATTTTGAACGGCTTAAAGCAAATCTTCTTATAGAAGAGAGCAACACCTTCATGCACAGGGACTTCCAGGCCAGAAACATCATGATTAAAGATGGAAAGCCCTGGATTATTGACTTCCAGGGTGGCCGGAGGGGCCCCATCTATTACGATGTAGCGTCCTTTGTCTGGCAGGCCCGCTCCCGCTTCCCGGAAGCCACCAAGAAAAAGCTGCTGGAAGCCTACCTCAAAGCGCTGCGTCAGTTCCAGGAAGTGGACCAGGCCCATTTCTACAGCCGCCTGCGCCTGTTTGTGCTGTTCCGCACCCTGCAAGTGCTGGGCGCATACGGCTTCCGGGGCCTGTTTGAGCGCAAAGCCCCGTTCATCTCCAGCATTCCCCCGGCCATGGACAACCTCCGCGGCCTCCTCCAAACGCCCTTCACGGACTATCCCTACCTGAACAGCCTGCTGGAGCAGATCGTGGCCCTTCCCCGCTTCCGGGAAACAGTGCCGGAAGAACCCGGCAAACTGCTGGTGCATATTTACAGTTTCTCCCTCAAGAAAGGCGTTCCGGAAGACCTTACCGGCAACGGCGGCGGCTACGTCTTTGACTGCCGCGCCATCCACAATCCCGGCAAATACGAGCGCTACCGCAAATCCACCGGCATGGACGCAGACGTCATCCGCTTCCTGGAAGAAGACGGCGAAGTCACCACCTTCCTGGAGAGCGTATACAAGCTGGTCGATGCCCACGTGCAGCGCTTCCTGGAACGCGGGTTCACCCACCTCCAGGTGAGCTTTGGCTGCACCGGCGGCCAGCATCGTTCCGTCTACTGCGCCGAGCACCTGGCAGCCCACCTGAAAGCGAAATTCGACATCCCTATCCTTGTGACCCACCGGGAGTGCAACATAGAAAAATCCCTGTAACATGAAGGCTCTTATTTTTGCCGCCGGGCTGGGCACCCGCCTGAGGCCCCTCACCGACACCCTGCCCAAGGCCCTGGTTCCCGTGTGCGGGGAACCGCTCCTGTACCATGTCATCCAAAAGCTCAAAGCGGCAGGCTACACCCAGCTCACCGTGAACGTGCACCATTTCCCGGAGCAAATCCGCGCCTACATTACCTCCCGCAACTGGGGCATCCCCATTGCCATCTCCGACGAAAGCGAGGCCCTCCTGGAAACCGGCGGCGGCATCCTCCATGCAAAAGAGCACATCCTTCCCACGGACGAGCCCTTCCTGGTGCACAACGTAGACATCATTTCCAACCTGGACCTCCACTGGGTGCGGCAGCAAACCCGCCCGGACGCCTTAGCCACCCTGGTGGTGAGCAGGCGGGAGACCCGCCGGAACCTCCTGTTCAGTGATGACATGCGCCTGGTTGGCTGGACGGACAACCTCACCGGCGAAGTGCGCTCCCCCTACCCGGACCTGGACCTGTCAAGCTGTCACAAATACGCCTTTTCCGGCATCCACAACCTCTCGCCCCGCATTTTCCCGCATTTTGAGGAATGGGGCTTTACCGGCCGTTTCCCCATCATGGACTTTTACCTGAAAACCTGCCACCGGGAACCCATCTATGGCATATTGGCAGAAGACCTGCAACTGGTGGACGTGGGGAAATTCGACCAGCTGGAACAGGCTCAGAGCCAATGCGCCGCCCTGCTGCCACGGAAGTGACAAATAGTCCTGCTTTCTGCCACTTCAGCCGCACTGGCAACCTTTTTGCAGCACTCTGCGCCGACTTTGAAAACGAGAACTATGACACAAATCAGAAGAAGTCTGACACTTTTGGCACTCGGTTTTGCCACTTTGTCAGTTTGGGCACAGGCCCCGCAGCCTGCCGCCTATCATGGGCAGGCACTGACGCTGGACGACTGCCGCCAAATGGCCGTACAGGAGAGTAAAACCCTGAGTCAGGCCCGCATCGAGACGGAAATGGCCGGCTATGACCGCAAAATTGCCATGGCCAACTATTTCCCAAAAATCAGCGCCACCGGCGCCTACGTATATAACAACCGCGACGTGGCCCTCCTCAACGAGGACCAGAGCAACCGGCTCCGGAATGCCGGCACCAACGTGCAGAATGCCTTTTGGGATTACCTGCAAGGCGGCGCCGACAACATCCAGGGAGACCTCACCCGGGAGGTAGCCACACGCTTGCTGGAGGCCCTTCGCGCCAATCCCAACCTGCCGGACATCGCCACCCCCATCAACGCCATCGGCCAGGACATTGACAACGCCCTGCACCCGAACCTGCACAACATCTGGGTAGGCGCCGTCACCGTGCAGCAGCCGGTGTTCGTGGGCGGTAAAATCATCTACAGCAACCAGATGGCCGTGCTGGCACAGCAGCTTTCGGAGGCCAAATATGACATGAAGGAGGCCGATGTCCTTTTGGACGTGGACCAGGCCTACTGGCAGATTATCTCCATCGCCAACAAAAAGAAACTGGCGGAGAGCTATGTGGAGCTCCTGGAAGAGATGGAAAAAGACGTGCAAACCGCTGTCAATGCAGGCGTCTCCACGGAAAGCGACCTCTTGCAGGTGCGCGTCAAGGCCAACGAGGCCCGCATGATGCTCACCAAGGCCACCAACGGCCTCACCCTTTCCAAGATGCTCCTGTGCAAGCGCATCGGCCTTCCGCTGGACAGTGCCATTGTCCTTGCCGATGAAACCCTGGACGTGATTCCGGAACCCGGCCGCCCGGTGGAAAAGAGCCTGGAAGACATCTATGAGTCCCGCCCGGAGACCCGCAGCCTCACCCTGGCCACCAAAATCTTTGACAAGAAAGCCAAGGTGGTACGCGCAGACCTCATGCCCACCGTGGCCCTCATGGGCGCTTTCACCGTTTCCAACCCCAATGTCTACAACGGCTTCCAGAACGGCTGGAGAGGCGGTAACCTCAGCGCCGGCGTCATGGTGAAAATTCCCATCACCCATGGCGGCGAGGCCCTGTTCAAATACAAGAAAGCCAAGGCGGAAGCCCGTCTGTACCAGGACCAGCTGGACGATGCCAAGCAGATGATTAACCTCCAGGTGACCCAGCAGCGCAAGCTCTTTGACGAGGCCCTGCAAAAGGTGGAGATGGCCCGCTCCAACCTGGACCTGGCGGAAGACAACCTCCGCAGCGCCCGCGTAGGCCTTGATGCCGGCGTAATAGCCACCAACACCGTGCTGGGCGCGCACACCGCCTGGCTCAGCGCCCACAGCGAATATATTGACGCAGGCATTGAATTGCAAATGACCGCCGCCAGTCTCCGGAAAGCGGAAGGCGGCTACAAAAACTAAACTTTCCTTATGAAATCCCAGAAGAATTACAACCTCCTGATAGGGGTTGCGGCTTTGGTCGCCATTTTACTTGTCATCTCCATCGTCGGATACATCGTTTCCCGTCCCAAGCCCATCGTCATCCAGGGTGAGGCAGAGGCCACGGAGTACCGCATTTCCGGCAAAGTTCCGGGCCGAATCGAGGAGTTCCGCGGCATCGAAGGCCAGCAGGTCCGCAAAGGCGACACGCTGGTGATTATCGACTCGCCGGAAATCCGTTCCAAGATTGCGGAGGCCAATGCCGCCAAGGCGGCCGCCACCGCCCAGAAGGACAAGGCCATGCACGGCGCCCGGCAAGAGCAGATTACCGGCGCTTACGAGCTTTGGCAAAAGGCCAAGGTGGGTGAACAAGTGATGCGCAAGTCCTTCGAGCGCATCCGTTCCCTGCACGAGCAAAAGGTGGTGTCGGACCAGAAGTATGACGAGGTAGAAGCGCAGTACCGTGCCGCCCAGGCCACCACCAAGGCCGCTTACAGCCAGTATTCCATGGCCGTCAAGGGCGCCCGCCAGGAAGACAAGGACGCCGCCATCGCGCTGGTGGAAAGGGCCAACGCCGCCGTGGAACTGGTGAATTCCTATCGGGACGAAATCCGCCTCACCTCCCCTTCGGACGGTGTCATTGCCGATATTTACCCGAAGGTGGGCGAACTGGTGGGCCAGGGCGCGCCCATCATGACCATCCAGGACCTCTCCGACATGTGGTTCACCTTCAACGTGCGTGAGGACCGCCTGAGGGGCATGCAGTCCGGCGACCAGATTCTCCTCACCATTCCTGCGCTGAACAACCGCGAAGTATCGGCCACAGTCTATTACCTGGCCGCCCGCGAGTCCTACGCCACCTGGAAGGCCACGCGTGAGATTGGCGAGTTCGACACCAAAACCTTTGAAGTACGCGCCCGGCCCAACCACCAGGTGGACGGTCTGCGTCCCGGCATGAGCGTAATCCTGACGCGGGAGGAAAAATGAGATCCATCTACAACGTTGTCCGGAGGGAACTGCTCATTATCCGGAAACGGCCGGTGTACATCCTCGCCTCGCTGGGGGTGCTGCTGGTGAATACGGTGTTTTACCTGTCCCTCATGCAGGACGGTCTTCCGCACGACCTTCCCATCGGCCTGGTCGATGAAGACCAAAGCTCCACATCGCGCTCCTTCGCTACGCAGCTGGACGCCACCCAGCTGGGCCAGGTCATTTATTATGACGACCTGCACCTGGCGCGCGCGGACATGGAGACCGGCAAAATCACCGCCTTCGTCCTTATTCCGGAGGGCTTTAATGCCGACATCCAGGCCAATCGCCAGCCGCATCTGTCCTACTACGTGAACTCGCTGTACTTTGTGGGCGGCGCCCTGGCGTACAAGGACATCCTCACCATGGCCAACCTCACAAACGGTGCTGTCCAGCGCCAGGTGCTGCGGGCCAAGGGCGTGAACGAGCGGGAAATCCGCGGACGCATCCAGCCCATTGTCCTGGACCAGCACCAGATTGGCAATCCGGCTACCAACTACGGGGTGTACCTCAACGGCGTCATCCTGCCGGGCGTGCTGGAGATGATTGTGATTCTCATCACCATCTACGCCGTGGGCTCCGAGCTCAAATACGGCACCTCCAAGCACCTGATGCGCACTACCGGCGGCTCCATCGAGAAGGCGCTGCTGGGCAAGTTGCTGCCTTATAATATTATATTCACGGCGCTGGGCATCGGCCTGGAACTCCTGCTGTTCCACTGGCTGCAATACCCGCTGCAGGGCTCCCTATGGTGGATGTTCCTGGACATTTTGCTGCTGGTGACGGCGTCGGAGGCGCTGGGACTCCTCATTATTGAGCTGTTCCCGGTGCTGCGGCTGGCCATCAGCGTGGGGGCCATCATCAGCGTGCTGGGCTTCTCGCTGGCCGGGTTCTCCCTGCCGGTGAGTTCCATGCCGCCGTACGTGCAAGGCTTCAGCGCCATGTTCCCGTTAAGGCACTATTACCTGTTCCATGTGCAGCAGACGCTCTGGGGCAGCGGTTTTGCCGGCTGCTGGCAGGAGATGGTGCACCTGTTAGTGTTCCTGCTGCTTCCTCCCCTGTTCATGCGGAGGCTGGAAGACGCTTATGTGAATCAAAACTATGAAAGAGACTAACTATATCGGCCGGTGGCTGCGCGACTGGTACCGCATCTTTGTGGGTGAGCTCAAGCTCATTTTCAAGGACAGCGGCGTCATGGTCATCTTCTTTGTGGGCGGTCTGCTGTACCCCGTGCTGTACAATCTCATCTACATGAACGGAACGGTGGACGAGATGCCCGTAGCGGTGGTGGACCTCTCCGGCGGTTCCTACAGCCGCCGCTATATCCAGAAGGTGGACGCCACGCGCGAGTGCGAGGTTCTCACCTACTGCGCCTCGCTGGAAGAGGCCAAACAACTGATGCAGCGACAGGTGGTGCACGGCGTCATTTATATTCCTTCCGACTTCGACCACAAGATTGTCCGCGGCGAGCAGGGCGTCATTTCCACCTATGCCGACATGTCCAGCTTCCTGTACTACAAGTGCCTCACCATGGGCACCAGCCTCACCATGCTGGACGAGATGCATACCATCCAGACCGAGCGTTATACGGCCGCCGGATTGG
>Ga0247611_10010580_pt1 | contig 10822 bp, 10 predicted proteins | sample 177DNAGHGhighgp2_FD_192422 | JGI IMG/M metagenome (GOLD analysis project Ga0247611, IMG submission 192422) | Sheep rumen microbial communities from Palmerston North, Manawatu-Wanganui, New Zealand - 1770 DNA GHGhigh gp2 | ecosystem: Host-associated > Mammals > Digestive system > Stomach > Rumen... | reverse complement strand
TGTGACCTTTTTAATATTTTCAACATAGTTGTCATATATTTTTAAATCTCCGGATGTAACCATAACATATCCTATTTGCTGTGCAATATTTGTTATAGATTCTCTTTCATAATAAGTATTCCTTTCCAGTATGTTTTTTGCAAGGTTGACTTGCTCTTGTGTTACTCCGTTTTTTTGAATGTCGGCAATTTCTTTATAAATTTCTGTTTCTAATTTTTCAAGTTTTTCCGGTAAGAAATTGGCAGATACATAAAAAATTCCGTCATCTCTAAATCCGTTATTTGATGCACTAATAGAAAATGCCAGTTGTAGCCTGTCTTTTATGTTTTTATAAAAAACTGAGGAACGCCCTTCTCCTAATATTGTTGCCAATACATCAAGTGCATAAGAATCCGTGTTGTTAATATCCGTGCCTCGAAATCCTATAAGCATATATCCTGTTTGAGCATCCAGATATTCAATTTTACGCTTCTGTGAGGATAAAGGTTTTTCTTTGGCAAACACGAGTTTTTCTGCTTTTTGAACAGTTCCTTTAAACTCTTTCTTAACTTTTTCAAGTGCGGAATTGGCATCTATATCCCCTACTATAACTGTAACCATATTTGACGGCGTGTACCATTTGTCATAGTATTCCATAATTCTGTCTCTTGGTATAGTTTCAATTATGCTGCGTTTGCCGATAACTTTTCTCTTGTACGGGTGGCTTGAATATATCATTGAAACAAGATTGTCATATACAACACTTTTTGGAGAATTTTCATCCTTAGCAATTTCCTCCAATACTACTTTTCTTTCCTTTTCCAGCTCTTTTCTCGGTAATAGCGGATTTAACAGCATATCTGCGTGTAAATTTAACGCTTCATCAAAATATTTTGAAGGAATTGTAATATAATAGTGCGTAAAATCTTTGCTCGTTGCTGCATTTGTGATAGCACCTTTAGTTTCCAGTATTTTATCAAACTCGCCGGGTGCATGATTTTTAGAACCTCTGAAGAACAGATGCTCCAAAAAATGTGATACTCCGTTATTTTCATCATTTTCGTTAATTGAACCCGTTTTAATCCATGTATCAACAGTTACAATCGGATTTGAACGGACTTCTTTTATAATAACAGTTTGCCCGTTGTCCAAAATATGTTTTTGCAGGTTTTCTGCCGCAAATACTGAACATCCAAGAGCAACGGTAACAATTGTAATAATTATTTTTTTCATCATATCCCCTTAAATAATCTCTTCTGTATAAATCATACATGATAAATTTAAATATTAAATAGGTAAGCTATATAGTTGCCCTTGCAAAACCAGAAAAACATGCCAGCCTGCTTTTCTTAGATTAAAAAATGTTTCATCTAATATGTGCTGTATCGGCATATTACCTTGACTTTTGGATAACTGCATTATAAAATCAGAGCAAGTTAAACTTTTGGAGGTTAATTATGAAGTCAAAATTTATGATATTGTTGTTAGCTGTGTTACTTGTTACGGGTAGTACATATTTTGTCAGCAGTCAGGCTAAAGCAGCTGCTTTATCTCCAAAAGTTCAACAGCTTGTTGACTTCTCTCAAAAAAATGAAGCTTCTGAAGCGGCAAACCTTTTGGCTCAATTGTCATCAAAAGAGAAGGATGAACTTGCAAATTACATAGAATTTAATTCTGAAAAAATATCACCGGTTTATTTTATTATTATGGCAGATTACATATATAAATCCAATAAAGATAAGGCCGCTTTATGGTATTATATCGGGAAGTTCCGTTCTTATCAGGATACTTTAATGTGTAAGGATAAAACTTCTCAAAGTCAATTAGAGGTTTATCCTATGTTAGCTCCTAAAACGCTTAAATATGTTGCAACAAAAGTAAATGATAAAAAATATATTGCGAATTTGATGCAAAAAGCTCTGGATTGGGATATCGCTCATCCTCAAAGAGTTAATCCGATATGGGCTTGCTATCATGGTATAAGTGCGTTTATGTCAAAACCTGAATTATTACCTGAAAAAGAATATACTGTTGTTCAAAATAAAGTAAGAGCTGAAATTAAAGAGTCTATAAATAAGTATAAACAATAACTGAAAATTCACTCTCATAATTCATTGATATTTCTGTCCGGAGGGCTCACACCTCTGCTCACGGCTAAAAAAAAACGACTTGGGAAAGTCGTTAGGGAAATTAAAAGGGAAATTAAATTGTATATTTATAAATCTTGTAAAAAGGTCAAAGATATCCTGCCGCCAAAAGTATAATTGAGGCGATTGCTTGTCATATCCCAATCTCTTCTTATTAAGCACTGAAGGTTTTGAATGTGTCCTGAGTATTCTTTTCAATAACCTTAGTAACAGCTTCCATTTCAGTTTGGATAGCTTTTTGTTCTGTATCCAGCTGTTTTAATCTCAATTCTAAAGATCTGTCTTCAGCCTGTATAATTTCAATTTTGCTGTTGATATCCTGAACAGATTTGTCATATTGAGCTTTGTTGTACTCATATTGATTTAAAGCACTGTTATAAGCAGCCTGATCGGTAGTGGTGTTAGTAGTTAATGAGTAAGTAACTTCTTTACCGTCAGATTCAATAAGAGTAATGTTAATGTATCTTCCTGTAGAATCTTTTTCTAATCTTGCCGGAGCACCTTTAACTTCATCTTTTTCTTTTTCCTGCCCGGTGGTGTAAGCAGGAATAAAGCTTTGAGAAGCACCTGTAGTAGGATTATAAAGAGTAGATTCTTTTTCTAATTGATCTAAGCTGTAGAAAGTAGGAACCCAAGCTTCAGTAGTGGTATCTTGTCTGTAAATAACTTCCCACTCTTTACTTTGACCGTATTTTTCATTCAGCATAGTTTCGTATAATTTTTCTTCATCCATTAAGTTATTAATTTCTTTGTCAGAAAGTTGGCTTAAATAAGGATCATTTTCAATGTAAGCCTGAGAAGGTCTAACCCCGAGAGTTCTCATATCCTTAGCCCCAACGGCGTAAGAATAGTTGCCTTGAGTACCTTTTCTTGTAACGATAGAAGAAGCAGCAGCAACAACAGCGTTATCGTTAGTCCAAGTTCTGGTGTAACTAACCAGGAATAAGCCGTCTTGTTGAGCAATCATAGAATTAATAGTATTTTCTAAAGCCCCATCGTTGAATGTATAAGTAGTTTTAGTGTAATCTTCAACGCTAGGCGGAGTAGGAACGGTCATACCCAACAAGTCGTTGTAGTAGTTAGCAGACTTGTTAGCCAACATAGTACGCTGCTGGTTGACTTGTTGTCCTTCATATTCGGTATTTGTTTTTCTCGCTGTCAGACCTAAAAATCTGGCTTGAGACGCTGCCATACCCATGACGTTGTTCCCTTTCATTTTAATTTCCGTACTATATATATCGGAAGATTAAATGAAATCTTTAGGCTTTTGTTTTCTTTTGTTACATTTTGTTACATAAGTGAAAGCAGAATATTAAAAAATATCCAGTCCAAGGTCTAATGTAGGGGCTTTTGCCACTATTGCACTGGATGATATAATATCAACTCCGCATTCTGCAATTTGTCTGACTGTATTTAAATTTACATTACCGCTTGCTTCGACTATAGCTTTTTTATTTATAATCTTACAAGCTTCTTTCATTTTGTCACAAGGCATATTATCAAGCATTATAATATCAGCTCCGACAGCTACAGCTTCTTTTACCTGTTCAATTGTATCGCATTCAACTTCAATCTTATGAGCGTGCGAGATATTTTCTCTCAGTTGTTTCACGGCATTAGTTATAGAGCCTGCAAATTTAATATGATTATCTTTAATCATTGCACAATCTGAAAGGTTAAATCTGTGTAATGCTCCACCGCCAACTTTTACCGAATATTTTTCAAATGCTCTAAAATTTGGTGTCGTTTTTCTTGTATCTACTATTTTAGCAGGCAAATTCCCGATGGCTGTTTGATATTTATTCGTTTCTGTGGCAATACCACTCATTCTCTGGATGTAATTTAGAGAAACTCTTTCTCCCATAAGCACAGCTCTTGCAGGACCTTTAATATCGGCGATTTTGTCACCTTTTTTAATCTTGTCGCCATCTTTAAAGTAAAAATCAATTTTTACATCGGGATTTAATATTTTAAATACTGTTTTAAATACCTCACATCCGCATAAAATACCGTCAACTCTGGTATCGAGTGCTGCAGATAAAGTGTCTTTTTCTCCTGTAAGATTTTCTGTTGTTATGTCACCAAAACCAATATCTTCGTTTAATGCTGCTTTGACGTGGTCTTCTATATAAAAATTACTTAACAAAACAGAGTTCTCCTTCTTTTTTAGTAAGACAGCTGTGAGCTGATTTTTCTGCCGTTTCAAGGTAGTCTAACCTGTAGTGAGCACCCCTGGATTCTTTTCTATTTAGTGCACATGAAGTAATAAGTTTTGCAACACACAGCATATTTCTGAATTCATATTCGTCTTTCGTCAAGCATTTTGATGTTCTGCTAAACTTTGAACTTAAAATATTGAGTCGGTTCAATCCTTCCAGTAAAGATTGTTCATCACGCAAAATACCGACACATGACCACATTATTTCCTTTAATTCTGTTTTAAGTGCCTTGACATCAATTTTATTATCTTCAATTTCAGAAGAATATATGTCAATAGTATTTTTGATTTTTTCATCAATTTGTTTAGGGGCATAAAGGTCGTATTTCTTTAATGTATCGGCTACTTCGTAAGCACAAACTACGCATTCAAGTAAAGAATTGCTTGCCAGTCTGTTACCGCCATGCAAACCTGTTGAAGAAACTTCACCTATGGCAAAAAGACCGCTAACAGATGTTTTCCCCTCAATATTCGTTTTTACACCACCCATATAGTAATGTGCTGCCGGAGCTACGGGAATAAAGTCTTTTGTCATATCAATTCCGTTTTCAATACATTTTTTAGATATATTAGGAAAACGTTTAGCAATTTTTTTGCTGTCAATACAGGTTGCATTCAGATAAACACAATCTGTATTGTTAGATTTCATTTCATTAAAATTAGCCCTTGTAACGATGTCTCTCGGAGCTAACTCTAACCTGTCATCATACTTGTGCATGAATTCAATACCGTCTGCATCAACGAGTTTAGCACCTTCTCCTCTTACAGCTTCAGAAATTAAAAATCTGTTTTCATCCCCATCAATAGCTAAAGCTGTCGGATGAAATTGTACAAATTCCATATCCTGCATAACTGCCCCTGCGTTGTATGCAATTGATAACCCGTCACCTGTTGCACCAATCGGATTAGTCGTATATTTATATAATTGACCGATGCCGCCTGTAGCTAAGATGATTACAGGTGAATATATCGTTTCATATTCATTGGTTACTTCGTTGAAAATGATGCATCCTTTACATTCGGAATTACTGTTAACCAACAATTCTACTGCAAGTGATTGTTCATATATGTCTATATTGTCATTTTCGGAAACTTTTTTGCATAGTGCTTTTTCAATCATTTTACCTGTTGCATCGCCGCCTGCGTGTAATACTCTGTTTACACTATGAGCGGCTTCAAGAGTAAATGTTAATTCACCTTTTTCATTTCGATCAAATTCAACGCCGAATTTCAACAGGTCTTTTATAACCCTATCCGAATTCTCGGATATAAATTTTACGGTGTTTAATTCACTAAGTCCGGCTCCCGCTTTCAACGTATCAATAACGTGAGATGTAACGGAATCTTTTTTATTTTCCTTTAGTACTCCTACCATTCCACCCTGAGCGTATCTGGAATTACTTTCTCCGAGTTTGGATTTTGTTATTACGAGAAGTCCGTCGGGTAAATTTGCCTGTTGTTCTATTTTTAACGCAGCATATAGTCCTGCAATACCACTGCCGATTATAACTGTTGAATATTTGGAATATTTCATTTTTAGCCTCTGTAACAAATGTATTATTACCAATATAATACACCAAAAAAAATAAATAAAAATTAAATTTTTATAAAGTTCTAAATCAAATGGTTGATATTTCCTGATTCTAGCCTGTCGGGTAATAGACCGTGCAATATGCTTTTTGTTAAATAATTCTGTTGAAAATAAACAGAGAGGATTTACAAACTATGATTAATGCTACAAAAACAAAAACGGAAAACGAAACTGCAAAAAAAATTATTAAAGTTGCAATTATTGAAGATTTTAAGTTGACAAGAGTTGGTCTGCGATGTGCATTAAATGCAAATGAGGATATTAATGTTGTGACTGAATCTGAAGATGCGATTACAGGGCTAAAATCTATAGAAAGAGAACATCCGGATGTCGTTTTGATGGACTTGGGATTACCTGTAATGAACGGTATTGAGGCTACTGTAAAGCTGAAAGAAATGTTTCCGGATATGAAAGTAATAGCTTTAACTTCACACGATAGAGGAGAAGAAGTTGTTGCCGCCTTGAGCTCAGGTGCAAGTGCATATTGTCTGAAAGACATAGATCCGGAAAAACTTGCCAATGTTATAAGAGATGTTAATGAGGGTGTTTGCTGGATTGATCCTGTGGTTTCTCAACTTGCACTTAATTCATTTCCTAAATCAGATAATTTAAATCTACTGCAAAATAAGCATCAGGATGAAACAATGGTGCCTTTGACAGAACGTGAATATGAAGTTTTAAAGCATCTTGTGACAGGTAAGAGTAATACAGAGATAGCTAAAGAACTGATTGTAAGTGTTCATACAGCAAAAGCTCATGTCTGTTCAATCTTGCAAAAAATGTGTGTAAATGATAGGGTTCAGGCTGCGGTTAAGGCTGTTAGAGAAGGATTAGTGTAGTTCAATATTTTAGTGTAAAAAGCCGTAATCAAAAACGATTACGGCTTTTTTGTTGACGTTCCTTTTTATTTTTCATATAATCGTGAAAAAGGGAGTGTTAGTTATGAATATTAAATCGGTTATATTGGCAGCAGGTAAGGGTACAAGAATGAAATCAGATACCCCGAAAGTTTTGCATAAAATTTATGGTAAGACTTTATTAGGTTATGTATTGGACAGTGTAAAAAATATAACTGATGAAAACTTTGTTATTGTCGGACATCATGCTGAAGAGGTCGAAGCATTTGTAAATCTTAATTATAATAATGCAAAAACAGTATTGCAGTCTCCGCAGCTTGGTACCGGTCATGCTGTTTCTATGGTTTGTCCTAATTTAGAGAACTATGACGGGTTAGTTTTGATTTTATGCGGTGATACCCCATTGATTACTGAAGAAACACTTAGAAAGTTTGTTGAATATCATAATTCAACAAATTCTGATTTAACTGTTATGAGTACTTTGTTTGATAATCCTACAAATTACGGAAGGATAATCAGGGAAGCCGATAATTCTTTAAAATGTATTGTTGAAGAAAAAGATGCAACTCCTGAACAAAAAGCCGTAAAAGAAGTTAATGCGGGTATTTATTGCCTAAATTGGGGTAAAATAAAAGCAGCTTTTTCTCAATTAACAAGTAATAATGCCCAAGGGGAGTATTATTTAACAGATATTATAGAATGGGGTAAAAAGCATTTACTAAATGTAAATGCCTATATTCTTGAAGATAACAAAGAAATTTACGGTATAAATTCAAGATTAAATCTTGCACAGGCTGCACGATATTTAACTGACCGTGTATTAAATAATCTAATGTTCAACGGCGTAACAATTGTTGATCCTGCTTCTACATGGATTAGTGCGGATACTCAAATAGGTAAAGATACGATTATTTATCCTGCTACTTATATAGAAGGGAAGAATGTAATCGGTTCTAAATGTAGTATTGGTCCATGTGCCCATTTAAGAGGTGATGTTGTTGTAGATGATAATGTAAAGATTGGTAATTTTGTAGAAGTTAAAAAATCTCATATCAAGTCAAATACCAATGTAGGACATCTGTCATACATTGGGGACAGTGAACTTGGTGAACAGGTCAATATCGGTGCAGGAACAATTACTGCTAATTATGATCCTTTAAGTAAAATAAAAAGTAAAACTATTCTCAAAAATTCTGTGAAAATAGGTTCAAATACCGTTCTGGTAGCTCCTGTAACTGTTGAGGAAGGTGCAAATATCGGTGCAGGTTCTGTTGTTACAAAGGATATTCCTGCATGGGCGTTAGGATTAACCCGTTCCCCGTTAAAAATTTTAACAGATTGGGTTAAGAAGAAAATTAAATAAGATTTTAGCTAATCTTCAGGTATGTAAAAGTCTGTTTTGTCCAGTAATTCTCTTAAATGCTCATAACAACATGCCTTTTGTGCTGTTTGTTGATAATTGCGGACAATTGCAATTACGTCATCAGTTGATATTTTGATTATTCTTCTTTCCCCTTCAATTATTCTTGCCATGTTTTATTTCCTCCGTATTATAAATTTGATGTACGGAAGATTTTTTATAAACTTTTAGAAATTCCTTTTATAATATGATTAATGGCAGTTATTATCTTAAAGGTTATTTGACGAATCCCTAAAAAAATGATATACTCAATGCGTTATAGTAGCTAAAAATAGGAGTTTCAGATTATGGAATTTTGGCAGATGTTTGGCATAGTCGGTCTGGTTGCGTTAATTTTGGAAATAGTGATTCCTTCCGGATTTTTCTTAAATTTCGCTGTTGCCGGCTTTTTAACGGCTATTACATCCTTTTTTGTGTGTAGTTTTTATTCTTTAATAATAGTCTTCGTTGTCTTATCAATGCTTTCTATCTTATTGATAAGACCTCTGTTATTGAAATCCCGCAAGGCTGACCAAAAAAGTGAAGAACTTGAAAACATGTATATAGGTAAAATCGCAAAAGTGGTTGAGCCGATTACAAAATCTTCAGGTACGGTAACTATTTTTGAGGAACGCTGGGATGCAAGACTTGCAACTGAAGATGCTGAGGATATTCCGGAAGGCTCAGAGGTTAAAATTATTAAATCTGAAAGTTTATTATTATATGTAGAGAAAGTATAAAGGAGAATTATTGTGGAAATCTTTTTATTAGTATTACTTGTAGGTGTAATTATCTATATTGCAAAAGGTATCCTGATTGTTCAGCAACAGCAGGAAGTTATCATTGAAAGAATGGGAAGATATGAAAAAACCTTACGAGCAGGTTTGAATTTTATTTATCCTATTTTGGAAGCTCCGAGAGGTATTTTAACTAAAGTTCAACAACGAGGACTTGATGGGCAGAGCTATTCATTTATAAAAAAAGTTGATAGAATCGATAAACGTGAACAGATTTACGATTTTCCAAGACAAAATGTAATTACGGAGGATAACGTTTCTATTACTATTAATGCTCTTATTTATTTCCAGATATTTGATTCACAAAGGGCAGTATATGAAATTGCTAACCTTCCAGATGCTATTGAAAAACTTACTCAAACTACATTGAGAAACCTTGTAGGTCAGATGGATTTGCAGAAAACTTTGACTTCCCGTAATACTATTAATAGCGAGTTAAGAGCGATTCTTGATGAGGCTACTAATAAGTGGGGTGTTAAAGTAAATCGTGTAGAAATTCAGGATATATTCCCTCCTGCTGATATTCAGGCTTCCATGAACAAGCTTATGAAAGCAGACAGAGAAAAAACTGCTACCGTAACAGAAGCAGAAGGTCAAAAAGAAGCTGCTATCAGAAAAGCTGAAGGTGAAAAAGAAGCCGCAATCCGTTCAGCTGAAGGTGCTAAACAGGCAGAAATTTTAAGAGCTGAAGGTGTTGCAAAAGCTCGTATAATTGAAGCCGAAGCTGAAAAAGAAGCTATCAAACGTATAATTGATGCACTTGCAGATAAAGGTCAACCTGATAAATATTTGATTGCTATGAAGTATTTAGAAGCATTGTCCGATATTTCAAAAGGTCAGAATAACAAAGTTGTTTATATGCCATACGAAGCTACAGGTATTTTATCTTCTGTAGACGGTATTAAACAAATGTTTGATAAGGCAGGGAAATAAGTATTTAAAAAAAACTCGTTATAAAGTTCATTTTTAATATAAAAAAGCAGGTATTAAATACCTGCTTTTTTAATGACTTAATAAAAACAAAATTTATTTTCTCTTTTTATTATTTTTAGCCGGAGTCTTAATTGCTGCAACAGCTGTTCTTAAAGAACCTGTAATATCTTCACCGCCATAAAGAACAACATCTTTAGATATTACTATATCATAGTTATTTGCTCTTGCTTGTTCATTTACAGCATTAAGAATGTTCTTTTGAATATCCATCATCTTTGAATTGTATTCAGCACCATAAGCTTCACGTTTAGAATTTAATTCTTTGGTATATTTTTCTTCTAAAGATTTTTTCTTATCGGCATCAGTAGTAGCAGCTACATCTTTTCTTGCTTTTTCAATAAATGAAAGAATTTCAGTAGTCTTAGCCTGGTTTTCTTGTTTTAATTCGTTAACTTGAGAAGATGCTGCAACAACCTGTTGCACATCTACAACTGCAATTTTGTAATTTCCAGGAATTTCAGACATTGCGAAGTTATTAACCCCCATTCCAACAGCAAATGCAACAGCTGCTATTGTTAAAAATTTAGACTTTGTATTCATTCTACCCTCCTTCATACTTTGTCTGCTAATATTCTACTACAAGTATATGAAATTGCAAAGAAATTCTAGTATATAAATGTGAACTTTTTATAAGCAACTTTACACAGATACAATTATTCTTTATAATAATGTTAGCTGAATAAAGAAATTTGCTAGTTTGTGAATTTTTGTAAAAATAATGCAACAAAAATATAAGAACTGTTTTTATTTGGTTATTAAGTAACAAAATGGTATTAGCGAAAATATTGATTAATTACTAAATTGAAGGTGCGTAATGAAAAAGACAACAAAGAATACTAAG
>Ga0247611_10010579_pt1 | contig 10822 bp, 21 predicted proteins | sample 177DNAGHGhighgp2_FD_192422 | JGI IMG/M metagenome (GOLD analysis project Ga0247611, IMG submission 192422) | Sheep rumen microbial communities from Palmerston North, Manawatu-Wanganui, New Zealand - 1770 DNA GHGhigh gp2 | ecosystem: Host-associated > Mammals > Digestive system > Stomach > Rumen... | reverse complement strand
CTTCTCGTCAAGTTTTTCCCTTGTCAAAATCTCTACAGGTTCTCCGTCGGCAGTTCCGTCCACTGTCGCAGGGTAGATACGAGTTTTGACAATCTTGTTCTTGATAAGATAGTCGTATGTATCTACGGCGTGGTAGCGAGTACCGATAAACCGTTTCTTACCTGTTGCGCTAACGAGGTTAAACGAAGTGAGAAGTGCGTCTGTCGTATTCTTAATCACCTCGTTTGAAGTGACGTTATTCACAGACACAATATCGTCGTATACGATATAATCCCAGTGGCGACCAGTAGCCTGGGTATCAAGCCCAGTTCCCTCTACAGTAGCTTCACGTTTTGTACTTTTTCGTTTTACTACCAGTCCTTTTTCTTCGGTCCAACGCACTGATTCGGTTTCAGGGTTATCATACAACACTTCAGGGTACAAGGACTTTAACAGTTCGTTGCTTTCCAGCTCTGTCTTAATAGCCTTCACGATGTCAATAGCTGCGCGTCTGGACCATGAGCAAATACCGAATGTTACTTCAGGGTCCTGAATGATATTCCAAATCGTCATACCGTGTGTGATAATCGAAGTCTTACCGCTACCACGGAACCACAGGTCTAGCATACCGTCTGGGTTTTCCTGTATCTCTCTCATACGAGCGAAGTGCCAGTCGGTATTCAAATCCTTACGATTGAGAATATAGACGATAAAGAAAAACAAATCTGCTTTTCCCATTTCAGCCATAATAACTCGCTGTTCTTCTGGTGAATAATCAGCGAGTGCGGCTATGAGTTGAGGATATTTGTCTTTGTTTTCAGGAAGTTTGAAGTTCATTCCTTATCCTCCAGTTCTGGGTTTACGACAGTAGCTTCCACCTGAGGCAGTGGCTCCTGTTTTTGAAGTCCGTTATTTTGAATAAACGTTAGGAATATATTTTTCCCAATCTGTTCGCCTTGAGCCGTCGCAGCTTCCTTTAGCACCTGTTTAGTTAGGAATTTCGCCTCTACCATAGTACGGAACTGTTCCTCGTGGTTACGCCAATACATCTGAGAACCCTGAGAACCGCCGAGAGCCTCATACACTTCCTCAAGAATCTCGCTAGAGTTCGCAGACAGAGTTTTCCGCACGTCCACAGGTGCAGGAGCTTTCGCATGGGTTGGCTTTCTCAGCATTTGATTTCTATCCGCATTAGCCACGTCAGAGAGGTTGATTATATTCTTATCGTCCATAGTGATATTCTACCTTTCGAATCCTTACTTGTCAACACCTTTCATCGCAAGTTGTTTTTTGAGCTGTTCCAGTTCTTCCCGAATAGCTTTGTTCTCGGCGCGTTTTCTACGAAAGTATTCGCGCTGATAAGCGTTCCATTGTTCTCTATGAGTTTCTTTATACTTCTTCTGGTATGCAGCGAACTTTTCCTTATGTGTTTGCTGGTATTTTCTATTAGCGAGTTTAATTTCTTCCTTATGCGTTTTTCTATATTCCGCACGTCTTTTCTTTTCTTCTTCCCATAGGTGCGGATATTTTTCCCACTCTAATTTTTGCCCATAATATCTATACTCGTTTCTTTCCACAGGGTCAGAGAGGTCAAGTGTATTGAAACACAACGCACAGTAAGGCATTACTTCCGAATGGGCAGGTCGAACTCCACATTTCTTACACATTTTCTGTTCCGACATTTTTAACTCCTTTTCGTTTTTCTCGATATTTCTTTTGATATTCCCGAATTTTTTCTCTATTCACACTACGATACCACCTAGCATACTCTCTATCCTTTCGTCTTGATTCTTCTACATCTAGCCAATACCTAGCTTTCTGGCGGTCCCTTCGAATTTGTTTTTGTTGTTCCACGAGTTTCTCATAAGTTCCGTCATTTACCAACTTCCAGAAGTTAAGACGTTTCTTATATGGTTTTATAATCTTATTCCACTCCACAGGTGGTAAATCTTTTATCAGCGGATAAACATGTTTTTCCCACAAAGACCAACATTTATCGCATAACGCGTATTTCGAATCCTCTGGCAATTTCGTTAAACACAGTTTGCATTTACATTCTTTCATATCAACTCCTTTGTTTTTGTTTTTTCTTTTACTATTATATCATAAAAGAAACGCAAAAGTCAAGAGGAAATTTTGTAACAGTTCTGTATCACTTTACTGTTACGCATTTTTCTCGTCTGAGAAATTCGTTCTGTATCACAAAAAATGGCTGTAACAGGATTTTTTTGGTAGCCCTTCTATATTAACGCCTCTTATACTCTTATATATAATATATTTAATTTTATTATAATTAAAGTATATTTTTAAAGTGATACGATACATACCATAAAAAATTTTGGGAAAAAATTTGGCAGATTATGTGCGTTGGCTATATCTGCGCGCTCCAGGAAAATTTCCCCCCCTGGGGGGGTGTGTTATGCTCAATGCGAAAAAAAGTATTTTCTTGCGTGCGCGCGCGTTCGTAAGTTTACCAAAATTATATATATTTTGGTAATGCTTTTTAATGCTAAAAAATGCGGTTATGCTTCCTTTTTGGCTTGCTCTTTTTTGGCTGTTTTATTATTAGCAAACGCGCTTTTTGATTGCTAATAATAAACCGTAACGCTTGCGCGCTGGTAACTTTTGAAAATGTTACATAAAAATCTAATAAAGTGTATTAGATTTTTCTTAAAAACATTTAAAAAATAAGCATTTTTTTATAACATCTAACAAACATTATAAGATATTTTCACAAAACCCAACGCGCAAAACATACTAAACATTATTTTTTTATAACTAATCAAAAATAATTATATATAACTAATCATTTTTTTTATTATAACTAATCAAAAAAATACTTGACTAAACATCAAAAATATGATATAATATACAGGTAGTAACAAAAAAGCTAAACAACCTTTTTTATATATAAACTAAAAAAAGATAAAAAAAAGGACTTGACAAAATTTTAAAAATATGTTACTATATATATAACAAGGCAAAAAATGCGAACAGCAACAGAGCATAAAAAATTAAATTGCCAGCTATGAATCCTTTTTTCCCTTGTTAAAAAAATAGGTTTTATAGATTTTTCCAACGTGTAAAAAAATCTTTATAAACGGCGGTTTTTTGCTACTTGACAATTTTTTTAGTTTTCACGGGTAAGCGGTAACGCCCGCGCCCGTGCTATTTTTCAAACGTTCTATATATATTTTAGAGCGTTTAAAAAGTAGTACAGAAGTAAAAACTAATAAAGGATAGGTAAAAAAATATGATTAGAAGACATAGCAACATTGAAGATCTAGCACACGCATTTTATTATAAATGCGATACAGAAAAACACTACACAGCCAGCGCAAGTTTTGAAGATAAAAAATTTTATTCTTATTATACTTGCATTGGATACATATACAACGGGCACGGGCGGCGCGTTTTGCTGGTATCAAGTGACACAATGTCCGCAACAACGGGTAAACATAGAAGCGCGCTGATCCACGCTTGCCCTTTTGAAGTTTTGGAAGTACCGTTTAGATATGGAGAACATGCGCCGTATGCGGAAAAGGAGATTTTAAAACATATTGCGGAAAATTTCGCAAGCCGCATAAAAGCGGATATGGAAGCTAAACACACTTACACACGCGCCGCGGATAGACAATATACAGAAGAGCTACAAAAAAATGCGGCGGCGTTTGTAGAGCTTACAAAAGTAAAAATAAAAGGGCTTGCAAAATATACGAAGTATGCCGCGGAACATTTGAACGCGGAAAATATCAAACAAGCCGCAAAAAAAGTACGGGAACGCGCCGCAAAAAAAGCGGAACAGACAAAAAAACGTATAGAAGCATTTAAAAAACGCATTGCAAAAACGCCGCTTTTAGAATCTATAAACAAATATTGTTTTGATTTTAAAGCGTTTGAAGCTACAAAAGAAGAGCAAGAAGAGCGCGCCTTGTTTATTGCTTCTTTTGGTATAGAAAACCCATCTTTTGTGACTATTGACAGCGCAAGCGATACTGTGAAAACTTCGCAACGGGTAACAATACCAACAAAAGAAGTTTTGCCGCTGTTGCGTGCGTGGAAGCATGGAAAAAATATTGTAGGGCAAAAATGCGGAATCTATACGATATTAGAAAACAACGCGCAACGGGTAAAAATTGGCTGTCACAATATCCCAACAGAAAATATAAAAGCATTGGCAAACGTGCTTTTATAGCTTCTAATCATAAAGGGCGGCAACATATACAGCCGCCCTATATATACAATTTATAAAAGGAGATTTTCTATCATGGAACGTATTTTTAATATAGTATGGACTACAATTTTTTTATGCTGTGCCGCTTGGCTGTGGGTCACTTGGTACACTTGCCAAAATGAAGCTATAAGGCAATGCGGCGCAAATATAGAACATTGCAAAATAGAGTATTGCAACGCAAACACTACAAGCAATGTTTGTATATAGTTTTTTGCTACGATTCAAGCCGCTTTTATGATGTTTTAGGCGGCTTATATGGTAGTACAAAACTAATAAAAGGATAGGTAAAACGTATGAAAAATAAAATCATTAGTAGAGAAGTAAAAAGAATAGATAATAAACTAATAGAAGTTACTATAAAAGAGCTTCCATTGTTTAAACTATTTAAAACAGAAGCAAGCTATCTTTGGGAAGATGGGTTTTTTGAAGACTATTTGCACAATAAAAATATTGTTGCTTATTCAAAAACTTATTCATGGCTAAACAATACCCATTTTAAAAATGACAGCGACGACCCAAACGAGGTTTTAAACGATTTTACAAAGCATGTAAAACAATTAAATGAGGACTACAAAGTTTTTGTTTTGCAAGAGTACAGACACGGGACAAGCTGTTTTTATTTAACAGATACAACAGATAGAGTTGACCGATGGGACAGCGGCATTGTAGGTTTTATTGCGTTACTACCTACAGAACAACCGCGACTTCTTGCGGATATGATAACTGATGTTTACAATGGCACAGTTGATGTTTATGAGGTTATAAACAACGAAACAGACGATGTAGAAGCTTCTTATGAGTATTGGGCAAACGCCGACAGCTTGGAAAAATACAACAATATAAGCTATGAACTAAAAACGAAATACGGACTTGATATTGAGGAGGCATTATGAACGAAGAGGAACTTTTTATAAATGAAAAATTGGCAAGAAAACTTGTAGAACATTGGACTTTTACGGCCTTGGCTGATGGGAAAAACCCATCGGCCTTGACCATGGAACAGTTGGCAATGCAAGCTGTAACATTTTTGGCTGGTAAGATATAAGGAGTTTTTATGAATAAATATATTTTAATACGTTGCGAGGGCGCATACGATGGGTACTCTTGCGAGGGTTTTTTTGATTCAGTAGAGGAAGCTAAAACCTGTATAATTGATTGGGATTATGATATAAAAAAATGCGAGCTTTACGAGTTAAAAAGCGACAAAAACTTTTTAGAGGAGGAATAACATGTACACGGTATCTATTTTAGGCGAAACAAACGACGGAATCAGTATTGATAGAGAGCTTGGAACGTTTAAAACAGCAGCGGAAGCAGCAAAACTATGCGAGCAATTAAACGAGTTATTGCGTGATAAGTTGCTATGTATCTATAGGGAGTTGCTCTCTTGGCGATTCGATATATCGTATATCGAGGGTGACGGTACAGAAACAACCGTATATATCATGGACAGCGACAAAGACGAAGTGGAGGCAGTATGAAAACAAATGAGGTATCAAAATGAAAAAAATATACGTTGATTTGGATACAGGACGTAAGATAGCAAACAATATAACCGAACTTGATGTTATGCAAGACAAGCCAGCGCGTGTAGGTGCGTTCCTTGTACCGACATGGCAGAACTTCGGTAACATAAAAGATTTTACGAACCCGATTCGGGTTTCGATGTGGTAGAATAAAAGGAGATTAAGATATGCAATTAAGATTAGACGGAAGTGATATTAAAAAATTATTAGTAGCAACTTCAAAACACAAATACAATGCTGTTTTGCGGTGCATACATATTGAACGGCACGGCGATTATGTTGATTTTGTTACCACCGATGGAACAGCTCTTGTGATGTTACAGAGGCCGCTGGCTTTGTGTAATGATGAGTTGCCCGATGACTTTGAGCTGAACCTTGATTTAACTGACTTTAAAATAAGTGATAAATATGTATATGCACTAGTAGAGGAAAAAGGTATGCTCTTGTTTATCGGTGGAGGTATTAAAGCTGTTGTAATGCCTAGTTTCGAGAAGTTCCCTAACTATCACAGCATTACAGACAATGCAGAATCATTACCGAAAGCAAAGGACTTTACATTGTTCACAGACAAAACAATGAAAGTATTATTTAGCGTGTTTAGTACGTTTGACAACCTTATCCCATTTGCGAGCAACAGCGTGTCTCCTCACCATTGGGTAAAAAAAGAAAATGATTCTGTATGGGAAGTAGTGCTTATGCCTGTTAGACAATAGTGTGCTTCCATTAGGTGCGCTGATTCTCCTATCCTTATCGGCGCACTATGTGGACGTACAAAATTAAATATAAGGAGTAAGACATGACAGAAAAAAAACCTAGGTTTTGTGTGCATTGCCAAAAACCTATTGAAACAGGATTCTCTTGCAATGAGTGCAAACTAGAGAACAGACGTAAGGTAACAAGAAAAGGACAACACGCCTATTATTTACGGCGCAAGCAAGCTTTTAAAAACTTGCAAGAAGAAAATGCAAAGCTTAAACAAATTATTGAGGAGTTGAAACATGCAAATTAAAAAGGCAGCAGAGGCGAAGAAGAACACCCATGTTATTGGGTTGATTTACGGTCAGCCAGGCGTGGGCAAGACCACCGCAGCACTATCTATGCCCAACCCGATTTTGATTGATTGTGAACGCGGAATCGGGCGCGTAAACGGTGCGTTGCGTAGCGACTTCGTGGAGTTAAACTCTATTGACGAGTTTAATGTAGCGGAGTTGCAGGACTATGACTCAATTATCTTTGATACCTTGGGCGTACTCTTGGAGTTATTCGACAAAAAGGTCAAAGAGATGAACCCGAAGTTGGTAAAAAGTGACGGCGCATTGTCGTTGCAAGGGTACGGAGCGCGTAAGTTGTTATTTAAAAACTTTATTGCCGAACTTCGCAAGAGTGGCAAGAACGTTATCTTCTTGGCACACGTTGCCGAGCAAAAAGACGGCGATATTAGCAAGTTCCGTCCTTATGCTACAGGTTCTAGCGTGAACGACCTAGAGAACGATCTTGACTTTATGGGATATATGGAAATGAGAGGTGGCAAGCGGTCAATTTCGTTCACTCCGAACGATAGCTACTATGCGAAAAACTCTCTTGGACTTCCGCAATATATCGAAGTGCCTGAAGCCTTCGGCGGTAACACGTTCCTTACCGACTTAATTGTAAAAGGGAACTTGGAACGTATTAAACGCGAGGAGCAAGACGGCAAGAAGTATGTTGAAGTTATTGCCAAGGCCACGGCGATTATTAAGGATACTAAAAAAGACTTGAATCAAAAAATGGCAGCTATTAAAGAGCTGAACCATATCTTTGATAGCAAGCAACGTTGCTGGAAGGCACTTGAAATACTGGCTGCTGAAGAAGGCAAAGAGTATAACAAGGAGTCAGGCAAATGGGAAGCGAAAAAATAACTTACATTACCCCCTCTCTCTATTCGTCAGTTATGTATTGGCGCAAGAGAGAGGAGGGGGATCGGCAAGAGTTATTAGACTTGCTAGACCACAAGCCACCACAAACAACGGAACTTATGCAGGCAGGTATTGACTTCGAGGACGATGTTCGTAAGATTTGCGATAGCGATTTTACTTACATCTCACAAGATCCTGTGGCAAATGAGGTAGCAAAAATCGTGAACGGTGCATTGTGGCAAGTTCCTATCAAGACAGAAGTGCAAGCAGCAGGGCACAAGATAATGATATTCGGTCGTATGGATTGTTTGAAACGCGATTGGATTGACGACATCAAACGTGTAGCAAAGTATGAGCTAGGTAAGTATTACGATAGCATACAGCACTTGTCCTATATGAAGGGAACTGGCTTAGTGAACTTTAAATATCTTGTAAAATGCGGAAATAGTTTATATACTGAAGAATATCACTGGGATTCAACAAGTGAACAGCTTTTACAAGAACGCGTCGGTGGCTTTATTAACTGGCTAAAAGCTATCGGCTTATACGAAAGGTATGCAGCGCATTGGGAGGTTAAACAATGGAAAAAGATACCTTAGTTGTTTGTGCATTTTTAATTTTGGCCTTTGGTTTTTGTGTGGGTTTGTTAATTGGTGACTCATACGGATTTAACAAAGGCTACAAAGAAGGATTTGACAAAGCTTTACCACTAACGTATGCTAGTGTATATAAAAAATAAGGAGAGTCAAACATGATTGAGTTAGACTTATCAGCCGTACAAGATAACGGCTATAAAAACTTCAAAGTAGGACAGAATAAATGTTGGATTACCAACATTTCTAAAAAGACTTCGCAAAGTGGCAACCCTATGTTGCTAGTCAACTTTCGCGACAAAGAAGGTGCGACCCTAAAAGACCACCTAGTTCTCACACAATCCGCTATGTGGCGTGTGAAACAGTTCTTAAAGGCGTGCCAACTTCCTCACACTGGTAAAGTAACCATTGACGAGAAAGACCTTACGGGTCGTCATCTTATCCTTAACTGTATTGCTGAAGCTTATACCAAAGACGACGGCACAGAAGGAACTGCTATCAAAGTCAAAGAGTTTTTAGTTGATAACGAATACTCTTTTACCAAACCCGAAGCAGTTGTAGAAGAAAAGGAAGAAGAAACGGACATTCCGCTATAAAGAATTTGGGGAAGGATTCATGCGCTGCTCCTGTAATCCTACAAGCGTCCTTGCCTTCCCCACCAATTTGCTAGTGGTTGCTGGAACTGGGCGAGTAAGTGACAACTAGCACCAGATTTATGAAACTCATAATAGGAATACTAATCGGTTGGATAGCAAACGTAATAACGAATGTTGTTGCTGATATTATTGCCAACAAAATAACTGAAAAGACTAGGAGGTAGTTATGGAATTTGAAGTGGAAATTAAAAGAGGTGGTATAACTTTCCTGGTATCAGGGTATTGTGACTCTGATGGTGCATTAGATATGATTGATAAAGTATGTGTGTACCAGGGTAAGCAAGCTTTAGAAGTTGACTTCGACCAGGAAGATTTTATCCGCGACTTTGAAGATGACTTATATGAAGCAATCGACGAAGAAAGAAGGAACGAAGCAATCTGGCAAGCGGAAATGCGTATGGACGCTCAACGCGAGGAAGGGTGGAACTAATGAAAGTAGAATTATTAGACAGCACAACGGATCCTTTGTTTGTTATTAGTATGGCAGCGAGAACCTGCTATGCGAGCAGGAAGAAAGATAATCCTATGAATAGGGTGGATTTCGTTAAAGGATTGATTAAAGCAGGACACGAAACACCACTGGAATTTGCTTCTGCCACATTCGACGTTAGTGGGATTAGTATCAGTTGTCAAAACCAAATGGTAAGACACCGCCACGCCAGTTATTGTGTACAAAGTGGCAGATATGTAGACCAGCGCAAGAACGATTGCATACTTCCTTATGGGTTGCTGAGTGCTTATGAAGGTGCAGAAGATTATGTAAAGGAAGCTAAAGAACTCTATAAAAAATTAGTAATAAATGGAGTTAAATGTGAGGACGCAAGAGCTTTGTTGCCGCAGGGAATGGCTACTAACCTATGCGTAAATATGAACTTCCGCACCATTAGACATTTCTTAAAACTTAGATTATCACCTAGAGCGCAAGCAGAAGTCAGGCAAGTAGCAAAATCAATTTACGATATTTGCAACGATAAATGGCCTTGGCTGTTAGAAGGAATCTATTATGAGTGAAGTGCTATGCCGTTGCGGTTGCGGCAAGGCACTCACTCCTTACCAGATTCGCAAGAAGGGAAAGTACGCGAGCAAGGCATGTGAAGCTAGGTGGCGAAGATATAACTCCGAAAAATACAAACTCTATGCTCGGCCTAATAGCAAATATTCTTATTTAGGTGAGCGAGAATGTTCAAACTACAACGACGAAGATATTAAATGTGTTATGTGTTATGAACAAGAGTTGTATTCGAAGAAAGATTGTAGGAGGATTCCGATAAAAAAATGAGGGTTAATGGTAAACAGTATTGCCGCAACTATGACAAGCATAAGTTTCAGTGCATAGTATGTATCGAGCAAGCAGTATTCAAATGTAAAAGTTGTTATGGAGAAGTGAAATGAAATGTGATATATGTAAAGAAAACCACAAAGGATTTGTGGCTTATAGAGTTTCTAAAGATTTGTTCGGTGTAGCGTGTATTAAATGCTACAATAGAATGAAAAGAAAGGAGGCAGTAAATGAAACTAGATTGCAGTTGGGAAAAAAGAAAAATGTTGCCGTGTGATAGACGCGGTGCTATGGTACATGTAGGAGATGCGGTATTGGTTCGTGACAACTTTCCGTTCAGTTCCAAACTCATTCAAGGTAATGTGGAGAAGCTGAGAGTTGACGGAGAAGGTAATTTAATTGTTAAAGTAAATCGCAAATGGTATCGCAATCCTTGGAAACTAGCAGACAAATAGGAGATAGTATGCCTACAAAGAAAAAACAAACAGAAACAAAAAACGAATATAGCTTTAAGAGCTATCGCAAAGGTGATAAGGTTATCGCTGAGATTACCTGTGACCCTTTGAACATGAAGAACTTGCTGTATATTATGGAAGAAATCTATGCGGTAGTCGTTCACATGAATAGTGATTACAGCAAAGACATAGGTTTTCTGAAGGG
>Ga0247611_10010578_pt1 | contig 10822 bp, 14 predicted proteins | sample 177DNAGHGhighgp2_FD_192422 | JGI IMG/M metagenome (GOLD analysis project Ga0247611, IMG submission 192422) | Sheep rumen microbial communities from Palmerston North, Manawatu-Wanganui, New Zealand - 1770 DNA GHGhigh gp2 | ecosystem: Host-associated > Mammals > Digestive system > Stomach > Rumen... | reverse complement strand
CAGCAGATAACTCCCACCATTGCCGAAAACATTGTACTACTCATTCTCAACCAGAAGAATGTACAACTTGTTGATCCGCATTTCCGTTTGGCTATTATCACGGCCGACCCAGATGACAACAAATTCGTGGACTGTGCCTTTGCTGCTGGTGCCGACTACCTGGTGTCAGAAGACAATCATTTCGACGTGCTTCGTAAAACACCTTTCCCGCAACTGAACCTTGTTACCCTCGACGAGTTTATGGAAACAAGACTTGTTAAGTAATATATATAATTGTTGAACCCTCAAAAACGATGATGCCTATGGGCTGAGAGAAAGATAAAGTGGTATTTTTTAAGATATTTCCTGAGAATCTTTGGTGTCTCAGGATTTTTTTTGTATCTTTCTCCTTTGGAGAAAATAGGCTGCACCTCAGAAAAATCCAAAAAAATTTGGTTTTTCGTTCGGTTTGCACTATCTTTGCAGCGGAAATAAAATTATACGACTATGAATGCAGTATCAATGAACAATCTTTGGGCTTATCTCCAGGGACTTTCGCTGACTGCCAGCAATCGCAAGTGGCTGGCAGAACGTCTGATAGAGGTTGATCGTACGACTCCTCCCGTGTTACATACTTTGGAGGAAGCATTGTCCGACCTTGACGAATCAGAGAAAGAGTTCGAGCGTGGCGATGTGCTGACGGACGAAGAGTTCAACACTAAGTGCCAGGCTCTGATTGACAGCTTTGCCGTTTAGTTATGCAGTTAGAAGTCTCAAAACGGGCCCAGCAGCAATGGCTTCGCATCCTTGTCTATTACAACGAGATGGGTGGTCAGCGTGCAGCTGCTAATCTTCACCAGAAATACCTGAAGAAGAGGGAACGGTTGCTGAAACATCCTGAGAGCGGATTTCCTGAGCCTTTATTAACCGACAGAAAGATATGTTATCGTGCTTCCATCATCAACGACTATTACAAGGTTATTTACTACGTGAAAGGTGACGTCCTCCGCATTGCTGCATTCTGGGATATGCGTATGAATCCTGAGAAATTGAAAAAAACAATATAATTGTTGAACCCTTTAAAACCGCAGATGCCTATGGGCTGAGAGAAAGATAAAGTGGTATTTTTTAAGATATTTCCTGAGAATCTTTGGTGTCTCAGGATTTTTTTGTATCTTTGCGAACACTTACAACAAATATTTATGCTACTACAAAGAAATATAGTCAAGAAGTTCCTGAATCTGCTCAGCGAAGAGCAGACGGCAAAATCTTGGGCTCAATATCAAGACTATTTCCTGAACGAGGATATCCAGGCCAACATTCATAAGATCAAGGAAGAGCAGTTCCAGGAAGGGTTCCTGCGCGAACTGTTCGTGAAGGTGCTGGGCTATACGATCAATCCTTCGCCCAACTACAACCTGCCCACCGAGCTGAAGAACGAGGCGGGGTCGAAGAAGGCCGACGGTGCCATTCTGATTGACAGTAAGGTGATAGGCGTCATTGAACTGAAAGACCACAAGACTCCCGATTTGGCGAGCATTGAGAGCCAGGCGTTCGGTTATAAGAGCAAACATAAGGACACGCGTCTGGTCGTCATCTCCAACTTCGAGAAGTTGCGCCTTTACATCGACAATGCAGCGGAATACCGCGAGTGGGACATCTTCCATATGACGGCAGATGAGTTCCGCGAACTCTACCTTTGCCTGGCTTGGACACAGGTGGAACGAGGCATCGCCCTGCAGATGAAAGATGAGTTACCATCTTTAAATTCTAATATAAGATTGTAAAACATATCAAAATACAAGTGCAATCCTAATAGATTAATAAATGTTATATCTGACATTATTCCATTTAGATTGATTTGACTGTATTCAACCTTACTAATTCTGTCATCAGGCGAAATGAAAGTTTTCCCCAAAGCGCTTAACGCCATATTGAAGATATCCTGCTGCGTCTTACCATCAAATGCAACTACGACATAACTATTTTGTGGATTATTTGAATCAACAAAACCATTCGGAGTTAATTCAAATGATTGAGAGTTGGCGCATACGGCAAACTGCATCAAAAGAGCTAGTACTATTATTCTCATTGTTTTATGTGGGCGTTTATATGCCATTGCCCGTCGGCTCTAATTATTTTTTACTTATTTTTATCTATTGCTTTTTTAACCTCATAGATAGCAGTTTGAATTGAACACACACTTCACTCCAGTCCCTCTGTACGCAAAAAGAGTTTGTACTATTATCCTCATTATTCTATGTGGGCGTTTATATGCCATTTCACGTCGGCTCTCCCTGATGTTTGACCATAAACTAAGACTACTCCCTATGGCTACTTGTAGGCTGTAGCGATTACTTGAACTCCACCACCTCTTGCTGAAGCTGATTGATTAGGTTGGCCATGAATTAAAATTACGCCTGCTCCTAGCTTTGCAGCCTTTTTCTTTAATTTCTTAATTGCTCCCTTATATCCAAGTGATGAAGCCATGGCACCTCCCCAACCGGAAGTCGCTTTGATTTCATCAACTCTAGTAAGCCCTTCTACATCTGCTTCAAGATACGTTTCTATAACTTTCTCCCAATCTTTTTCGCCTTTGATTTCTGGTACAGAAATACCGACATTAAATATCTCTTCTCTTCCAGATTCATAAACGATCTTCTTAATTTCACGTTTATTCTTTTCATTTACCATACTTTCTCCTGGATACTGGAATTCAATAGTTTTCTCATTGTTCTTTACGACTTTAACATTCAATTCTTCTCCATTTTTCAGAACGACTTTGTCTTGGGCATATGATGTTGCACCAAAGAACAAAGAAAGGATTGAGACTAATAACTTTTTCATATTTTTTATGTTAATGTGAGTTTATTATATGATTGCCCGTCGGCTCTAATTATATTCACTTTTTTTTATCTATTGCTGTTTTAACCGCATCTATCGCAGTTTGAATTGAACATTAGCTCACAAAGTGTCAGACACTTCGTGAAGTAACTCTTTTTAGCCTTGGGTCACACCGTTCCTGTCACCGTGTTACTTGTCCCACCGGCTACTTCAGTTTATTTTGCTTGCAAAGAAGGCAGTGAGGATGCTGGCATGTACATAATTCGCGTAAATTTCGATCCTGAAATTGTTGTAGTTGCCAAGCCTACACATGTTGTCCACTTTTCTTTAACATATGCATCCGCAAAAATAGCGGTGTAGTTTGTATTGTCACTGTATACAGGTTGGTAACGCTCAAGGAGATAATTTGCAGCGTCTCCATGCCATAGATAATCTACAAAAACAGAAACTGAGCATAACTTATCGTCCTTGAATTCATATATGACAGCACATGGATTGCTACTACTTTTTGTATAATCATATCCGAGCATTGTTGCACTATTAGACCCAGAACTTTTGTGTGTCTCTTTGCTCTCAATAGTTGAAACAGAAGCGTTCCAATCAAGAATTGGTGTGTCGTATAGATTATACTTAGGCAAAACAGTTATTTCACAGATAGCAGAGTTTTTATCATTTGAAGCAATTATCTTAGTCGTTCCGACATGTCCCCCTGTTACTAAACCGTTATTGTCTACCTCTGCAACAAATTCATCTTCCGCATACCACTTTGTTGCATTATTTGCCGTCAGTTGTTTTGTATCTTCATAATACAATGAAATACTTGATGGTGAAATAACAACTTGAGTGTCTGGCTCATCGTCATCTTTAGAACAAGACACAAAAAACATGCAAACAAATACAGACATGAGCATTAAAACCGTTGTTTTTTTCATTATTATAGGTGGACTGTTATATGCCATCGCCCGTCGGCTCTAATTATATTCACTTATTTTTATCTATTGCTGTTTTAACCGCATCTATCGCAGTTTGAATTGAACATTCGAAGATTTCTTTTGCATTGCGCAACTCGCCACTATAAATATAACCTTTTTCTACTTTATACTTTTCGAGAAGTTTGTGCGCCTCGCGTTCAACCTTACCTGCGTTTCTTTCCAACTGCCAGGACTTTATGGTCTGCCAACCCTCGCGTCCTGCATATCCGCCTTCACTATTCAGACGATATTCTCTCTTGTTTAATGCAACATTTTTGGAGTTAATATTATTCTCAATCATCCCGACCTTTGTGTACTTTCCACTATAGGCAATATAGACTACGCCTTTATCACTTTCACGTTTTGTAAACGATATTAGAGCTGGATTGCAGACAAGACAATGTCCGTGACGGTCTTTTAGGCGATGACCATAAGGACAAGGGTTTGCAACGACATAACGACAACCCTTCTCTTTTGCTTTTGCATGGTACACTCTTATGATTTCTCCACGACCATCGAAAATATCCGAAGGTTCTATCCCATGATGACTAATGAAATCCTTTTCATCTTTAGTCAAAATGCTAAGAATACTATCCATACTGTTACAATTCTTTAAGTTAATACTTTCATTCATCAAGCACCAACTCACAAAAAGAAGGCGCAGGTTTGCTCCATACGCCTTAGAGGTTCACCACAAACCCGAACATGATACGGAAAAGCCTACGCCTATAAAGGCTTGGCTCTACTCATGTTCAGTTTGCTCTCTTTTCTTTGAGTGGTGATTTCTAAGGCAATCGAGCAATATGTCTGCATCTTTACGATGCGAGTGCAAAGATACGAACATTTTTTGAAATTTCTTCCTTTTTGCCGATTTTTGTTACAAGAAACGAGTAAAATTTTAAAGAAGGGCAGGATGACAACATGTTTGAACGCTTCACTAACTGTTCGCCAATCATCTTCTTTTACCTATTTTTGTTAAATATAAACAAAATAAAAGCAGTAATTCATTTTTATTATTTACTTTTGCATGAGTAATTATAATAAAAACGATAGTGCTATGTACGAAATGACTTTGACTTTTGCTGACAACGATTCTTATAATGATGAAAAGTTGCTTTATAGTAATGAACTTGCCATTCTTTTTTATGATTTATTTTACAAGCCAGAAACGTATGAAAAGTGTTATCTCCCAAGAGAGATAAAACACCTTTACGAGTTAGTCTCCATTGTAGAAAATCTGACACAACAATCAAAGGGGATGCATGGGGCTATAAAAGTCGAAGAGGCTATCAGAAAGATGAGCGAAAGCACAGACAGAAATCGTGGTACAGACATCTATTTTCAACGTAAACAAATGTTTGTTTCTAATCTTCAGATAAAAGTAAAAGCAATCATTCTCTGGTCATGTGAATTGTATTGCAAAACTATGACAAGGATTGAAAATGAAAATCCTGAATGGGATGATTCCATGACTGTATTCCATGATTTGTTGGAGTCTATGGAAAGTTATTATTTTCATTTCAGAGATTTTGGGCTATATTTGGACGAGTCTTGTAACAAATTTATCGAACTTATCAACAAGCGGGGTGAAATACATATCAGTGAAATAGACAAGATGCGTGAAGACCTAAAACTGAAAGATGATAAGATAAGGGAGTTAGAAGAACAATTAAAAATTGCAACGACAGACATTTCAGAGGTCGATATCGAAAGGAAACAGGACCGTGTTTATATAGCCAAGAAAGTTCTTGAAGGATTGAAAGTGCATTTTGACTACACTAAGAAATCTCAATGGGCTATTATTATAAGTGCCATTTCAGAAGCATCCGCTAAAACATGCAAAAACATATTGTCGGACAATACTTTTGATGTTAAAATTTCAGATGATAATAAGACAAAAATAAACAATGCTTTAAAAAATGTTGGCCTCAATATAACCCTTTAGTTTATATTCCATTTTCTATTGCCGGGAAAGTGACAGCCTTTTGACTTTCCTGACAATAGTTGTGTCTTTCCCAAGGGTGGTGTCCATTCGGGAAAGTTCTCTATTTTACTATGCTTACAAAGGATTCTTTTCCCGAACTTTTCTAGTACTTTTTTTGTAGCTAAATTTGCATCGCAGTCCGGATCATACGGTTGTTTTGCTTTCTTTGTTTGGCGCGCTGAAAAGAACAGGGGAGCATCGAGACGCGTCTCATCTTTAATAAACAAAAAATACAAACAAAAAAGATGAGAAGTAATTTCTATCTTGTAGTGTCACAGGGAGATGTGGCCTACATCCCCTCCAGCAAACAGGAGGGCGGCCAGTTGGCCAAGTGTATCATCAGGCTCAAGGAGTTTGGTGGTGGTAAGTTCGGAAATGAGTACGCATGTACCATGTTCGGAAATCTCGCTCTGTGTAAGTTCTATGAAGGTGACTTGGTGGTGGCTTCGCTGCGTTTCCAGGTTCACGAGGTGAACGGAGCTGTCTATCAGGAAGTGGTTGCTAACGATGTTGTATCTATTAAAAAATAAATGATATGGCACAGACAACAAACAGTAAGCCCAAGCCCCGCAAAGTGCGGGGTACGGGCACCTATGTAGGCGACGAGTTTACGTTTACACCTTACGAGCAGGGTGAGCCGACTCAGCGGAATGTGAAAACGACGAAGGGTGGCAAGGTGTATGAGACCTGCAGCGAGAAGAAGCCCATGAAGGTAGCTTACCTGACGTGTGCTGCCGATGCTGCCGACCCGTGGAGTGAGTACATCAGTCAGCTGAAGAAGCTTGGTGTCAAACCGCAGAAGCCCGTGACACTGCCCGACAGCCTCCGCGTGGTGAAGGAGCAGGGCTTGGAGTGCTGGCTTGACGAGGGGAAAAATGAGCTGAGCTTTACGGGCACCATCGACCTCTCACGTCACAGCCGTGACTGGCAAGCCGAGGTATTGCGTCAGGTGCAGTTGGTAGTGCGCCGACTGCCCGCAAGCGAAAAATTCAACAAGATTATCAACAATTTAAAATCAGGAGGACTTAAAAAATGATTGTATACCAACCGAACATCAACCAACCAACGAAAGAGTTGGTGGCAGAAGCGCTCAAAGACATGATTGAGCATCCTGCAAACAACGAACTCATTGATAGCTACCGCCAGATGAAACGCCGTATGGCTGAGGCCGAGGCGAAGAAGGCTGTGGATGAGTTCGTGAAAGAAGTGGTAGCCACCGACGACTACAAAAGTTGGCTGGCAGCAGAACTGGAGAAAGACGAACGTCGCACCAAAAAGCGTATGCCAACGTCAGACTTGGAGCGAGTGAAGCTCTACATCACGCAGAAGAAGTCGTCGTTGCCTGCCATCATCCCTACCATTACTCACTTTGGTGAGAGTAAGGACCGATGGGGACGCGTAGGGCTGTGGCGTGTGCAGCAATATGGCTACTTGTCTGGACTTGCAGTAGTAGATGGTGACCATGTGCCAGGTGTTGAAGAACGTGTTAACGAGTGGCTCCAGCGCGAAGACTTTAAGGAGTTGGGCATCGTTTGTATATTCATCACTCCGAGTGGTGAAGGCGCGAAGGTTGTGTTCAAAGCTCACGAAGACTGGGGCAACCTGCAGGATAATGCCTATACGATGGCCGAAAAGCTTGGCATTCTTGACTACGCTGACGGACAGACGAAGAACTCAGACCACGCACACTTCATTCCAAAAGCCGACGACGTGAAGTACATAGACTGGGAGGCGTTGTTTACCTATGAGAATCCTGCCTATGAGCAGAAGTATGGTGAAGCTTACCGTCGTGGTGAGTCGGAACCTACCCAACCCCGTTGGCAGGAGCTGGAACAACAGCGCAAGGAGGCGAAAAAGAGCACACAAAGTACACAAAAAGATTGCAACGCCACACTCTCGCAGAGAGAACCGTCCCTTTTGTGTACTCAGGTGGAGAAGCCAGTGGAGTTCTCGCAGGAAGACGAAGCTTTTATCAAGGTGTTGAACGAGCACTACGGCCCAAGTCTGCCTCCTCACACCAAGCACGATACGATGCAGACGGAGACGAGTCACTGGCTGTGCTACTACAACGACAACGACCCGCAGAAAGCGATTGCTATGGCCTATCGTCTTGACTGGGTGAAGGAGTGGAACCCGAACCCGGGAGAAGTGGAAGACCTGTGCCAGTCGGCTGCCAAGAAGAAACTGCTGACACGCTATCCCAAGGCACTGAAGGAGTTGATGGATAAGGCTGGTATCAATTTGGAACAGTCTGCGACTGATGCCAAGAATGCCAATCCGCTGTCCGTTCTGCCTTTCGACCGTTGGTGTGATACGATAGAGAGTTTCTTCGATGTGTACCCTTGTCTGCGCGAGGTTTGCGAACCCCATCCACGCCGTCTGTGGCCTTTCCTGCTCTTTGCATCGGCAGCCATGATGGGCACTTGCATGGATCTGACGTACTATTATTTCTATGCCTCAGAAAGCGAACGTACACGCTTGAATTACATCATCTGGGGTGTGGGTGACCCAACGTCGGGCAAGCATACATTGGAGCGACTGATGGACAATCTGTTGGCTCCTATCATTGCCGAGAGCGAGATAGCCGACGAGAGCACCAACACCTGGAAAGAGAGTACGGACGCCAAGGGTGCTAACAAAGAGAAGGATTTGAGGCCTGCCATCTTTAACCGAATGTTTGGCTACCGCACTTCGAACTCTGAGTTTATTCGCAGTTTGATAAGCTGTAAGGAGGAGGTAGATGGCGAGATGATGGGACGTCACATGGTGACCGTGTCGTCAGAGAAAGACGTCGAAATAGGCAGGGCTGGCAGTTGGATATCGAAATCGAACATGATACTGCTTAGTTTTCATGGGGAGTACGACGACCAGCACTACAGTAACAAACAATCGGTCAGCGGGCGCTATCGCGTATTCTGGAACATGGTGGAGACTTTTACGCCACCCACTTTAACAAAGCTCGTGAATGAGAAGTCGGTGAATTCGGGTCTTGACACGCGTACTGCGACTATCCCTATGGGCGAGGACGACTTCAAGATGATGCCATTGCGCCGCAAGGAGGATTCCAACGTCGCTGCATACAATGAGACGCTCCGACAGTGGGCTTTCCGACTGGATCAGCGTCGTGGTGAATTACCCATCTGGCCTTTGGTGGAGCACGTTCACAAGTGGTGTGATGACCGTCGTGCCATAGCCGAGTTTAACGACAAGGACAAGGCCGACTGGTTGCTCATTAAGCGCGTGCCATATTATGGTATCTCCATCAGTGTGCCATTCATTGATATGCGACATTGGGAAGAGCGCGAAAAGACGGGCACATATACTCCTGATGATGTGGACCTCTCTTTGGTGGATTTGGTGCTGGACATCCAATATCGGACGCAGCAATATTGGTATTACGAACTGCATCGTCTTTACTACGATAATCAGTTGCGCGATGCAGCCAAGCAGCGTCGTCGCACCAACAAGTTCGTTGAGTGTTTCCGACTATTGCCAGAGGAGTTTACGACGGAAAAGTTTGCACAAGTGTTCGGTTACGCCAATACGCACTCTGGACAGAAAACACTGGAACGCCTGCTTGAAGACAAGGCCATAGAGCGCTCCATGCGTGGCAACTACAAGAAACTTGTTTCCGAGCTATAGGCAGAAAGTAAGAAAGTAGGAAAGTAGACATTTAGCTATTTTTTCTATGTCACAAAAAAACGGCAGGTTCCTGATGTAGGAGCCTGCTGTTTTACATGTCATCGTGTTATATTTCTCTCTCAGCCCATAGGCATCAGTGGTTTTTAGGGTTCAACATTCTATTTTATCTGCTGGATTATTTCGTCCAAGCCAATAACATCTATTTTCGGAAAGTCCATCTTCTTCAGCACATCAAAGTGGTTATCGTCTGTTACCACAACTTTGCATTACATGCTACAGCACAGTCTACAAACTTATCGTCATCAGGGTCGGCTTCGATTTCCGTAGACACACACATAACATTCCTTCCGTCGAGGAACGACAACCACAAATCGTGGTATCTGCTACGACGGGAAATGCACTGTATCAGGCTGTTTGTATCAACAACAAGTCTTGCCATCGCCTCCTGATTATTATTCGGCATGCAGATCCTTGTGGCGAAGTTCGTCCAGCTTTTCTTGATTCAGAATGCCTTCATCCCACAGGCGGTCAGCCTCTGCGTCAAGACGAGACTGGAAATGCCGTGTAAGCACCATCTGAATTTCACGGGCGTACTCCTCGCTGTTGTTGAATGCGAACAATTTCAGCAAGTGCATTTGTGTTGGGTTCAATGTGGCTGTTTCCATATCGTTATTCTATTTCCGCAGGCAAAGATAGGCAATAATTTCGAAAGTTCCAAACTTTCTTCTACATTTTTACGAAAGTACACAAAAAAAGCCCGCGTAGGGCTTTTCTTGTATCACTTTGTGCGGCACAGAATTATTTTCTGCGGTAGGGCTTGAGGAGTGGGATTTCGTCGCAGAGGGCGTCGGCAAGGAGGTTTGCAACGACGGTAGCACCATAGATGTTGTAGTGGGTGTTGTCCTGTTTGCCCTGCGGTTCGGTGGGTTCTTCGCCAGGAAGATACCACATGTGGAGCTTCTTTGAGCCCTCAGTACCCAAGCCTTGCTCGAGGTCGTGGGTAATCTGGTTGGCATCGACGAAATAGCAGTTCATGCGCTGGGCCACGTCACGCGGTGCCACGCGATAGAGTCCGTGGGTATCAACGAGCGAGTCGCCCTCCACCATCTTCGCGCCGTCCTTGAAGGTCTGCGTGCGCAGCTTCTCGTCGTCGTCATTCTCAGGAGCCTTCACAAGGAAATTGCGACGCACGACGCAGTTCATGAGCACAGGAATGCCTCCACGTTCACGCGTCTCGCGCACATACTTCGCCAGATTGTAGTCGAACGTCGAGCCGGGATCGGTATGACGGGCGGCTTGGGGCTTCTCGTCGTTGTGACCGAACTGGATGATGACGTAGTCGCCAGGCTTGATGAGCGAGAGCACCTTGTCCCAACGGCCTTCGTCGATAAACGACTTCGAC
>Ga0247611_10010577_pt1 | contig 10822 bp, 9 predicted proteins | sample 177DNAGHGhighgp2_FD_192422 | JGI IMG/M metagenome (GOLD analysis project Ga0247611, IMG submission 192422) | Sheep rumen microbial communities from Palmerston North, Manawatu-Wanganui, New Zealand - 1770 DNA GHGhigh gp2 | ecosystem: Host-associated > Mammals > Digestive system > Stomach > Rumen ... | reverse complement strand
GCGACAATGCTGCCGTAACAATCCACCTTTATCATACAGTGCTGGAGTTGGTCAGGCGTATCGAAAAGAACGATTTCGAGGGACGTACCCTGACACTGAAGGTTAAGTTTTTAGACTTTCAGCAGATCACCCGCAGCGTTACCGCCGACCACATTCTCAGAACTAAGGACGACATTCTGCCCCTGGCAAAGCAGCTGATGCAGAATGTGGAGTTTCATTCGCATCCCGTCCGTCTGCTGGGATTGGGTGTTTCAAATCAGAAAGGCACAACCCAGCAGAAGGAACAGCTATGTGAAGAACTGGAACTCGAGTTCCAGCCATGGCCTGACGAATACTGATCCTCGCCCTTGAAGCGGAAGAGGAGGAAGACGTCAGTTCTTCAGACTGTTATAGATAAGGTCTGATCCGACACAGATTAGAATAAGAGGCACACCCCAGGTTGTCCACGGCTCCTCTGCCACTCTTTCGAGCCAGCTGATGTGAAATAGTCCTCCGATAACAGCCAACTTCAAAAGGCTTGCAACCACAAGAACGGTTCCGATAATTAGTCTTAATGTTTTCATAACTCAAAAATATTTAATGTTCAAATTCCTTTAATTCTTCCAGTCCGCGTTCTATCTCCTGCATCTGCATGGCATGGCGGCGAAGCTGCCAACGGGCGAGGACATAGCCTAAGCCGAAGGTAAGCAGAGAGAGTCCCAAGGGAAGCAGAAGACGTATGCCCAGTTCGTAACCAGCCTCTTTGTTGAATCCGAGTTCCGAGATGTAGAACGACACCATTGCCACGCACACCAGTCCTATCGTCCAGATTTTCTCCTCGTGGCACACCTTCTTATATCGTAGTACCAGTCCGCTAAGCTCGCTGCAGTTCTTGCTACCCCAATCGAATTTCGACAGCAGAGAGAGTTTCCAGACCTGCGGGATGAGTCCGATGACCATCACGCCCTCAACCATCACGAACGAAAGGGTTCGGATTGGGGTGTTCATATAGACATAGGGGAAGACACCGCAGATAATCAGTATGCAGACAACAAGGTTGTAGACATTGTGTCCGACAATATGATCGTATGCCGACTTGGTCTTCTGTTGAATCATCTCCTTGACCATCCGCATGTTCACTATCTCTGTTTCTGCCAGACGCTTGTCGAGTGCGTTCCAACTGGCTTTCAATTCTTCAAGTTCCATAATACAATGCTTTTAACTGTTTGACATTTTCTTTAGTTTCTCTTTGGTACGGAGGAGCTTCACGGCGACGTTAGCTTTCGAGATGCCGAGGATGTCAGCCATTTCCTGATAGCTCCGCTCTTCAAGCCAGAGGAGAATCAACGCGCGTTCCAGTTTCCCCAGTTTGTTGATGAGCCTGTAGAGCTCCTGCAGCTGGCCAGTCCTTCCTTCTTCGTCTGCCACCAGACTTGCCACGTCCGCGGTCATGGGAATCGTCTGCAGACGGGTGTTGGAGCGGCGGAGGAAAGTGATGCAGGTGTTCATGGCGATGCGGTAAACCCATGTCGTAACAGTGCTGTCTCCCCGATAGCTGGGGAAGCTCTTCCATAGGTTCAGCACCACTTCCTGGAACAAGTCGTTCAGGTCGTCCTGATCTTTGGCATAGATATAGCACACCTTATAGATGACGCGCTTCTGTGCAGCAATCATGTCCAGGAATTCTCTCTCTAATTCTTTCGTCTCCATGTCTTACTCTTTCATTACAACCTGTTAGTCGTATGAAAACAGAAAAAATTACAGTCGAGGTGCTTTTTTATGCAAAAAGATAGATGAAACTCACTCCTACGCCTACGATGAGAACCATTACAAAGATTGAAATAAGGGTGGTCAAGACGATGTAACGGAGTACGCGGAGCTTGCTGAATCCCGAGAACTGCTTGAGCGCAACAAAGATCATCAGGACCGCAATGATGTTGAGGATACTGGAATCCAACAGGTTTCCTGCTATGGAATAGATACTGTACATATTCGAGGTGTACACTAACGCCACAATAAACTCGGAATACCTGAGGTCGGGAATGGTCGGTGAAGAACGTAAGAAGAAAAACAGGGGGACAGAGAACAGGATGAGCGACAACAGAGAAAAGATGGCTGGATTCTTTTCCCTGAGTGCATCCATCACCTTGACGAATCGGAGGGAGGCATAACCTACGGCTTTCCATTTGATGTCTTCTTTTTTGTCGCCTGGATGGACGGTAAGGTCATGACGAGCGATTTTTGTGTTCTCCATGGCCGTTTGCTCTGTTTTTGGCGCTTCATCCTGAACATCATTCACGTCGAGCCCGAAATTGAACCCGTGTTCGACAACCAGTGAGAAGGCTGCCAACAGAAAGAACATCTTAAAAGGAGGGAAGTAAGCCGACTGCATGCCGCTCAGATAGTCGCGTATCATGAAGCCGGGACGGAGCATCAGGTCACGTATGCTGCGGAACATGCTGCGGTTTCCCATGCCCCATACATCAAGAAAGAGCAGCGCTGCCTTTTTGAACGAGAAGCGTCCCACCCTGGCTGACTGTCCGCAACGTGGGCAAAAGTTCCCTTGGTACACCGTGCCGCAGGATGAGCACGTACGACTCTCCTCCGACAGCGGTGCCAGTTCATGAGGCCTTCGCTGCCAGATGTGGAAGGCTCGCAGCCATACTGCCCGTTTCTGTTTGTTGCTTATATACTCAATCGCTTTCATTTAAGGCTTTACTCTTTCAGAGATAAACACATCTGTATATAGTTTATGTCTAACCCTCTCTTTTCTTCAATACGACAAGCTCTGCATCTGCACCGTCCTTACCATATTCACTCACGAGGATATAGTGCTCGTTGCAGGCAATGCCGAAGCAGCGGCCGGTGGTTCCCTGCTTCTCTACCTGATTGCCCCAGTAGCTGGCATTGTCGTCGAGAAGCTTAATGTTGTTACCGTTGATAGGATATTCCATGTTGATGAATGAGCCTTGTAGCACAAAGAGATTGTCGATGTGGGGCATTCCGCTGATGCCGAGTGCGTTGACTTCCTCGATGAGCTGTTGCTTAATGGGCGATGTTGCATGTGGCAGCTCATCGGCAGGCAGTTGCCAACGCTTCAAAGTGGGATAGAACTGGAGTAGCGCTTTCTTGTATTCTTCACGGCTGAGGCTCTGCCCCGTGTTCTTGTTGAATTCGTCGACAAACTGTGAACAGAACTCTGCCATCTCCTCCATAGTGAAGTCGCCCGTGAAGGCTCCGTCCTTATAACAGTAGATGCAGTACTCCTCGTTTTTTGTTCCGTCGGCATTCGTTCCGAGGATATCCTCTGTGAGCGGCATTCCGCAGCTCTGGCAAAATTTAAGTTCCATAGTTCTTGATGTTTTGGAAAAATCGCTTGTAAAGGTACTGCAAATATTCCATTCGTGCAAGTCTTTGGGATATTCTGTTTGTTTTTGTGACGAATGACATAAGAAGTTTGCACACATACACCCATCACCATGCACATGCAACTCAGATTCAGGAAGAAGTAATCCAATTCTTGAAGTCCGCTAAAAGCCAGTGACGGAAGTTTCTCGAAGCTCTTAATGTTGGCTCTTGGATTGTAAAATAATATTCGAATTTTGAGCCCAAAAAATGGGGGGTGCTGGTCACGAAAGGGTCCTTCGGCCGAAAAAACGCCAATTTTTGAAGTTTTTCGTAAAGTGTTGGCTGACAGATGGTTACGCGAATATTAAACTGTAAACGGGCTGTTTACAAAATACAAATTTGCGAGAGCTTAGGTTTCGGTGCGCAAAAGGTTAGGTTTCGTCGTGTGAAAGCTTATGTTTCATCGCACGAAACATGACCTTTGGTGCGGTCAAAGCTAAGCTTTCGCAGTGCGAAACCTTAGCAACGGCGGAAGGAGGAATTAGGAAGGAGGAAGTAATTCTTGGTTTTTACACATTTTAACTTCTCTTTCATCACTTTTCCCCGACAAACTTTTGTCAATATATTTGATAAAGGAATAAAGCGGTGTTTAGCCATGTCATGATTAGAATGCAAACAAATTGCAAATAGAATGCAAATAAATTGCAAATAAATAATGAACCCGATTCATTATTTTTTCATTACTATTGTGCCCATTCTAAGTAACCTTTAAAATACAAGAATGAATACAATGCGAAAGATTGTAATGACAATGATGGTCTTTGTGCTGGCGATAGCAGCATGGGGGCAAGATGACGGACTGGATGAGTTGATGTCTGCGATGATTGCTGCCAAGATTCATCAGGATAGTATTGACACATCGAACTTGGTGGTCGTGTATGACTACGAGTGTAAGACGCGGGATGCGGAGGGAAAAACCGTGACCGACAGAATGAAAGTATGCCTGCAGGTGGGGCAGCACTGCACTCGCAGCTATCCCTATCGCAAGTTCCTTGAGGACACAAGTGACTATGATTATATGACGGGCGAGAACTATCTGACATGGAAAGCAGAGTCGTATTGTTTCATGCCCGAAGTGTGGACAAATTATCCTGATGGTAAAGTGACGGTGCGTGACGTGATTCTGCCCAATCACTATGAGACGTGTGGGCAGCGCAAGCCGATTGACTGGACTCTCCGTGATGATACTGCAACCATCAACGGTTATCTTTGCCATACGGCAACCTGCGAGTTGCATGGAAGGAAGTGGACTGTTCGTTATACGGACGACATCCCCACATCTGCAGGACCTTGGAAAATCGGAGGATTGCCAGGACTGATACTCGATGCAGAGAGTAGCGATGGAATCCACCACTTCAAGCTTGACGGACTTCAACGCATAGCTACACCTATTTATTATGAACACAACGCCATCACCATAAAGGTTTCAGAGCACAAGTTAAATGATAACCGCAATAAGATTTACGGCAACAAGCAATATCCAAAACATCCGATGTACTATATCCCTAATCGTAGCAACCTCTCTGCCGACGAGACATACGGGCAGTTTGGCGATGAGTTCTACTGCATCGTGAATGGGGTATTGGAGCCGACGGATGCCCATGTGTACCAACCGCTGGAATTGGAATAGAAACATGAAAAAGATTGAATAAGAGTCAAACAAAGACTCTTCAACATCTTTATTTCAACACTTTATTCTGTTAAAAAGTTGCCAATTTATTTGGTTAAATCAAAATTAATGCCTAAATTTGTCGCCAAATCAATAGATAATACTGTTCAAATATATAGAAAGTAGTTGAATTATGGAGAAACTCACAAGCAAAGAAGAGGAAGTAATGGAGCTGATTTGGCAGATCGGGCAGTGCGCCCCGAAGGATGTTTCATCGCTCTATCCCGAACCGCAGCCCAGCGCAAATGCCATTGCTCAGGTGTTTCAGGCACTGGAGAAGAAAGGTTATCTGACGCATGAACCGAAGGGACGTGGCTTCGTCTATCGTCCTATTGTGGACAAGCAGGCATACGGAAGAGGGCGATTGTCGAGCGTCATCAATCGCTTCTTCAATGACTCGTACATGAGCGTAGTGTCGGCACTGATGCAGGAGGATAAAGTAACCGAGGCAGATTTGCTGCAATATCTGGCTGACCTAAAACGCAAGGACGAAAGCAAGGAGGGCTGACCTATGGCTACATTCATTATATATGCCATCCGTTGGGCGGTGACACTGACGCTGCTCTACTCGCTCTACAGGCTCCTGCTCCGGCGCGAGACGTTCCACCGCCTGAACCGCGCCGTGCTGCTGGCCATCCTCGTGGTGAGTCCGCTGCTGCCGCTCGTGCCGCTGCATACCGACACGCCGACAGCCATGGATGCGGTGCTTACGAGAATTGAAGTGCCGCTGACGAGTCTGCCGTCTGATGAGAATGCGGCTGGAAATGCGCTCGCTGCCCAAGAAAGCGAAGGGGCAACATCTGGCCTTTGGCTGCGCTACGGTGCCTACATTTATATAATAGGTATAGCCGTTGCGCTCGCCACTTACCTGTTTCGGGTGCTGACCCTGGTGCGTGTCATTCGTCGAAGTCGTCGCATCGCCCATCCGATGGTTCCCGACAATGTTCATCTCATGCTGGACATGCGAATCACACAGCCGAGCAGTTGGATGCACTGGATTTTCATCGGGCCTATTGACCTGAAGCAGAACGCGGAGACCGTGCTCCGGCACGAGCTGGCTCACGTGCGATTGAGGCATTCGTGGGACGTAGTGCTCTGCGACCTCACCTGCCGTCTGCTGTGGTGCCTGCCATTCGCCTGGATGTTACGGCAAGATCTGGTCGACGTGCATGAGTTTCAGGCTGACGAGGCAGTATTGCGGGGCGGCGTGACGATTGACGAATACGAACATCTGCTGGTGCGCAAGGCCGTGCAGACACAGGTGCTGCCCATTATGAACACCCTGCGCCGTGGGGCACTGAAGAAACGTTTCGCCATGATGCACAACGGGCCTTCGTCGCGGTGGTCACGGCTGAAGCTGCTGTATCTCGTCCCTGCCCTCGCCGCCTGCCTGTGGGTGTCGGCACAGGCTGAGGAATACAATATGTATCTCAACGGTAAACTCGTGACGCAAGAAGAAATTGTGGCCATTGATCCCAGCACCATTGAGCGTGTGGATGTGATTCACAGTCAAAAAAAGGTGTTCGTAGAGGCAGCCACGGAACCGGTAGACACAGGTGGAGTGATGCCTGGGGTAAAGCCTGAGGATGCCTACTTCGACATGGTGGAGCAGATGCCCCAGTTCCCCGGTGGCGACGCTGCTTTCAACCAGTACATGGCCCAGCACGTGCGCTATCCGAAGGTTGCTGCCGAGAACGGAGTAGTAGGAAGCGTCCAGGTGCAATTCATCGTCGAGGCAGACGGGCGCATCACCCACGTGCACGCCATCGACGCACCTTCGGGAGAGACCGATGCGAAGGTCTATGCCTACGGCGATTTGGATAAACACCCGTCGCAGAAGGAAGACGACGAGGGGCATCGGGCCCTGCGGGAGGCGGCAGAAGAACTCTTTCGTGGAATGCCGCCCTTCGAGCCAGGCCGTCAAAACGGGAAGCCTGTCCGTGTGCAGATGACAAGAACGGTCAACTACGACCTGAAATAAGATAACACCCACATATTAAACCCATTACGCAATTCGCCTGAATGGCGGACAGCCCTTGCTATACCCTGACAATAACACCAAACAATCATGCAAAAGATTCTTGTAACCATGTTGGCCCTCACGCTCGCGATAGCAGCGCAGGCGCAGAGCCTCGTTTTCGGCACCGTGCAGGACGCATTCCTGAAGGCACCGCTGCCAGAGGCAAAAGTATCGCTGTTGCTGGCAACTGACAGCACCGTGGTCATCGACTCCATCCCTATCACCAAGAAATTCAGGGACGACGGCACGGTGAGAGAGGCGCAGTTTATGATTAAACCCGAAAAGAAAACATGCAAGTACCTGCTGCGGGGTACGCTCGAAGGTTATGAGGACGGCTACTTGCCCTTGACAATAGATGCCAGTAACGAAGGTGCTATCATGCTCGACGATGCGCTGGAACTGCGCAAGATTCGACAAGTGAACTTGCAAGAGGTGACGGTGACGGCCACAAAAGTAAAGATGTACTACCGGGGCGACACCATTGTCTATGATGCCACGGCGTTCAAACTGCCCGACGGGTCGATGCTCGACGACCTCATCCACCAGATGCCCGGCGTGACCATCGATGAATATGGCCAGATTTTTGTTAATGGCAGGAAGATTGACGAGCTGCAACTCGGCTCGCGCTCTTTTATGCGGGGCAACTCGAAAGTGCTGATGGAGAACCTGCCTTACTACACGGTGAAGGACATCAAGGTGTATGACCAGGACACCGACCTCAACCGTGCGCTTAATGCGCAGGTAGAGAGGAAGAAGTTCGTGATGGACGTGAACCTGAAGCCGGAGCACCAGATAGGCTACATCGCCAACGTGGAGGCGGCGGGCGGCACAATGGAACGCTGGCTGGGGCGTGCCTTCCTGCTGGGCTTCACCGAGCGCACCCGCTACACGCTATTAGGCAACTCGAACAACGTGAACGAGAGCCGCCACATAGGACGCTCTGACCACTGGACACCCGATGCCGTGCCGCAGTCGCAGCTGACGACGCACAGCGCAGCCGGAGAGATTGACTACCAGTCGGCAGACAAGAATGTGCAAGAGAACTTGACCGCAGACTTCACTTCCACCCGCGAAGAGGGGGAAATGACTATGAGCAAGGAGCTGTTCCTACAGGGCAACCCGCTACAAAACACCCACCAGAACTCGCTGTCGAAAGCCCAACGGCTGAAAGTGGGCAACCGCTTCAAGTACGTCAAGCCCAAAGGCTTTCTGTTTAACTCCGACATTGCGTTCAACTACAGGTCATACAGCGGCAACTCTTCGATACTGATGGAGCAGTTTGTCGATAGCCTGACAATACGACAGCGCACGGACGGCTTCAACGACGGGAAGGCATGGGGCGTAAACGGCTATGCCCAAATACAGCCGATGCTGAAGCCCTTAGGGAAGACGGAACAGTTATTACGAATCACTACGTCGTTTGATTTTTCCTCAGACGAGAACGAGCGTGCGCAGCAGTTCCGTGTGGAGAATTTCGTCAATCCTTCAACCGCCAACCAGCATAACGCCACCGACTACTCCCAGCACAAGTTTTCCGTGCATACACCCGTCAACTACAGTCTTGTAGGTAAAATGAATCGTTTGTTCGTAGACATAAACCCGTCGTACAGCCGCGAGAAGACCTGCGACTGGCTGTATCATCCTGACACCCTCCAGCTGCCATCGCAGATAGACATGCTTCGGGCTACTACCGATCCAAACAATTCATACGACAGCGAATTGCAAACCTACAAAACGGGTATCAGTCTTCAGCTCCGTCGTTTACAGCATGTTCCTGCCACCAAGATAATGCCGTTTGAGGCCGATGTGGATTTTTTGGACTTGTATCTGAACATCACGCCGATGCACGAGCGTCTGAACTATCGGCGTGGACTGCTTGACACATTGGTCACACGTAATAGCTTCCGCTTTGAACCACGCATCGACATCCGCCTGTTCGCCAAGAAAGACCGCCACCGCCCCGCTCTCATCCGCCTCTCTCACACCGAATTCAACGCGCCGCTGGTCAGCCTCCTTAGCATTCGCGACGATGCCAATCCCCTTGTTGTCCGTCTTGGCAATCCAGACCTGAAAGCATACACATCACAATCCAAGTTTGAAGCAGAATACAAGGACATACGCAGCGCACGCCACAACTTCTATGTCTCTGGTTTTTATGCCTACCTTCATAATAAAGTGTCGGAGGCGGTCAGCTTCAATCCCGCTACGGGCGTTTACACTTATCGACCTGAGAGCGTGCATGGCAGCTACGACATCAAGGTCAAAGGCGGCATCTTCTACACGCTCGACAATAACAAGTACTGGACGGTTGAGAGCAATGCCGATGCACTCTTCACCCACTGGCTCGACCACATGATGCTGTCGGGTGATACCGAGAGCCATGTAAATGCAGTAAACACCCTGACGCTGCACGACAACGCCTACATACAATATAATAAAGGTGCGCTGAACATTCGCACCACGGGCGACATCCGCTGGCGGCACTCCGAGGGCAAGATGTACGACTTTGAGACGCTCAACGCCACCGACTTCCAGTACGGTCTCTCCGCCCGCTACACCCTGCCGCGCCTGAACACCACGCTCTCTGCCGACGGCAACATGTACAGCCGTCGCGGCTATGGCAGCAGCGAACTCAACACAGACGACTTCGTGCTGAACGCCTCCATCAGCCAGCCGTTCTTCAAGGGCAAGCTCATCGCCCGCATCGAAGCCTTCGACCTGCTGCATCAGCTCAGCAACACCCAGTACTCCGTCAACGCCCAGGGCCGCACCGAAACGTGGTACCGCTCCCTGCCGCACTACGTCATGGCGCATCTGGTGTATCATTGGAACAAGAACCCGAAGAAGAAGTAATCCTATAAAAATAACAATGAGAAAGTTTTTAGTGACCATGATGGCCCTCGCGCTGACGATAGCAGCACAGGCACAAGTAGAAGTTGTCGATACGGCGCAGTTCGTGGCTGTGTACGACTACGAGTGTAGAACACAGAACGATGAGGCAGCACCCGTCACGGACAAGATGCAGGTCGTGGTGCAGGTGGGACGGACGGTAACGAAGTCGATGCCCTGCTCGGCCTATCCTGTGTATGACGACGAATCAAAACCCGATGTGGATGCAGGATTCCAAGAGGCTCTGATGCACATGCCAACGGTGTGGATAGGTCGGCCCAGCGGCAAGACCACCGTGCGCGAGTTTATCTTCCCGCATGAGTATGAGGGCTACGAAGAGACGCCCGACATCGCATGGATGCTCACTAATGATACGCTGACCGTAAGTGGCTATCTCTGCCAACAGGCCACGGCGACATTCAGAGGTGTGGAGTGGCACGCATGGTACACCGATGAGATTCCGTCGTCGGCAGGGCCGTGGCGGTTGCGTGGTCTGCCAGGGCTGATTGTAAAGGCAGAGAATGAGGCGCACACGTTCAGCCTTGCGGGGTTACGGATGGAGGCATCACCCATCACTGCGCCTGAGCAAAACCCCGAAGTGCACAGAATGAGATACGCCAAACTGTTGAAGCACAAGAACGAGATTTATGGCAACCGCGAATATCCCAAGAATCCCATGTACTATGTACCAGACCTTCAGGGCAGCATCACGGATATGAGCGTCCTTAACCACAACGGCCAGCAACTTGTGCTTGCCAACGGCGGCCATCCGCTGCTGACGAAGGCACATGTGTATCAACCATTGGAATTGAAATAAAATATGAAACGAAACATCATCACCATCATCATCGCCCTCG
>Ga0247611_10010575_pt1 | contig 10824 bp, 6 predicted proteins | sample 177DNAGHGhighgp2_FD_192422 | JGI IMG/M metagenome (GOLD analysis project Ga0247611, IMG submission 192422) | Sheep rumen microbial communities from Palmerston North, Manawatu-Wanganui, New Zealand - 1770 DNA GHGhigh gp2 | ecosystem: Host-associated > Mammals > Digestive system > Stomach > Rumen ... | reverse complement strand
CAAGAGAATTTTGATGATTTCTTTAATGGTAAGGTATTATCTTTATTTAATAATAAAGCAGCACCTTCTCCTTCAATTTGTTCACATAATTCTTTTTCATGTTTAACTAATTCTTCTTCATCAGTATAATCTGTCCAATAATAGATTTTAGCATCTGGATCAGGAATGATTTTTTGACTTGTGGCGTTTAACACTAAATTGAGTTGTGGTTCGTATTGTTTGGCGATACCACTACCAATAGATAAGGCAATTGTCAAAACACCAAAAATCGATGCACCGATAATTTTACCTACTAATTTCATAAGTAATCCTCCAATTGGTTTTATTATTAAAAACTTTGTTTTTTATACAAAGGTAAGTAGCGTAATCTTACATTTATGCGACATAAAAAAGGGAGCAAATGCTCCCTTAATTTGTTGGTTAGTTCAATTATGCGGCCATGAATTTGCCAATCACTGTTTGATTAGCTTCAAAGTGAACGTCTTTATCAACTTGGCCACCACCCCATGTAATGTGGGTTTCAACGATGAATTTGCCACCTTCAACTTTTGATTCGTAAGCTGTGCCGCTTTCTGGAGTTAAAGTTACTTTATAGTTAGCGAATGCCCATGTACCTTTTTGGACATCGAAACTACCATAGGTACCAAAAGCCATATTGATTTTATATGATTTGTCTTTGTTGAATGTTAATGTAGCGCCATTTGTTTCATCTTTCATTTCGAGAACGACGTTTTCATCAACTGGTGTTTCTCCACCTTGACCGCCTTGTTCAGTAACTGGTAATTTAGCGAAGTCAGCGATTGGGAATTCAAAGAGTAAATCGATTGTTTGATAACCGGCTAAATCATAGGTATATGTGAATGAACCTTTTTCAGCTGTTAAAGTAACTGGGATTTCTTTATCATCAATCTTAAGAGTTAAAGAAGTAGCAGTTTTCACATATGTACCATTTGCGACGTTATTTGTACCAACGTAAATTAAGACTTTACCATCTTGTTGGAAATAAGCGACACCACCATTAGCGGTAGATTCAACTTTGAGAACGTTTTCTGGTTCGACGAATTCTTTCTTATAAGCTTGAATGAATGCGTCTGCATCAGCGTATTTTTGACCTTTTTGGCCTTCCATTTCCACTGTTCTTGTGAATGATTGACCTTTAATTAAGGCCACTGTGAGATCAACACTATAAACGCCATCGGATTCATAAGCGTAATAGGTGCTTGCGCCACTTTCAGAACCATCTTCTTCAACGAACGCTAATTTGATTTGTAAGCAATCGACACCTTCTTTTTGGACGGCTTTCCATGTACCGGACATATAAGAAGCGATATAGCTCTTATTTGAAGCGGCTGGAGAGGCATCATAAGAAGCAAAGTTGTACTTATCTAATGTTGTTTTACCTTCAGTATCAAGGTTTAATAAGAAAGCGGCATCAGTGAATGAAGCAAAGCTTCCGCCTTCTTCTAATTTGCCCCAGAATTGATATGAATCTGGATTGGCTGGTTGTTGAGAATCTCCGCCTTTAGAACCATCTGCTGGTTTTGATTCGTTAGAGCCACCACAAGCTGTTAACATTAAGCCTGCGAAGACACATAAAGTTGTTAATAATTTTTTCATAACTCCTCCATACGAATAACACACAAAATATTTCCTTCTCACTTTTTTCGTGCGTGTGTTTTCGCTTAGAATATTAAAAGGTTACGCATATGACTCTCAAACTAAGTCGCGTAACCTTTTTTATTTATTGCGCAAATTTACTTTTGCTTATTGTGTGTAAGGAATGTTGGTACTAAAGTGACTAAGAAGACGATACCAATTAAAACGATGAATAAGACAGCGAATAATTGGTTACCACCAAAGAAGACAACGCCTGTACCAATATCAGCGATTGGATAAGCTGCTTCCACACTATGCTTAGCAAGAGCCACAGCAATAAGGATTGGCCCCGCCATAGAAATGTATTCAATTCTTAATAATTCACCCACTAAGATGACTAAGCCACCAATGAGTGTAAATAAGAATGTTAATATGGAGAATACACGGTCCATCTTATCAACATAAATTGATAAATAGGAGATAAGATAAATGACTGAAATGATAATAGCTAAGCATCCACCAGCTAGAGCAATAAAGAAGCCTAATGAGCGATCTTTAAAGAAATCTTTAAACATTTTCATATCATTATTCTCCTTTCTTCTTTCTTAACGAAAGGAAGACGAATAGACCAATTAATCCCGCACCGATGACACCTAAAGAGATATCAATAGCAACAGTGGCTGGCTTCCACCATGGAACGAAGTCTTTAACAGCGACATCTGGAGCTAAACCATTGATGTGGTTACTTCTGCTCATGGCGTATAAATAATAATGAGCAGTTTCTCTTAATTTTTGCCAGATATGGCCATCTTTACCTTTAGTTAATAAAGCGCTTGCTTCGCCTACCCTATCCTTATCATTATTAAATTGATTTGTGCCTGCGTGTAAGCAATCCGCTGTGGACATATATGAGGAAGCATCTTTACTGGAGTCAGTCATATTAATGCCTTTAAAGCCCCATTCTTTTCTTAAGACTAAAGTCATTGTTTGATAGTCAGCGGCCGTTGGAATACAACCGATTCTATTATATGCAGTCATTGTACCTAATGAACTATTGGTTAAAGCGCCTTCAAAGCCTTTTAATGGTCCTTGACGATAAGCTTGTTCTGTTAAGAATGTGGCGACGCCATGTCTATTTGTTTCTTGGTCGTTGCCGCAGAAATGCTTGATCATACCGGCAATGCCTTTTTCGACCATACCTTTTTCTTGGGCTTGGCCGCATAAGAATGACATCATGGCATCTTCACTATAATATTCAAAGTTTCTTCCTGAATATGGTGTTCTATGAATATTAGCGCCTGGACCATAGATATGTTTGAAACCTAAATATAATGATTCTTCGCCGAAGAATTTGCCGCGTTTTTCTAACGATTCCTTAGAGAATGTCGAAGCACTGACGATTTCGTTAATATAGATGACATTACTAATTTGGTGACCATCTGGTCCATCTCCACCACTATAGGCTGGGAAAGAAATGGATTTAATCGCATCCATAGCCATCTTATCACCGATGATTTGCGCTAATTCGCCAGCGGATAATTGATCGATGAAATCTTCCCATTTTGGATCATCGAAGTCGACATCTTTCATTTCGATAAATTTAATGCCATTATCGACTTTTTGTTTGAAAGATTTAATATCTGGAGCATCAGCTGGTTTGACATATAAAGAATCTTCCATTAAATGTTTGATTTCCGCTGTGGCTTCTAAATTTGTATATGATTTTGGGAATGTTTTCCAATCGCTTCTTGTTAAATAAGTAACGACATCTGTGTCATAGAAATGATTGATATCGCGATCACTAAATAAGTTAGAAACGATTTCACCAGTGTATGGTGATTTAGCATATGTTTTATTATCTAAAGCCGCTAAATTAACGACTTGGACTTTACTGACGTCACCACTAACTGGATTATTAGCGGCATCATACATACCTGTCTTTCCTTGCTTAGCAAGAATGTTATTTAAGGCATCGTGAGCACCGTTACCTAAAGCGAAATAATAATCGCCAGCATCAAATGTATAACAACCTTTCTTAGTTGTATCTTCACCATTGACGGCGTTTTGATCATAAGTGGCAAAATAGTAATCAGAGAACTTTAATGTGACTTCTTCAGATTCACCTTTTGCTAATTCTTTTGTTTTAGCAAAGTCAAGAAGTTGAATGGCACTCTTTTCGGCTTGACCAGCTTCATAAGGAAGTTGAGCGTAAAGTTGGACGACATCTTCTGATTTACCAGAATAGTTATCATTACCATTATTAGTAACTTTAACTTTAGCGGTTACTTCGTGAGTGTCTTTATTCCATTCAAACGATTCAATTTGTTGTGTGAAATTAGCATAACTCATGCCATCACCAAATGAATAAGTCACTTCATCAGCGTAGTTCCACTTGCCACCTTGGGAGTTATAAATACCCTTTTCATTATCCGCGTCAAATTGATTTAAGATTAAATCGTTATAACGGGTTTCGTAATACTTATAACCAACATAGATGCCTTCGGCATAAATTAAGTATTCTCTTTTGTATAAACCAGTTAAATTAGAAAATCTAAAGTCACCAGCGTTTTGCATAGCCGCACTGCTAAGTGAGTTAGAAGCATAAGTATCAACTAGTCTTCCAGATGGATCAGCTTTACCAAATAAGATATCGCTTACTCCATACATACCGAAGCTACCAGGATAACCGATCCATAAAACGGCATCGATATTGTAGTTATCGAGTTCTTCAAGTTCCATTGGATAGCCACTATTGATGATGACGATTCTTTTTTTGAATGAAGAATTCTTGACAAGATTTAGCACATCTTTTTCTTCGTCATGAAGGGCTAATTCTCTAATTTCAGGACCTTTTTCCCATAAGCCTTGCAAGCCATGGTTTAAGTCGCCTTCTTCACCACCGAATCTTTTTAAGACGATAATAGCAGCATCATCATAGCTAGCAAAGCTAGTGGATACTCCGTTATATGTGGTAACATCAACTTCACCGATATTACCAAATTTATCGTGGCTGATATTAACGGCTTTAACAGCGTTACTCACTTCTTCGTTAAAGGAATAGCCACCTTCTTTAATGGCGTCCACTAAGGATTTACTTTGATAATTGATTGGACCACCGCTTCCTCCGTGATAAACAGGGTTCGTTGAGGCTTTTCCTAATAATGTGACTTTATCAGTCGCTTTTAAAGGTAAGGCATTATCTTTATTTTTCAAAAGAACAGTGCCTTCGACTTGGGCTTTAATGTTGTAATCTTTTAAAGCGGCATACATGGCTTCCTTACTTTCGTAGTCGCTTTTAAAGTATTCTGTACTTTCGTCCCCTTTCATTGTTGGGGCAGTAATTTTTAAGGCGAGGTTAACATCTCCCTCTCTATCGTAGCAAAGTTTAGTGCCAAACGAAGCAATTATAGAAAGAGAGATTATTGTGACACCTAAGCCGCCAAATAATCTCTTTTTATCCATATTATCTAACTATTTTGCTTCAACGAATTTGAGTTGGGTGAAATCAAAGCTATATGTTTTAACGTTGACTTGGATTTCAACATCGCTCGCAAATTGTTTGCTATCGAGATATTGCTTAGCACTCCATGGAGCGGCATCTTCATCTGGGATTGGTTGACCGGTTGTGGTATCAATGCCCTTTGGTGGGATGACTTTTTTGCCCATTTCTTCGGTCCAATTATCGGTATCTAACCAATATTGTTGGTCATAAGAAGCAACGTATCTAGAAACACTCTTTAATGTGACATCTAATAAGTCTTCATCGATATCGTTAACTTGGGAAGAACATTCACCATAGAACTTGTATAAATAGTTACTTCTTTCGTTACCAGAGAAATCTTGGGTGTTTTCATCAAGAACAACAGCGGAGAATTGGCTACTGGAAACGATTAAGCAATAAGTATCATTATCAAATAATGTTAATTCTTCTTGGGTAAATGTTGTTAAATAATAATTATAAGTTGGACGCATATTACTATATGACATCACGGCTGGTGATAAATAAATGCCTTTGATTTTGGCTTCTTTGGCTGCACCACCACAAGCGCTTAAAGAAAGGGAAGCAAGCGCAAGAGTCGCAAAAGCCATGGCTTTAAAATTTTTCATATAAAATCTCCTTTTTCAAGTTGCTTCCATTTTTAAGAAAAAAGACTATTTTGACAATTTAGGTCGCGTAAACTTATTTTTTACTGGCGCTAATTGATAAATAGTCTTTAATTTCTTTAATGTTATATTTTAATTTTATTTAATGGTGACCGTATAAGTTTTAGCTTCACTAATGGTCACTATTTTAGAAGAATCACCATCTTTAATTTGATATTGACCACCACTCACTGTTATATCATTGCCTAAACTCGAAGGAATATTGATTTCGCCTTTAGCGTCAATTGCCTTGATAGTTAAAGTTTTGACACCATCTTTATTAGTTAATTCGATATCGATGTTGCCTTTAATTGTGTAGTTAGAACATTTGAATGAATCTAATAAATTTGTTAGTGATAAAGAATATTCTTCAAAGCCTGGTTTAGTTGGTTTTAAACCCGCGATATAACGATTGATAATATAAATTGGTCCACTTGTCCAGGCGTGATTGAATGTGCCATCTGTAATGTCAAATTTTTCATAAAGAGTGTCTTTTTTGTCTTTAATCATTGCATCATATCTTAAAAGCATTCTTTCTTTAGCAAGATCGATACGACCCATCTTGCATAAAGCTTCTAAAACATATTTTTCGCAGAATGGACTGGCTTCTCTAGTTTTAGTTAAGACATTAATGATCGTTTCATAATCGCTTGCTTTAGCTAAACCCGAGAGCGCGAGTAACGCGTTAGCGCGGTCATCAACATAATTAGAAGAAGAGGATTTAAAGCCATTTTCTGTATAATAAGCGTCGTGATATTTAGATTCCATAGACGCCATTCTTTCGTTAATGAAAGAAATATCATCATTCATTTTTAGCGAGGTCACTAATTCTTTTGTTAATCTTAAAGCGTAATAATAGAATCCCGCTTGTAATAAATTATTATCAATATAGCTTCCCCAATCGTTCCAAGTCCAAGAGCCAGCGCGATATTTTGGCAAGCCATTTTCCATTTCAAATAATTTTAAATATTCAATAGCCGCTTTGGTATAAAGAGTCATTGTTTCTACATCGTTAGTGTGTTCAAAGTAATGATAAGCACTAGTTAAGAACGCTAATGATTGATTAGGAATTTCTTGTGGTTTAACACTTGGCGCACGAGAAGGAATGGCGTTATCATTCTTAACCCACCCAACGCACGCTAATATGGATTTTTTAATTAAGTCTAAAGCGCCTTGATCATAGCAATATAAAGCGGCATCGATTTGATTAGAGGCATCGCCCATATATGGTCCTCTTTCGCGGTCTGGGCAATCCATAAAGGAGTCTCTCATACACACTCTTACTGTATTTTGTGCTTTCTTCCATAAGATATCTAAATTAGTATCAGAAGAAGTAAATGGGCTCATGAGTTCCCCATTAAATTCGCTCATACGATAAGCGAGTTTATTAAATTTGACACCGGCTGGAGCATCGATAAATAATGTGTAGCCACTTCTCCAAGGATAGTTTTCATAACTTTGTTGACCCTCTTTTGTCAGATAGGTATCTTTAAATGATTGAAGGCCATCATTATATTTATAAGAATCGGTATAGAAAACGAGTTTCTTTCCTGCTTCTGCTTCTATATCAATATACCAAGAAAATTGAATATCAGTTGGAAGAGATAACGCTAATGTGGTATCTTCGCTTAATGTTTTTCCAACATAATCTTTAGCGTTGCTAAAATCTGTGATTTCATGGAATTTAATTGGCTTTGTTGGGGCTTTATATAAATCACCAAATGGTAAATTACCCGCTTTTGCTACCGCTTTAGCGGATTCCCAACTCGAATCATCAAATTCTAATTTACGATAATCGCCAATTTCTTTTCTTGCATCATAAAAAACATTTCTTTCGGCAAGCATTGAAGATTGAGTGTAAGCATCGTATTCCTTACCACCACTGATCTTGTTGCGGTAAGCATCAATTCTAATCGTTTTAAAAGAGGAATCAGATTTAACCAATGTTTCTCCCGCTTGCATTTCAAATAATAAACCGGCTTGAGAAATCATATCGCCTTCTTCATCTTCGAGCTGAGGATTAATGGAACTATCCCCGCTTCTACCATTAAAAGCCACTAGGATGGTAATAATATTGTTACCTTCTTTTAAATTATTGATTTTAACTTCATCGTAATATGAATCATAGGGAGTGGGACCACGTTTTAAAGAACCATCAATAGTCACTAGCTCTTCATTAACCCACATAAAGTATTTAGATTCCGCAGAAATAAAAGCGGTTGCTTCATCAACTTTTTCTTTTATATTAAAAACTTTTCTAAAGGCGACATAACTATCTTCATAACAATAATTTGTCCAAATCCAATGGCCTTTCCAATCGCTCTTTTTATAATTATCTAAAGAAGAAGCATATTTTAAAGAAGAACGATCCGCTTTGCCTGTTTCTGGAACATTATCTTCAATAGGCTTATTTTCAGACTTTGAAGTATTTGATTGGCATGCGCTTAAACACATCGTTATTAAAGAAGCTGATAATAAAAGTAATTTCCCTTTTTTCATATTATTAATCTCCTAGCGCTACCATTTTTAACAAAAGAAAAGCAAGAGACAATTTAGACAACCTATATTTACTTTTTTATCTCGTAAACTTATTTCCAGTTCATATCGATTGAAATTAAGTCGAAAATAAGTGAATTCATGACATAAACTTTGCTATATGTCCTTTTTTCACTTAAATTATATTTGGTGAGGAATAAATATGAATATTAATAAAGGATGGACTTTTTATCGTTTAAATAAGCCCGAAGAAAGAATAAATGTCGATTTGCCATATGACGCAATGCTTAGAGAGCCAAGAGATATCTCTCATTTAGGGGGAGATAAAGTCTCATTCTTTAAAGGCGATGACTATGGCTATGAAAAAATAATAAATGTCGAAAAGAAAGATCATGTTTTCTATCTAGAATTTGAAGGTGTCTACCACCATCCAGTAGTTTTTGTTAACGATAAGCAAGTTTATGAAAGAGAATATGGTTATATTGGTTTTGTTATTAACATTACTGATTATTTAAAAGATGGCGATAACTTAATCAAAGTCCTTGCCCATAATTCTGACCAACCTAACTCTAGATGGTACTCAGGTGCGGGTATTTACCGTAATGTTCATTTACATATTCTTCCTAAAATTCATATCATTCCTTGGTCTTTTAAAATCAATACTCTTGATTACAAATTAGGGAAGATTGAATTCAAAGCTAAATTAAACACAGAAACTGATTTAGTTTTAGAAATATTTGATAAAGATAACACTAAAGTGTTAGAGAAGAAATATCATTCTTCTGATATTAACGATGAACTAGTTATTGATAACGCTCATCTTTGGGACGCCGAAAACCCATATTTATATACCGCTAAAATCAAAATTGATGGACAAGAAGAATCATTAAGGTTTGGTATTAGAGGTATTGAACTAGATAAAGAACAAGGCCTATTAATTAACGGCAATAGGACTATTCTTTATGGTGCTTGCATTCATAGCGATAACGCTCTTTTAGGCGCGGAAACTTATCGTGAAGTTGAATATCGTAAAGTGAGACAAATTAAAGAACTCGGTTATAACGCTATTAGAAGTGCGCATAATCCAATATGTAAAGACTTCTTAAATGCATGCGATGAACTCGGTCTATATGTGATGGATGAATACTGCGACTGCTGGTATATCCATAAAACTAAATTTGGTTATTCCAATTATATGGAAGATAATTATGAGCAAGATTTATTTGATATTGTTGAAAAAGATTATTCCCATCCTTCCGTTGTTTTCTATAGCACTGGTAACGAAGTTAGTGAAACTAGTGAAAAAAGAGGCATTGAGCTTCAAGGAAAGATGAATGAGTTATTGCATAAACTCGATTCTTCTAGATTAACAACATGTGGCATTAATGTTTTCTTTAATGGCATTGCTCATACCCCTATTGCGACTTATTCCAATAAAAAAGCTGAAGATGAATATAACGCTAAACCAAAAGTTGAAGGTAGCTCTGATATCTTTAACACCATCGGCAATATGATGGGTGCTGGTTTTATGAAAAGAGGCGCTAAGCTTCATATCGTAGATAAAAATACGAGAGGGGCATTCGCTAATATGGATGTCGCTGGCTATAACTATGGCATTCTTAGATATAAAAAAGACGTTAAAAAATATCCAAATAGATTTATATGTGGAACAGAAACGTTTGTGTCTGACGCTGCACTCTTCTATGAATTAGCTCATCAAATTCCGCGTGTTATCGGTGACTTTGTTTGGACTGCTTTAGATTATGTTGGTGAAGCCGGTTTTTCCGCTGAACTTAATCAAAAAGAATTTGAATTCTTAAAAGATAGATCAGGTTGGTTAACTGATGATGGCGGTAGAAAAGATATCTTAGGTGATACCACTAGTGAAGGTGATTATACCCAAGTTGTTTATAATAAAAAGATTATTGATATTGGCGTAGTTTCTCCTTACGACATTAGATGCAAATGCAAAAAAGCAGCGTGGAGATTTAATCACGCGATTAAATGTTACTCATATCCAGGAGAGGAAAATAGAAAATGTACATTCTATATTTATTCTCGTGCGCCTATCGTTGAGTTCTATCAAAACGATAAACTATTAAAAAGAAGCAAAATCAACCCTAAGAAGTGTTTTATTAAATTCAACGGAAAATATAAGGCGGGCACTATTAAAGGGGTCGCTAAAGACTTAAAAGGCAATGTTTTAGACGAAGTATGTCTAAAGACAGCTAATGAAGATATTAAACTTAGATATTATAAAGAAAGTTATCCGGAAGCTGATAGATTTGCCTATGTCCACTTCTCTTTCGCGGATAATGAAGGTAATAGTAATATCCATCAAGAAAAGAACATCGAAATTAGTGATGTTAAAGGTGGTAAACTTATTAGACTAGGTAACAGTGCTTCTTATAATAAAGTTGGTTATTTAGAAAGCAAAATAAAGACCTATCACGCTAAAGGGATGGCGATCTTTGAATTCGATGAGAATTCTAAAGAAATTAGTTTCCAAGTTACTAGCGAGCTAGGTCAAGAAAATATTACGATTAATCGTTAATTAGGCAAGAGGAAGGTTCTTCCTCTTTTCCTTTT
>Ga0247611_10010574_pt1 | contig 10825 bp, 4 predicted proteins | sample 177DNAGHGhighgp2_FD_192422 | JGI IMG/M metagenome (GOLD analysis project Ga0247611, IMG submission 192422) | Sheep rumen microbial communities from Palmerston North, Manawatu-Wanganui, New Zealand - 1770 DNA GHGhigh gp2 | ecosystem: Host-associated > Mammals > Digestive system > Stomach > Rumen ... | reverse complement strand
AGATTGGCCCGAAGACCTATCGGAAGATCTTTGAACTGTTACTCCGGCTTCGTGCCAATGCCATCTGGCCTGCCATGCATACTGGCACAACAGCTTTCTTCAAGATTCCCGGGGCGAAGGCGATGGCTGATAGTTGCGGTATTGTGATTGGTACGTCACATTGTGAGCCGCTGTTGCGTAACAATGTCGATGAGTGGGATGTGAAACAGCGCGGAGCCTTTAACTATAAGACCAACCGCGAGCAGGTGCAACAGTATTGGATTGAGCGCTTGCAGGAAGTGAAGAAGTCAAAGGATAATATGTTCACCATCGGCATGCGGGGCATCCACGACGGGTCGATGGAGGGTTATAAGACCACACAGGAGAAACTGGAGGGTCTGCAACAGGTGATCGACGACCAGCAGGAACTGCTCCATAAGTATATCGGTGCTCCCGAGAAGCAGATGCAGGTGTTTGTGCCGTATAAGGAGGTGTTGGAACTCTATCAGAAGGGATTGAAAGTGCCCGACTATGTGACGCTGATGTGGTGCGACGATAACTATGGCTATATGACGCGATTGTCGAATGCCGAAGAACAGCTGCGACAGGGTGGGGGCGGTGTGTATTATCACCTGAGCTATTGGGGGCGTCCACACGACTATCTCTGGCTGACGACCACCCAGCCCGGACTGATATATAATGAGATGCGTGAGGCCTATGACCACAACGTCCGAAAGCTCTGGATTGTGAATGTGCATGATCCGAAGGTGGCGGGTTACGACCTCGAACTGTTTCTCGATATGGCTTGGAACATCGATTGCGTTTCTGGCGAAACGCTCAACAACCATTATCAGGCCTGGCTCTGTCGGCAGTTTGGAGATCAAGCAGGTGAGCGGCTCTTCCCCGTGATGCATGAGTTCTATCGGCTTTGTGGTGAGCGTCGTCCGGAGTTTATGGGTTATACGCAGGTGGAGCTTGATAAGAAGAAATACAATCGCGGTCTTTCGCCGGTATCGGAAGTGCCATTGACGCCTCAGGAAGCGGCGGCACGCTTGGAGGCTTTTGAACAGTTGAAAGCAGACGTCATCTCCATTCGTCCGCATGTGCGTCAAAATCTTGCTGATGCCTTCTTTGCCGCTATCGAATATCCTGTCTTTGCCACAGCGGCCATGAATCGGAAAATTCTCTCAAATTCCGTCGAAAGTCATCGTGCCTATGAGGAGATACAAGCACTCACCAAGCGCTACAACGAGATGAATGGTGGCAAGTGGCGCTATCTGATGGATGCCGCGCCCAGACAATTGCCTGTGTTTGAGGATGTTCATGCTAGTTTGATGAAACAGGGGGACGTTTCCTCGTTTATCAATGCCTGCGACTATGCTGAGGCCTCGGAGGGCGTGAAGACCATTCAGATGCTCGGACACTCGATGAATGCGGTGGCGCTGCCGAAAGATGGTAGGTTGACTTATCGCTTGGAGGTGGAGAAGGCTGGCGATTATACGCTACAGACGGCTCTGATCCCCACGCAACCGAATGATAACGGCGACTTGCGCTATAGCGTGAGCGTTGATGGCGGTAAGCCGACGGTCTTTAGTCTTAAGGAGCCTTTCCGCTCTGAAGAATGGAAACAGAATGTACTCCGCGGACAAGCCCTTCGCCAGCTAAAGGCTCATCTCTCAGCCGGGCAGCATACCCTCACCATCCGCGCCCTCGATGCGCATATCATCATTGATCAGTTCTCTTGCGTGGCCGAAGATACGCCACGTATGGCCGACGGAATCATCGATACCACAGATGCCAATTGTCTCGGACTTCCTAAAAGCGAGCATGTTAAGACCGTCCACATTTTCTCGGCTAAAGCGAAAGGTGACCATTATGCCAACGGTGTGGTGATGGCTGCATTCAAGAATAAACTATACTGTATGTGGCAGAGTTCGCTGAAAGATGAAGACAGTGACGATACGAAGGTGGTATACAGTATAAGCAGCGATGACGGCATGACGTGGAGCAGGCCGAAGACACTGGCTGCAGCTACAGATAAATACTATAGCACTTCAGGTGGCTGGTTGGTCAATGGCGACACCCTTACGGCATTCATTGATACCTGGGAAAAAGGTCTGGAACCGCGAGGTGGTCGGACCTGTTATATCACCAGCACTGACGGAAAGCACTGGAGCTCACTTAATCCAGTTATGATGGTCGACGGGAATCCAATGGAAGGCGTGCTCGAACAGGATCCATACAAGTTGCCTGAGGGACGCCTCGTCGGAGCTGCGCACTTCATGCCAGGTTTGCATGTCTGCCCTGTCTATACCGACGATGTTACTGGTCATAGCGGTTGGAAGAAGGCCGTCTTTCAGAGTGAGGACAAAGGCAAGCAGTCACGGGAACTGGAACCCAGTCAGTATGTGCAGGAAGACGGAACCGTCGTGATGCTCTTCCGCGATCAGAGCAGCACGTTCAGGAAACTGGCATCTGTCAGCAAGGACAGAGGCGAGACTTGGTCAAAGCCCGAGCAGACAAACATACCTGATGCCCGCACGAAGCAGTGTGCCGGTAATCTGCCCGACGGAACGTCGTATATGGTAAGCTGTCCGGCCAATGATAAGACGCGTTGGCCGTTGGTACTATTGACAAGCCGTGACGGTAAGACATTCGACAAGGCTCTGCTCCTCCGCAGTGGTGAACGCACAGACCTGCCTCCGCGAAGATATGAAGGGAAATATAAGACGCTCGGATATAGCTATCCCAAGGCAATGATACACAATGGCAAGATCTATGTAGGCTATTCCACCAACAAGGAGGATGTGGACTGCACAATCATACCTATCGAATAAAGATTTTCTTGTTGTTTTGGATATAAAGCCCTTTGGTGCGACTGCCTACACGCATGCCATGTAGGTTGTAGACGGGCGCTTCAGCATCGTTCGTAGCGATGGGAAGCGTGATGGCTGCTGAGCTGTCTTTCTCGTAAAGGGTGATGATGAGACAACACTGCTTCGAGCCGAGCTTAAAACTGAAGCTGTTCTCAATGGGTGTTGCTGCCTCCAGCGTGTGGTTCACGTAGGTCATATCGTCGCCGTTCTTAGCAGGAAACACGTAATCCGTAGCGCCGAAATCGGTTCCATTGAAATGACTGATATAGGCATCGACATCGTAGTTGTCGTAGCCATAGAAGTCTACCTTGTCAATCTTCATGCCCGTTGGCAGTTGGACCGTGTAAATCACGTTGGCCGAATATTTCACGGTGCTCGATTTACCATTGGCATAGCCCTTACTGTTGCCGTTGGTAATCTTGATGTCGCCTTTGAAACCGTATTCCGACGATGAGCTGCTAGTATTCGTTTCACCTGAGAGGGCGTAGGTCTTATAGCCCTGCGAGGCATTCTGCTGTTCGATACGCTTCTTCCATGCGGGGTATTCGTTCTTGATGACATTCAGGGGCCAACTGCCCATGAACTGATAGTTCACACGACGCTTGGCGTTGAGCGAGGTTACTATCGGGCAACCCTTCCAGTCGATACTGTCCTCAGCATCCTCGTAGCTATAGAGGAAACGGTAATACAGGTGTTGCAGATTATCGTCGTAGATAGCAAAGATGGGCTGGTACTCCTTCTCGGGGTTGTACGATTTGCTGGCAATCTCATATTCCGAATAGGTGTAGGTCTTGCCGCCAGTGGTGTAGGAACGCGACTTGCCGCGCGATTTCAGCATGTTGAAGAACGACTCGTAGGTCTTGCGACCCGTCTCACCACCCAGTTGGATAAAGCGTCCCCAGACGGCACTGCCCGCTTTGTCAATCACACGACGGTCTTTCTCGCCGTTGGCATTCGTAAAGTCCTCCACTGCCTTACCCTCTATCTTATGGGCGTCGAGCCAGGCTACGGCTGAATGGATGGCCTGCTGCAGCTCTTCAGAGGGATTCTCGATGGTCATCAGATACGACAACAGACTGGCCGACTCGCTGCCGCTGATGGAGGGCAGTTCGTGAGGACGGCCTACAGCGGGCTGGAACTTGATGGTGTCGTGCTGGGCACACCAGGCGGCCTTCGTACCGTTGTCGTCGACCTGACACTTGAGAATGACATCGATGGCATGTTCTACTGACTTCTGACAGTGTTGTTTTGCAGCATCGTCGGCCATATTGGCAAAGTCGCCCTTTCCGGCAGCAATCTCCTGCAAGAGACGCATTACGTTGGTCATCAGGTCGTCGTTGAAGGTGATATAATCTCTATAGGCTCCATTACCATCCAGAGGCCAGTACTGCGACCAACCGCCACAGCCTTTCTCAGCCTTGAAGATCATGTTCAGGGCCTTCGTAAACGACTCCTTGTATTTCTCTATCTGGGTTTTCTGATAGACCTTAGCCAGGAAACGCATTTCCATCGTCGTGGCCGCATTGTCGAGACAGGAGTGCTCAGAACGGGCGTTCTGCTGGGCCTTCAACTCGCTGGCTGTCAGCTTGTGCCACTCGATGTTCTTCATCCAGCCGCCATTGGTCTTCTGACCGGATATCACGTTGTCGGCAATCGTCTTGGCTTCGTCGCTGCCATACCATTCGGCACTCATCTTACCTGAGCAGATGGCCGACCATTTCAAATCTGATGCATTCTGTGCCTGCACGCTTGAGAAGAGGCATGCGAATACGCCTACTACTATTAATATCTTGAATGTATTCATAACTTCAGTTTTTAGTATTTCAATTATATTTTGCGATGATTTTTACTGAACGAACGTTGCCCTGTTTGTCGGTGGTGCGCATCACGTAGGTCTCGTGCGACTGCATTGTGTCTATTTTCTTGCCGTCGAGGGTAAAGAACTCACGACCGACGATGGCCTTCGGCTCTGCCGCCTGAAGGTTGATGGCTGTAGGGGTAGCGGCAGCTGTGATGGCTACACTGAAGGGTTGCGAGAAGGTGGTCTCACCGTCGCTCACCGTCACATTAAACTGATAAACACCCTCCGTATCGGGTTTGATGGCCTTCACCGTGAGCGTAGTGCCCTCGATGGTAGTTGAATAGATACCACCCACAGCGGCATCTACCGTAAAGGTGGGTGTGACAACGTTCTTGTTCTGACCAAAGAAACCGATGAAATAGGGCTTCAGGTCGATGGCGCCACTGCCATTGGGCTGTATCATGACATAGGGGTGGGCCATGAAGTTGAGATAATCCTCTAGGAGTGTCCAGCCGTCGCCGTCAGGATCATCGTTCTGGTTGGCAGTGTTAGGATCGCTGCCGATGGCGGTCTCATACCAGTTGGGCATGCCGTCCTGATCGGTGTCCCAGTCGGCGGCACGCTGCTCCTCGGGCCATTCCTCCCATCCGCCGTTCGCTACGTCGGTAATGTCGGCCTCAGCGTCTATCTCACCTTTAATATTCGACTTCGAACCAACGTAGGTATAAGTGCCGTCGAGCGTTTCACGCACGTTTCTCACGTGCTGCTCGTCGCGCTGGGGCATCGTGGCACCGGCGTAGCTGGTCACGATCTTCATGGCGTCCTTGGCCGTGTGGATGGTGGCATAACTCTCAAACAGCGGCTCGCTAACCTGATAGTCATAGTCGGTGGGTATCCTGCCTCCGGTTTTTTGTACGGCGTTGAAGATGTCGTCGCGCTTATCGAGGGCATATTCCTGAATGGTAAGCGAGTGATCCTTGTTTTCGCGGATATTACCGTTGACGTAAGCTTGGTTGATGCCGTCGAGCGCTATGCCTTTCTCAAACTCCTGCGTGAAGAGGAGTTTCTTGTTCGTGTCGGCTCCCATCTTGTAGTAGTTGTTCACGAAGTTCACGGCGTGACAGTTGCCGTCGGTGGTGCGTTTGTACCAGTTGTAGACCACATTGTTGAACAGGTCGAGACCACCGATGGGATGGTTTTCGGCATCCATGCCGCCACCCATACTCCAGTTACGGCCTTCGCAGTTTACCAGCAGATTGTGGTGCCACGAGCCAATGCGTCCGTCGATGGTGGCCGCATAGCCGTGGTTCGTACCGTCGTCATAGTTCTTGTGACCGGTGATGCCTAAGGCCTCGGAAATGACGTTATACTGGAACGTTACATTCAGCGCGCCGCGTCCGCTCACCGTCTCGTCAGTTCCCCACGCTGCTGTGCAGTGGTCCACGATAGCGTGGTCGGCACCCGCTATTCCCATCGCGTTACCGGTATTCTTACCATAGACACCCAAGCCGCGCTTGAAACGGATATGGCGGCAGATCACGTCCGAACCGATATTGATGTTCGATGCCTTGATACAGATGCCCTTGCCTGGTGCCGTCTGTCCGGCGATATAGGCGAAGGGCTTAGTGAACTGCGACTCGAAGTCGAGTTCGATGATACCTGAGACGTCGAAGACAATATAGCGGGGCTCATTCATCTCCGTCAGTCCGTAGAGCAACGTGCCGGGTTCCTTGCCGCCGCTGAGACTCGTCACGTGGTACACCTTACCACCTCGACCGCCGATGGCGAAGCGGCCATAACCCTCGGCTCCGGGAAAAGCCAACTGACGTGGACGGAACGACCATACCTCACCCTTATAAATCTTACCCTCAGCATCCACCTCATCCACGCGCCAGTAATAATACTGTGATGATTTCAGACCCGTGATGGTGTAGGAAGGTGAGGTGCCTTCATAGGTGTAATCCGTTGACTGGTCCACGGTTTCCTGGTCAGTACCGATTACCAGCTTGTGACTCACTGCCATCGTGGCAGGTGTCCATTGCAGGTTATAGCTGCCATCGTCGGCATCCAAGTGATAGTCGCGATGTGCAGGGTTCGGATCCAGCGCCGTGAGTGGCGAGTGGTCGATGAGCAAACCGTTCAGCATCACGTTCGTGGTCTGGTATTGTTTGCCGCTTTCCACTTCTGTGGTATAGGTGACGGTTATCGTTTGTGTTGTCTCCAGGACTTCAAACTCCACGTATGAGAAAGCTGCATCGCTCATTTTCAGGTTGGCGGCCGTACTCTTCACATTGGCATACGACACACCCGACTGAGAAGCGACCGACTCTTGGTCACGCAATGCTTCCACCTTAATGGTGGGCATGTCGCCTGTCTTAGGGTCTTTGTAAACGTGATATGCCGTCAGGGAATGCAGACCAGCCTTAAGGCCTTTCAATTTAACTGAGATGCTCGTGGGCGTATCAGTCAGGTTGGGCGTGTTATTACTGGCATCGGCAATGAAAGCCGCTACGCCGTCACCTAGCAGAAGAAGACCTGTCTGGCCATTCTTTCCTGCCGTACAGGTGTTTTTGTGCCATTGTGCACGAAGTGTATTCGCTTTGCCTGTGGCTGCTATGGTAATAGTCAACCCATTGTCGAACGTTTTTGATTCACTGGCCCCTTGGTTGACGGCCCATCCGGTGTAGTCAGGTTCATTCACCTCGGCATCCTGACGACCCGTCATGTTGAAGTCGATGTTTTGCGCACCAGCATGCATCGCTGTTGTTGCCAGGATGAGAAAGGCACACCAAAGTTTTTTATTCATTTCCGATTAGTTTATAGAGTTCATTTTCAGGGCACAAAATTACAAAAAAAAGCCGAAAGTACCAAGACTTTCGGCTGATTTTGTATGGTTTACTCCTTTTGGAGGAGTAGGAACATCAGATTACTTCTGGATCTTCTTCTGACCGTTCACAATCACTACGCCCTTATAGTTAGCGTCAACACGCTGACCAGCGAGGTTGAAGACAGCACCATTCTGAGCGTTTACAGTCTTCACACCCTGGATACCAGTAGCCACTGCAGCATTGTAAGCTGCTTCTGTGCCGAAGTAGATGCCTTCAACAGTAATTTTGGAAGCTGTTCCCTGATCCTGGAGGAAGACATTCTTCACGTGCTTGGCATAGATGTCGCCCTTATATTCGCTCTCAACATTGTTAATACCGTTGACGATGGTCTTGGTCTTCTCCAGCTTCACAGCTGCGATACCTGCAGCCTCGTTAAGTGTGACGGCGTCAGAGTGGTAAACCTCACCCCAAGACTGAGTGCTCTCCCATTCCATATAGGTGATACCGAAGTTGATCTTTCCAGTGTATCCGCTGTACTTGATCCATACATAGTCGTATTCAGAAGCATCATAGTTCTGTCCTGGCTCGAACCAGTCACCAGCCCAAGTTCCTGCAAGATCGTAGGTCTTGTTCACGGCTCTTTCAGTCTCAGGGGCAGCCCAAGGCTCAGCAGCAGGAGCTGCAGCGGCAGGAGTAATCTCGATAGAAGAGATCAGAATGTTACCTGTGCCAGAGTACTTCTGGAAGGTCCATGTACCAGCACCCAAGCCAAACTCGAATATGTTTGCATCGGGATAGAGCTTCAGGTCGTTGGTGTGGTTACCCTCAGCATCGGTCAGACAGTAGTTTGTGCCGCTCACGTTAACATAGCATTGGCGGTCGGGGGTACATCCGTTATCCAGCTTGTCTTCAGCAGCGTCATCGGCATCAAGATTCTTACAAGAGTTCTTCGAGCAGACCACCTTTACAACAACAGAGTCGCCTTCGGCCACCTGGAACACAATGTTGGTGTTGCTCATCTGAATGTAAGCCTCTTGGCCCTCAGGCACCTGATACTGAGCCTTGGCATCCTTCAGCACGCCGAAGGTGAGGTTCTTCACAAAGAAGTCCTTCTTATCGGCACTGATAGCACCATTCTCTACCTTATAAACAGTAGATCCATCTGTAGAAGCAGCAGTAGCTTCATCGTCGATGACAACATCAGCAGCAGTCACAGTAATAGTCTTCTTTTCCTTGATGGGGTTCAGCACGTAAACGTCCTTGGTCGTGCTCTTGGTGGTGAAGGTGGTATATTCGCCGTTCACAATCTGAGAGTAAGCCTCCACTGTGGCAGATTCGGTCAGTGTGAAAGTGCTACCCTCTATAGCATTGGCACCATTGAGTTTGTAATAGTTCTTGGCTCCATCGTATTCAGAGGTAATGGTTACGTTTGCTCCATCTGCAGTGATAGAAGGAGAGTTGAACGTAAAGTTAACGTTTCCTTCATTGTCGGCACCGTCGGCAATCAGATCGTTAGCAGGTTTGCCATCACCCAAATCCATGAAGGCCTGGAACTTTACGATCATGTCCTTATAACACTTTATAGGTTCGGTATAAACTGTACTAGCAGCAGTAGGAGCAGAACCGTCTGTGGTGTATGTCAACACGGTAGGAATTTTCTCGGTAGAACCTTCCTCAACAATATCGTTAGCCTTGGCGGTTACCTCACGGAACCACAGACCACCTTCGTAGGTCTGCGGACCAACCTTTACGGTAGGAGTACCAGGAGCTTCGTTAGCCTCGATGATGACGTAACTAACAAATATTTGGTTCTCGGCACCAACATAAACAATACCGTCGTCAGTTGCTGTCCATTCTATACGTCCATAACCTTTTGATCCAATTACACCATCTGCCTTGATATCAGCATCACTCGATAACTTATTCTCAAGTTTAGCATCTTTAGCGAAAATGGGGTAGCGTTTAGCTTTATTGTTTTCATAGAAAATGATAATCTTTGATTTGGCAGTTACAGATATAGCAAAAACGTCCTGATTAGTTTTCAAACGTAAGGAATTGAGGTGGTTACCGTATTCACCATATTTTCCTGCGATTTCTTCTGTTACAATACCAACTTCATCTACAGAAGATAGATCTATACTACCTTTGTTAGTAGCTTTGTCGTGTCCTGTAGGAGTAAAGAAATGATCATCACCAAAGAGTGCATTTTTAGCAATCTTTTCCGTACCATCGTTCGTGTAATCGTCACCGACCAGCACATAACTGTGCTTCAATGGAGCGATTTCATCAATTGAAGCTGCGTTAGCAGCACCGGCAAAGCCCATCAGGGCAATAATCAGCGTAAAAATTTTCTTCATATAAATACTTTTTATAGTTAGTAAATAAAAAAACTTCCAAAGACTGTATATTATTTTGTGCAAAAATAGATATTTTTTTTGAATTAGCCAAATGATTTACCTTTTTTAGCTAAATAATTAACGTAAAGGTTTACGGAAAGCTTAGTCCCCACTTGATCGTTCTTGGCAACGAGCGACATGACGGCTTATCATGAACGAGCCGTAATCTCGTTAAGGGCGAGATTACGGCTCACTGCTCACGAGATTACGGCTCGTGTTTCTTTACAAAAGACTCTGACTTTTATTGCTTCACAAGATAAGTCTGTATGGGCGAGTCGCCAAAGTGTACGATAGTGAGCACCGTCTGCTTTCCATCTGAGGCTACGCCTTGGAAAATGGTCTGCTTGGTGACAGCACCCTTATCATTCACCACGCGCTTGAGAATCTCTAACGCACCAGTCGTATTATTATACTTATACTCATAGAGCGGGGTAGCATCCGTGTTTGACTCATCGGTCCAGGTGCCTTCGGTCGTGCCCTGACTCATCTTCACGCTGACGGAGTCGGCTGAGACAAAGTTGAGGCTCTCCACGAAACCTTGTACTTCCTCACCGTAGGCATTGGTCTTCAGACCTGTGCCGCGCACCCAACGGGTGCTGGCCAGACTCTCAGGGTGAGAGATCTTCAGAGAGTCGGTATAGCCTTCCACCCACGAGGGATTGTCGGTAAAGGTGTCCTCATACTCGTTGGCATCGCTACACGAGGTAAGGAGTAAAGGAGAGAAGGAGAGAAGGAGTAAGTAGAATACTCCTGCTACTATTGATTTCTTGAATGTATTCATGATTTTCAATTTTCAATATTCAATATTCAATTTACTTATTCCTCCAACGTGCTGCACCTACATTGTTGTTATAGATGTCGTTGTTGGTGTTCTTGAAGTAGAGGTTCACGTTATAAATACTGTTGGCAGAACCGTCGAGGGCATCAGCGCGGTGCATGTTCGGA
>Ga0247611_10010573_pt1 | contig 10826 bp, 9 predicted proteins | sample 177DNAGHGhighgp2_FD_192422 | JGI IMG/M metagenome (GOLD analysis project Ga0247611, IMG submission 192422) | Sheep rumen microbial communities from Palmerston North, Manawatu-Wanganui, New Zealand - 1770 DNA GHGhigh gp2 | ecosystem: Host-associated > Mammals > Digestive system > Stomach > Rumen ... | reverse complement strand
GCGAAATCCACCTCCAAGGTGAAATGGAAGTTGGTCCGCTCCTGCTCAATCTTGACGATTTTACCTGTTTTTTCTACTATTCCTGTGAACATAATTATCCAAAAATAAAACCTGCAAAGATACAAAATTTTCGACATAAGAGCATAGGCATTCTTGCCGAAGATAGTTAATCTTATATTGCGGCAGGAAAGCCGCATCTCCTATGTTATTGCGGCAGGAAAGCCGCACCTCCCAAGGTGTATTCATCGGGATTCAAATACTGTGGGTTATGTTGGATATAGACAATATAGTGCAGAAAGTTATCGATATTTCTCACTATACGGTCGAAAATGCCAGGTTGCCAAATAGTACCCTTTCGACCCAGAACCTTGTTGATGGAATAAGCGGAAAAGCCCTTCACTTTGGAAAACACGTATGTGACAGTACGATCGCCTATTGGTGTAAGTAATACGTGAACATGATTAGGCATAATGACATAACAATGGATGATATAGCGTTTCCCGTCATAGAAAAGAAGTGCATCTTCTACAATTTTTCTTATATCGGGCCTTTTAAGAATGCAGCTGCCGTATCCTGCATCTATCCACCTGTCGCACTTCACGAGAATGTTATGGTTGTATTCTTCTCGTGTCTCCAGACTCCAGGGAAAAGGATGTGCTGTCATCCATTCTTGTTTATATGCTTTCAACTCGTCAATTTTTGACTGTGGAATTGAATCCGCCAAACGAAATGTGACAAATTGCGTTTTGCCATCCTGATGCCAATGCGGAAGATTTGTACCCCAAATGTGGACATACTGGTTTTTTTCGAGAAATTGATAGGAGTTTCGGCATTCTTGTCGAAAATCGTTAATGTTGTTCTGCGGCAGGAATGCCGCACCTCCTGTTTCGTGCGGCAGGGAATCCGCGTCACTTAGTTTTGTCTTCATTTTTATATTTTTTATTAAACGTTATCTAACGTTGAAATGGGTAGGTTTATTGTGTTTCTAAAATAATATTTGTTTTTAAAATTTGAGATTAAACAAGAACAGGTAAAAACCAAGACAGTCGCTATATAGGAGCTTCGGCATTCCTGCCGAAGAATTAGGAGCTTCGGTAGGAATGTCGAAAATCGTTGTTATCGTTTTGCGGCAGGAATGCCGCATCTCCTACAATGGCGTAAGAAAAAAGGAGCACCCCATAATGGATGCCCCTTTGTAAGCGTAAGCGTGACAGTCTGTTATTTATTATCTTTCACCACGTTGGGCAGTTCGAGGCCGTAGCCTTTCTTCTTGTCCTCAATCTTAAGCCAAATGCCCATAATGAAGGCAATTATGCCGAAGGAGGCAAAAATCACCATACAAGTGGTGTAATTGTACATTAATGACGGGTCGGTGTGCATGACGGCGGCGTCCAGTTCGCCGTTGGCGATGGCGGAAGTGGCGGCTGAACGGGCCTGTTCAATGCCGGGATTTGTTGCGGCGAGTACATTTCCAATAATTTTGGGAACAAAGCACAGTCCGATGTTCTGAATCCAGAAGATAAGCGAATAAGCGCTTCCTAGAATCTTGGGTTCAATGACTTTCGGTACGCTGGGCCACAGGGAGGCGGGCACCAACGAGAAAGAGACACCTAGCACGACGATTAACAGCAAAGCGAGTCCTTTGGACGGGAATGCGGGCAGCAGGAATGCAAAGGAGAGATGGCAGATAATCATAATCAAAGCACCGTACATCAGCATAGAGGCACCTTTGCCCTTATAGTCGATAAAGGAACCGAGGAATGGAGTGAGCACCATGGCCAGAATCGGGAACCAACGGAAGAGGTTGGCAGCATCTGCGGCCGGAATATGCAGCGTGCATTCCAGGAAGTTCGTTGCATATCTCTGGAACGGGAAAATGGCGGAGTAATAGAGTACACACAGCAGGGCGATAATCCAAAACATCTTGCTGGTGAAAATCGCCTTCAGGTCGCTGATGTGGAACTCCTCGTCCGAAGAATCTTCTGTCGAGCCCATGGCATTGGCTGCCAACTGCTTGTCCAGTTTTCTGTCCATCAGGCTGAAAACGATGAAGTTGATCAAACCGATTATCAAGAGGATAGTGCAAAACAAGACGGGCTTTTCTACAGAACCGCCGTATTTGTTGGCAATCAGTGGGGAGATGGAGAGAACGGCGAACACACCCAGACGGGCGATAGCCATTTCCACACCCATAGCGAGTGCCATTTCTTTGCCCTTGAACCATTTGGCGATGGATTTTGACACTGTGATGCCGGCCATTTCACAGCCGCAGCCGAAAATCATGAAACCCAAACAGGCCATTTTCGCACTACCGGGGAGTGCCACCCACCAAGAGTTCAACCATCCGCAGAAAGCTGTGGTCTGGAATGCGTCGCTCACACCAATGTATTTGATAGTTGCGCCAATTACCATCAGAGAGGCGGAAAGCGTGCCCGTGAAGCGAATGCCGCATTTGTCCAGAATGATACCGGCCAGAATCAAGAATCCGCACACATTCAGGATGTACTCAGATGCGGCGTATGTGCCGAATGAACTGGGACCCCAGCCGCGACTCTGTTCAATCAAAGTCTGCAAAGGGGACATCACATCCACAAACATGTACCCGAAAAACATCATCAAGGCGATGAGGATCAGGGCTATCCATCGGACAGCGAAGTTGTCGTTCAATAATTTTTGTAATTTTTCTGTCATAATAATACTATTTTAGTTAGAAATTATTTATCCAATATTGTTTGCGGCAAGAATGCCGCAGCTCCTATTTTTCGTCACGGTTTTTGCTCGATTTCACGAGGTCGATGAGGATATAGCCGGTAAGGATGCCCCAGATGGCCATCAGAATCGGACTCTTCCTCAATATATTGTCAGAAAACTGCCCCGATTTGTACCAATAGAGCATCGCGAGCAGCAGACCCACGGCGATGCCGGCGGCGTGCCACCACGAGAAGTTCTTTTTCCAGAAGTCGCTATTGTTTTTCATTGGCTATCCTGTCGTATTGGTAATTGAAGTAGTTGGCACGGATTTTCTCCCGGATTTGCTCGTCGCTCCAGCGCACCAAGTCGTAATAGTTGAAATGGCAGTACATCATGAAGTCCAACAGCTCATCGCCCTGCAACCCTGTGAGTTCCGAGACAAGATCGCGGTTGTACTTCTGCTGGATGCGTTCCATCTCTTCGTTGTAGGAGAGCATCTCGTTGTAGAGGCGGCCCATCTTGCCTTTGTGGCTGTATTTGTCGTAGAAATAGGAGATGGGCGACATCGTGGCAGTGCCGCCGAGCGACAGGATGTTGCCGCTCGGTTTGTAGGAGGCGTTGGCTTTCTGCCATTCCGACAGCTGTGCCTCTTCCATACGTTTGTAGTAATCAGGAAGTTCCAGTGTCACGATGTCCTTCTTGAACCCTTCGTACGAAGGGTTGATGCCAATGATGGTCACCTCTTTCAGCATCGTGGCCTTGTAATAGAGGAAGAAGTCCTCGAAACCGTAGAACAGCTTCTTGTCGATGGCGGCCACATGCTGCCGGTAGATCGACTTGGAGATGATGAGCGTGTCGTTGAGTGACACGGCAATCTCGAAGCGGCCGTTCTTGTCGGTGAAGGCGAACTGCTGGGTGCTCATGTTATAGACGCTGGCGCCAGAAAGGGGTTGATAGGTGATGCCGTCGAACACTCGCGCCGAATATTTCTTCTGTTGCGCGAATACCGCCGACAGGCAGCACAGAATCCCTACTATGAGCCAGAGTCTTTTCACGTCGGTTTATCCGTTCAGCGCGTTGGCACCGCTCACAATCTCGATCAGCTCGTTGGTGATGGACGACTGGCGGGCGTTGTTGTACTTCAGGCGCAGGTCGCGTAGAATCTCGGTGGCGTTGTCCGTGGCTTTGGTCATGGAAATCATCCGCGCCCCGTGTTCCGACGCGATGGAATCGGATAACGTCTTGTACAGTTGGGTGCGTAAAATCTTGGGTATCAGCTCCTGCAGGAGTTGGTCGGCGGATGGCTCGATGATGTAGTCGTTGGTCACCTTCTTCTCTTCGTCGTTCGCTATGGAGGTCACGGGCAGGTAATCCTCCACGGTGACGCGCTGCGTGGCGGCGTTCAGGAACTGGTTATAGACGATGTCAACCTTGTCAATGTCGTGGTTGACGAACTGTTTCATCAGGTCATCGGCGACGGCGGAGAGCTCGGTGAAGTCGGGGTTGTCGAGCAACTTCTCGTTGTAGTAGGTCACGGGATAGTGCTTGCTGAGCTGTTCGTTGCCCTTCTTGCCGAAGCAGATCAGCTGCACGTTTCCGGCGCGTAGCTGTTCGGCATATTTCTCCGTAATCAGATGGTTGACGGTCTTGACGATGTTCGAGTTGAACGCACCGCAAAGGCCTTTGTTCGAGGTGATGACGACGATGACCACCTTCTCGGGCTCGCGCTGTTCGAAGAGCTTCATCTGTTCGGTGCCCGACGTATTGGAACCGGCCAGGTTGTTCAGTATCTCGTTCAGCTTCTGGGAGTAGGGACGGAGATGCTGGATGGCGGTCTGGGCACGGCGAAGCTTGGCAGCCGACACCAGCTTCATGGAGCTGGTGATCTTCTGCGTCGATTCGATGGAGGTGATCCGCGTGCGTATTTCTTTCAGGTTGCCCATAGCTATTCGTATTTTTTGGCCACTTCGGCGCAGGCGGTTGTCAGCTGCTGCATGATGTTGTCGTCAATGACCCCCTTGGCTAACGTGTCGAGAACATCCTGATGGTGGGTGTGCATGTAGGAGATGAACTCGGTCTCGAAGTTGCGGATACTGGTCACGGGCACTTTTTGCAGCAGGCCGCGGGAACCGCAGAAGATGATGGCGATCTGCTCCTCCACCTTGTACGGGGTGTATTGCGGCTGTTTCAGGATTTCCACGTTGCGCACGCCCTTGTCGAGGATGAACTGCGTGGCGGCATCGACGTCGGAGCCGAACTTGGCGAAGGACTCCATCTCGCGATATTGGGCCTGGTCGAGTTTCAGGGTGCCGGCCACCTTCTTCATGGACTTGATCTGGGCGTTACCGCCGACGCGCGACACGGAGATACCCACGTTGATGGCGGGTCTCACACCGGCGTTGAAGAGGGAGGTCTCCAGGAAGATCTGGCCGTCGGTGATGGAAATCACGTTGGTGGGGATATAGGCGGAGACGTCGCCGGCCTGGGTCTCGATGATGGGCAGAGCCGTCAGGGAGCCGCCGCCCTTCACGATGGGTTTCAGCGTTTCGGGCAGGTCGTTCATTTTGGCGGCAATCTCGTCGGATTCGATGATCTTGGCGGCACGTTCCAGCAAGCGGGAGTGGAGGTAGAAGACATCGCCGGGGTAAGCCTCGCGTCCAGGCGGACGACGGAGCAGCAGCGACACTTCACGGTAGGCCACAGCCTGTTTGGAGAGGTCGTCGTAGATGATGAGGGCGTCGCGGCCAGTGTCGCGGAAGTATTCGCCGATGGCGGCGCCGGCGAACGGGGCGTAGAACTGCATGGCGGCAGCGTCCGATGCGGTGGCGGTCACCACGATGGTGTAAGGCATCGCGCAGCGCTCTGTGAGGGTCTTCACCAATGCAGCAACGGACGAACCTTTCTGTCCCACAGCCACATAGATGCAGTAAACCGGTTTGCCCTGCTCGTAGTTGGATTTCTGGTTGATGATGGTGTCGATGGCGATGGCCGTTTTGCCGGTCTGGCGGTCGCCGATGATGAGCTCGCGCTGTCCGCGGCCGATGGGGATCATGGCATCGACAGCCTTCAGGCCGGTCTGGAGGGGCTCCTTCACGGGCTGGCGGTAGATGACGCCGGGAGCCTTGCGCTCGATGGGCATCTCGAAGAGTTCGCCTTCGATGTCACCCTTGCCGTCGATGGGCTGGCCGAGGGTGTTGATGACGCGGCCCAGCAGTCCTTCGCCGACTTTGATGGAGGCGATGCGGCCGGTGCGCTTGCAGATGTCGCCTTCGTTCAGCGACTTGGAGTCGCCGAGCAGCACGACACCCACGTTGTCCTCTTCAAGGTTGAGGGCGATGCCGGTGATTTCGTCGCCGTTCTTGGTGCTGAACGTCACCAATTCGCCGGAACGGGCGTTCTGCAGTCCATAGACACGGGCGATGCCGTCGCCGACGAGAAGGACGGTGCCAACTTCCTCCATTTCGGACTTCTGTTTGAAGTTCTCGAGTTGTTGGCGCAATATAGTTGAAACTTCTGAGGGTTTGATTTCTGCCATTTATATGGGGATTTAAAATTGTACTTGGAAACTGTTTTGGGAGAACTCCTGCCTCAGCCTGTTGATTTTGGAGAGAATGCTGGAGTCGAGGTAGTAGTCGTCCATCTTGATGACGAAGCCGCCGATGATGTCGGGATTGACGGCCTCTGTCAAGACGACGGTGGCGCCGGTCTGTTCGGTGAGCAGAGCCACAATCTTGTTCCTGAGGGTCTCGCCGAGCGGTTTCGCGGTGGTGATGGTGGCGGGACGGATGTTGTGCGCGGCGTTGTATAGCTTGAAGAATTCGTTGCAGATAGTGTCCAGCGACGGCTCGCGTTTCTTGCGCAGCAACACGTCAAGGAACTGGTAGGTGATGTCGTGGAGGGTGCCGTTGAAGATGCTTTCGAAGACTTGATGCTTCTGGTGCGGCTGGACGACGGGATTGCGCAGCAACACCTGCAATTCGCGGTTCTCTTTCAGGGTGTTCGCGAAAAGCTGAAGGTCTCCGTGCACCTCCTCCACCTGGTTTTTCTCGCCGGCGAAGTCGAACAGCGCCTTGGCGTATCGGCTGGATAATTTCGGGTTTTTCATCAATGAATTTTAAAACGGCGGCAAATATACATTTTTTTTGGCTATTGACTATTAGCTTTTAGCTATTGGCTTTTGACCTATAAACCTATAACCATCCAACAAAAAGCCTCAATAACCAATAACCAATAAACCATAACCATTACATCTTCCGGCTGCCGGGTTTCACGAACGGGAGGCCCTGTTTGCAGAGCGGGCAGTCTTCGACGGCCCAACTTTGGATGTTGAGTTTGGTGGCGCTATAGACGGGGTAGGGGAAAGAGCCGTCGCTGCGGTCGGCGAGGCAGCACACGCCCACGATCTCGGCGCCGAAAGCCTTGAGCACCTCGATGGTCTCGAGCGAGGACTTGCCGGTGGTGACCACATCTTCGGAGATGAGGAGCTTCATGCCGGGTTTCACCTCGAAGCCGCGGCGCAGGCACATCACGTTGTCCACGCGCTCGGTGAAGATGGCCGGGACACCCAACTGGCGACCTAATTCGTAGGCCACGATGATGCCGCCCATAGCCGGCCCCACCACCATGTCGATGCCCAGGTCTTTCACCTGCTCCGTGATTTTCGCGATTACGCGTTCGGCTCTGTCAGGGTATTGCAACAGTTTGGCACACTGACAGTAGCGGTCGCTATGACGGCCGGAGGAAAGGAGGAAATGGCCTTCCAATAATGCTTCCGACTGACGGAGTTCTTCTATCACCATATTTGTATCTTTTTCACTCATAATACTTTACGTTTTAATTTTAATCTAAATACAAACCGCAAAGATACATTTTTTTTCATTCAGCAAAACACGTTGCACGCATTCAAAAATCCCGGATAATATCAACAATGCACTATTTATAAGAACAGGTTCAATCCACCCTGTTTGTATGGAAAAAATGTATATTTGCGGTTTTTTGTATATTGTATATTTCATCAGATGAGACGGGCTGTCTTTTTGGGAATATGGCTGACGCTGTTCTTGCTGCGGGTGGATGCCCAGCAGGTGCAGAGTTATGTTATGACCGATGGGCAGACGATTACCACTTGCACGGGTGACTTCTATGACCCAGGCGGCCAGAATGGGAGTTACGACAACGGTTTGGATTATACTCAAACGTTCAAATCCTCATCTCCATATTTGTGTTTAAAGGTCACATTCACCAATTTTGTGACAGAATCAGGTTTTGACAAGTTGTACATCTATGATGGGGAATCCACGTCAGGGACGCTTTTGGGGACATATTCGGGAACACTTTCTCCTTTTTCAGTTATTTCTTCTGCCGGGGCGTTGACGTTTGTGTTTCATTCCGACGGCTCTGTTCAGAAACCGGGTTGGGAGGCGACTATTAGCTGTGAGGATTGTTCTTTGCCACATCCGACGGAGCCGGATTATAACATGCACCATGGAAAAGACACGATTCATTGTTCGGATGAACCCAGACCTTTTTATGACCCGGGTGGCTTTGGCGGGAATTATGAAAACAATTCGGATTACATACAGACGTTTGTTTCCTCTGATCCGACCAAATGTTTGACGGTCACATTCACCAGTTTCGCAACAGAATGGTATTTGGACAAGTTGTATGTCTATGACGGGACTGCTGCATCCGGGACAATATTGGGGGTCTATTCGGGATATCTTGATCCCTTTACGCTCACTTCTTTTACTGGGAAGTTGACTTTTGTGTTCCATTCTGATGGTACATCTAACGAAGAGGGATGGGCGGCGGTCATCAGCTGTTCGGACTGCGCTGAACCTCCCGAGCCCAGTAACGATATGCATTACGGGACAGACACGATATACTGTTCCCAAGCCCCGAGGCCCTTTTATGATCCCGGTGGCCCGGACGGGGATTACGAATTCCTATCGGATTATATCCAGACGTTTGTGTCATCGGATCCGGACAGCTGTCTACAGGTGACATTCACCATTGTTGAAATGGATGATGGTTTTGACGTGTTGTATGTGTACGATGGCTATTCTACTTACTCAACGCTTGTAGCAACCTTGACAGGTTCAATGTCAAATGTCACAATCACCTCATCTACAGGGGCTTTGACGTTTCAATTCTTTTCCTATTACAGTGCTGCAGGATGGGAAGCAGTCATCAGTTGTTCGGGCTGTGCTGTTCCTCCTGCCCCTCCCCCTCCTCCGGGTCCCAACCCATGTGCTGCGAATGGAATACATCCGTTTTGTACGGATGAGAATCCGTATGGAATTACCTATTCGTCAGGAACAAGCGGTGAAAATGCCAGTTCTTTCTTAGGTTCTTCCCAGTATTCTTGCTTGTACACCACCCCCAATCCGGCTTGGTATTATATGCAGATCAGTGATCCGGGGGATTTGCTCCTCTATATTGAGCAGGTCAGCACTGCCGGGAGCGGATTGGATGTGGATTTTGTATGCTGGGGGCCTTTTTCCGCGACCAGCCAAAGTGATTTTACGAGTAAACTTTGTAATGGAGAATACACTCTAAACGATATCACCCACGGCAGCCATCGTCCTACCAACGGAAACCATCAGGGTGACATGGGCGATTATCCAGACGGCAATGTGGTGGACTGCAGCTATTCTGCACAGTCCACAGAATGGTGTTTTATCCCCGATGCTCAACAGGGGGAGTGGTACCTGTTCCTCATCACGAATTATAGCGGACAGACAGGTACCATTTCGTTCAGCGTCGTGGATTCCCTTTCCTCCGCCACCACGAACTGCAACTTGTTGACCTCTGTTTCTTCCAACGAACCGTTATGCGACGGGGACACGCTGGTACTGACTTGTGAGGAACCGCTGTCGGGTGCCACCTACTATTGGTCGGGGCCGGGGGGATGGATGGCCACTACCACCGTTCCATACGTGACGATTCCTAATGTAAATGCCGGTCAATCAGGTCAATACAGTTTGCAAATCACGGTTACGGGTAACACGGTGACACCCACTGATATCTATGTGACCATACATGAGAAACCGCAGGTCGTCGTCACGGCTTCGGCAGATACAGTTTGTGAGGGAACCAGTGTCATCCTGCAGGCCGTTGGCGCTGCCAATTATGAGTGGTTGCCGGCGGTGGGTACGGGTAGCAGCATCACGGTCACGCCAGAAAATACCACCAATTACAAAGTGATTGGCACCACTAACGGATGCAGAGACACCGTCGTCCATCAGGTGACCGTACTCCAGAACAGTACCGGCGATACTACCGCCACGGCTTGCGACAGCATTCTCTGGAACGGAGTCTACTATTATGCCGATACGCTCCTATACGATACTCTCGTGAATGCCCAGAATTGCGACAGTGTGCTTTCCGTCCATCTTATTGTCACAGGATTGCCCGAAATCTCCATAAACACCTTACAGAATGTGATCTGTGAAGGTTCGTCTGTTACCTTGAATGCGACAACCGGCGAGGGACTTTCGTATCTGTGGAACACCGGAGACTCCACCGCCATAATCACTGTATCGCCTGAACAGACGACCGAATACTCCGTGACTGTCACCAACAACTATGGGTGCAATGACTCGGTGTCGCTGACCATCACTGTGGAAGCCATCAGCGAGCAGACCCTCTACGACACCGTATGCCGGGGCGAGGCATACGAGGGCTATGGCTTCACCCTGACGGCTGCGGAGACCAGTATTCCCGGCACGCACACCCTCATCCATACGGATACCGTCGGTCCCGGTTGCGTTTCCTCCATGACGTTGTTGCTGACCATCAACAATCCGATCCACAACGCCATCACCATTGCGGAATGTGGTTCCTACACTTGGGCGGACGGTAACGGGCAAACCTATACTACTTCCGGAACCTACACCCACTCCCACGAGGACGCCAACGGCTGCACGCAAGTCGATACCCTGCATCTGACCATCCACAATCCGACCAACCTGGCGTTTACCCAGACGGCTTGCGAAAGTTATACTTGGAATGGTACAACCTACACCTCTTCCGGCGACTACACCTATGTCCACGACGATGCGAACGGTTGCACGCAGGTCGATACCCTCCACCTGACCATTCACAATCCTACGAATCTTGGGTACACCGAGACG
>Ga0247611_10010572_pt1 | contig 10826 bp, 13 predicted proteins | sample 177DNAGHGhighgp2_FD_192422 | JGI IMG/M metagenome (GOLD analysis project Ga0247611, IMG submission 192422) | Sheep rumen microbial communities from Palmerston North, Manawatu-Wanganui, New Zealand - 1770 DNA GHGhigh gp2 | ecosystem: Host-associated > Mammals > Digestive system > Stomach > Rumen... | reverse complement strand
TTTGCCGCCGCCTTCCTTCAGATTCCGCCTCGCGACGGACACCCTTGGCTTTGGCTATGACCTTCCCGCTGCCGGGCGCTCTCGGGACTTTCACCCTTTAGAACGTGCGCTCGCCGGGCGCACTATAGGCATTATTGCCTATAACACTTTATCACCATTATAGGCAATAATGGTGATAATGCAAGTGCTTTGAGAAGGGAGGGTGCTGTATGATCTCCTACGATCCGTTGTGGAAGACAATGAAGGAACGCGGCGCGACAACCTATACGCTGCAAGTCAAAGGTCAGATCAGCAGCTCCACGATTCGCCGCCTCAAAGCCGGAGACTCTGTCTCAACAAATACCCTGGACGCGCTCTGTAAGATTTTGCATTGTGATCTTGCGGATATCGTGCTTTATCTCCCTGATGAAGAGCAGAACTGACCCGAAGCCATGCTTCATGCGCTTCGGGTTTTATCTTTTCCGAGTCAACTGCAAATTTGCATTTGACGCGCCGATTTTTCACTTTCAAATGCAAAAGTGGTCAAAAAAGCCCATTTTTGCATTTCCTTCCGTATAATATATATGGAAGGGTTAAACCTCAACAAATAAAATAGCGTGGCATAAGGCAAGCCGCCGGTTGCATGAATCGATCATGTGCCCGGCGGCTTGTACTTTATGGCTGCGCAAATCATGAAAGGAGACGACAAAAATGAATCAACCCAACACCAAGCCCGTGATCATCGGCATCGACCATGGTTACGGCAACATCAAGACCGCGCATGCGATCTTCAAGACCGGCGTCACCGTCTGCGACACCGAGCCGATCTTCAAAGGCAATCTACTCGTCTACCGGGATCAGTACTACATCATCGGGGACGAGCACAAGGAATTTTCCGTTGCGAAAATGGGCGATCAGGATTATTACATCCTGACCCTCGCGGCGGTCGGGATGGAGCTCAAGCTCCGGGGCATGAACAAAGCCTGCGTGCATTTGGCAGCAGGGCTGCCGCTCACCTGGGTGGGCGAACAGAAGGAGGACTTCAAGGCCTACCTACTCCAGAACAAGGAGGTGGACTTCACATTCAGAGGCGAACGCTTTCATGTGGAGTTTGTGGGAGCTGATGTGCTCCCGCAGGGCCTGTCCGCCGTGGCGGATCATCTACGTGAGTTCAAAGGGGTAAACATGCTGTGCGACATCGGCAACGGCACCATGAGCATCATGTACATCAACAGCGGCAAACCGGTTTCCACCAAAAGCTTCACAGAGAAATACGGCACCCACCAGTGTACGCTTGCCGCGCGCGAAATGCTGATGCGCAAATGCGGCGTTTCTGTGGACGACGATGTGATCGAAGCCGTGCTTCGTTACGGTGAGGCAGATATCGGCAAAGAGTATCTGGATGTGATCCGACAGGCAGCGAAAGAATATGCTGCCGGCATCATGCGTCGCCTGCGCGAGCATGAGTATAACCCGGCGCTCATGAAGCTCTATGTGGTGGGCGGCGGAGGCTGCCTGATCCAGAACTTCACCGACTTTGACCCGAGCCGAGTCACGATCAACGACGATATCTGCGCCACCGCCAAGGGCTATGAGCGGCTGGCCGAACGAAAGCTGGAAGGCAAGGTATGAGCGCTATGTTCAAAACCACACTCCGCATCAAGATCGATACGCCAGAGGGCCGCAAGGCGCTGGGTTATCTCAAAAGCCGGGACAAGACCAGGTATCGCTCCTACAGTGATGCGATCATCGCTGCAGTAAACGGGTTCTTTGACCGGGAGCGGCAGCTTGCTGACGACCCCTATCTGGAAACGCGTGAGAAGGAGGATGCTTTCCTGCAAAGAGTACTCGAAACCGTGGAGCGCGGCGCGCAGGCCAATCCCTTGCATGGACTTGCCGCGCTGCTCCAGAACGTGCAGTCCGCACCGGATACCAAGGCAATCGAAAACGATCTGGACACGGCGATAGACTTCATCGACAGCCTGTAAAACAGGTCGTGCACGTTTCCGTGCAAAATGATTCTGAAACATGTGGAAACTTCACTGTTCGGCGCTGTTCCAAACGGTGAACAGGATTCACGAGAATGTGGGACTTTTCGCGGAATAGTGAAAAGCCCCACGAAACCGAAAAGTCCGATAGAGGCTCTGCGGAGTCTTCATCGGGCTTTTTCATTCTGATTAACTGAGAAAGGAGATTCAAATGAGCAACACAAGAAATGAGATCAAGGCGCAGATCATCCGCGCCGGGTTTACCATTCAGGAGGTGTGCGACCGGCTGCATGATGACTATGGTTGGAGCGACAGTGTCTCCAATTTTTCCAACAAGCTCAGGCGGGAGTCGCTCCGCTTTCGGGAGATCGTGGAGCTGGCCGACGTGCTGGGCTATGATATTGTTTGGCAAAGGAGGAAGGAAATATAAGCGATAACGCCCAATATGCCATTTTTCGATTTAAGAAATACAAGGGGCCGGAGATCGGCAGAATTGAGGCCCACAACGAGCGAAGGAAAGAAGAATACGCCAGCAATCCTGACATTGACCTGAGTCGAACACAGTACAATTTCCACATCATCGAGCCGACCGACAGATACCGCAAAATGTCCGAAGCCCTGATTAAACAGTACGGCTGCCCCAGAGTGCGCAGCGACAGTGTAAGAGTCGTAGAGACCTTGATCACCGCAAGTCCGGAGTTTTTTGAGGGGAAAAGTGAACAAGAGATTCGCGCTTTCTTCCAGCACGCTGTTGACTTTCTGAAGAATGAGCTGGGAGAAGATCGGCTGATTGCCGCGCCTGTCCATATGGACGAGAAGACGCCGCACATGCACTTGTCTTTCGTCCCGATCACGAAGGACGGACGCCTCTCGGCAAAGGACATCGTCGGCAATTGTAAAAAACTCACCGCATGGCAGGATCGCTTCTGGTTACACATGGTCAGCATTTACCCGGAGCTGGAGCGCGGAGAGAGTGCCAGCAAGACCGGGCGCGAGCATATCCCGCCGCGTATCTTCAAGCAGGCTACGAACCTGAACAAACAGGCCAAGGCGATTCTGGAGCTTTTGTCGGAGATCAATGCCTTCAACGCGAAGAAAACTGCCGCCGAGCTGGAAGCAATGTTGAAGAAATTTTTCCCTGAGCTGGGGAAGTTTCTCACGAAGGCCAAGAAATATGACCAGGCGATCCGCAGTCTGAAAGCGGAGAACGCTGATTTGAAGCAGGATTTGAAGGAGGCCACAGACGACGACATGAAGCGCCGTCTGGCAGAGGCCCAGCTCAAAGCCGATTATATAGAACTGGAGCGCACGATCCAGAAGATCCCGCCGGAGATCGTCTTTCGTTACTCCGGCAAAACTATCGAACAGGAAAGGAGCGAGTGAATGCAGAAAAATCCCGCTTGGGAGAACAAAGTCGGACACCTCCGCAGAAATGCGGAGGTTATTTTTATGCCCGCTTGGGTATCATTCCAGAGAAAGGAGGGGTTAGAGTATGGAATTTAAGGTGAGATTGTTTCTCGGCGATCGGCTGCTGGACCCCTCCGATTACAGCAAGGTTTATATCCACTGCAAGGATATTGACCGCATTGTGAACGACATTTACGAGCGAAACCTCCGCTGGAGATTGGAGAACGGTCTGCCGCCCCCGATGGAAGAGGATGACGACGAGCCGCCCGCGAAAAAGCCATCTGTCCTCAAGGCTCTGGAGGAAAAGAAGGAAGAGGTCAAGGCGAGACCGAAGAAGGCTTCCCGCAAGAAGGAAAGCCGGGAGGCGGCCAGATGAGCAGAGCAGTTAAAGATACACGGTATGGGTTCCTTCTGGACCCATACCGTTTTTTCGCTGTTCCTACATTTCGCAATTCGCACGAGAAAAACGCAAAATCTATTGTTTTTAAAGAAAAACTTTGCTATGATACAGATGAAGGATGGTGAGGCAATGAAGAAAGAGAGAATCTACCATCTCAGAAACATATTAGAACTGAGATCAAACATGAAGATCGTCATTGACGATGCCGTTGAGCTGGACGAGGACGGCAACTTCCTTGTCAATGTGGGTTATCTCCGTGTTTCCACCGACCGGCAGGCGGATCTCGGCTTCGGGCTGGATATCCAGGAGGCTGATATCGTCCGCTACTGCACGGCAAACGGGTACAAAAACCTGGTGCTGTATATCGACGACGGCTACACCGGCACGAATATGCAGCGCCCCGGCTTGCAGGCGATCACCAAAGCGATCACAGACTTTAACGACGGCAAATCCCATCTCCGCATCAACGCGGTCGTGGTCGCGCGCATCGACCGACTGGGCCGCACGCTGTTGGGAACGCTGCAATTCATTCAGGATTATATTGTCAGCGCGAAGGACAGCAAGAACAGCGCAGTCAACCGCAACAAAGAGGACATCAATTTCGTCTCAGTGGCGGAAAACTACTGTCGGATCGACAAGGAGAATCCCCAGGGAAAGTTCCTGCTGATGCTCTTTGCAACGCTGGCGGAGTTTGACCGCGACCAGATCGTGGAAAAGCTCAAGCGCGGACGGCAAGCGCGGGTCGCCTCCGGCAAATGGATGGGCGGCGGCAGGGCTCCCTATGGTTACCGCTACGACAAGGAGACCTCCTCCCTTGTGATCGTCCCGGAAGAGGCCAAGGTGGTCAAAGAGATTTTCCGCCTGTTCATTGAAGAAAAGATGGCGCCGCAGAAGATCGCGGATCGCTTTCATTTCAGCGGCGACCGGGCCATCACGCAAATCCTACAGCGCAAATCCCTGACCGGCTGCATCGTCTTTAACGGCGAGGAATACCCCGGCATGCACGAGGCGATCATCCCCCTTTCCGTCTGGCAGGAGGCGCAGGACGAAATCGCGCGGCGAAGCGTCCACCGCACCGCGTCCGTCTATCTGCTGTCCGGTCTCCTCTACTGCGGCGAGTGCGGGGCGAAGATGCGCTACCAGAAATGGGGCAAAAAAGGCACCAAGCTGGTGTGCTACACCTCGCAGGAATCCAGTAACGAGCGCTTCGGCAAAGCGGAGAGCTGTGACAGTGAGCGCTTCTGGAGCAGCGATGTGGAGGAAGCGGTCATAGATGAGCTGTTCCGCCTGAGCTATCTGGTATCGGACAAAGATCGCAAGGCCGTAGGCACGGTCGATCCCATCGGGGTCTTGCAGAAGGAGCTGGCTGCCGAGCGCAGACGCCTGAGCCGCCTGTATGACTTTGAGGACGAGGACGAGCCCGACGACGTGCTGAAAGAAAAAATCCTCGACGTGAAAAAGCGCATGGCGAGCATCGAGGCGCAAATCCGCGAGGAAGAAGAAAATGCCAGCATCGAGAAGAAGGTCAACCGGGCGCGGGAGATCCTGCGGACGCTGAAATCCACCTGGCCGGAGATGACGAAGGAACAGCAGCAGGGCACGTGCCAGAGGCTGATCGACCGGGTCGTGATCTACAAGGGCGGACACATCGATGTGTTCCTCAAGCTCAGAAATTATCTCATAAGTGAAGAAAAATCCTGAAATCCGACGATTTCAGGAACAAGCTAACCGATTACTCCATCCGATATTCGTTCCCATGATTGCCGGAGAGCTGCGGCGTTTTCTGCGGGATCACAGTGCCGTGCGGGTGTCGCGGTCCATGCGGGACACGGCTTACCGGGTCTTACAGGCCAAGGAAAAGCTCACCGCCGAGACCGGGCGGGAGCCGAATGTGGAGCAGATTGCCAAAGCGCTTGACATCCCGCGACAGGACGTGGTCTTCGCGCTGGAGGCGATCACAGATCCCGTATCGCTCTACGATCCCATTTACTCCGACGGCGGGGAGAACGCCACCGTCATGGACCAGATCGGCGACAGCCGCAATACCGACGAACACTGGCTCGAGCAGATCGCGCTGGAGGAAGCGGTGCGGCGGCTGGACGAGCGTGAAAAGCGCATCCTCGCCCTGCGCTTCTACGACGGGCGAACACAGATGGAGGTCGCCAAAACCGTCGGCATCTCCCAGGCGCAGGTGTCACGGCTGGAAAAGAACGCGATACGGCGGATCAAGAAAGAGCTCGGAAACTGACAAACCCGGGAGCGTAAATGCTCCCGGGCTTGATTCTATATTCGGTTCACCCGCCGAGGTAAGCCTTCTGCACATCTTCGCTGGCGGCGAGCTCCTTGCCCGTACCGCTGAGGGTGATGCGTCCGGTCTCCATGACGTAGGCGCGGTCGGCGATGGAAAGTGCCATCTCCGCGTTCTGCTCGACCAGCAGGATAGTGGTGCCCGCCTTGTGCAGGGCCGCGATGATGTCGAACACCTGCTCGACCAGGATGGGCGCAAGGCCCATGGAGGGCTCGTCGAGCATCAGGAGCTTGGGGTGGGACATGAGCGCTCTGCCCATGGCCAGCATCTGCTGTTCGCCGCCGGAGAGGGTGCCCGCGATTTGCTTGCGGCGCTCCTTGAGGCGGGGGAACTGCTCGAAGACGCGCTCCTTGTCGGCGTCGATGTTGCCGCCGCGCACCGTGAAGGCGCCCATGTCGAGGTTTTCCTCGACGGTCATGCTGGTGAAAATGCGGCGCCCCTCGGGGACGTGGGCGATGCCGAGCTCCACGATTTTGTGGGCCGGGGTGGAGGCAATGGACTTGCCCATGAACTCAATGGCGCCGCCGCGGCTTCTCATAAGGCCGGACACGGTTTTGAGCGACGTGGACTTGCCTGCGCCGTTTGCGCCGATGAGGGTGACGACCTCGCCCTCGTTGACCTCGAAGCTCACGCCCTTGACGGCGTGGATGGGGCCGTAGTAGACATTCAGATTCTCAGCCTTGAGCATCATCATGATTCCTTTGCCCCCTTTCTGCCGAGGTAGGCCTCGACGACGGTGGGATCGTTGCGGATGGCATCGGCATTGCCCTTGGCGATGAGTCTGCCGAAGTTCAAAACTGCAATGCCCTCGCAGATGTTCATGACGAGGCTCATGTCGTGCTCGATGAGCAGGATCGCAATGTGGAAGGTGTCGCGGATCTTGACGATATTCTCCATGAGCTCCGCCGTCTCGGAGGGGTTCATGCCGGCTGCGGGCTCGTCGAGGAGCAGGAGCGACGGGTTTGTCGCCAGGGCGCGGGCGATCTCGAGTCTGCGCTGGGCGCCGTAGGGCAGAGAGCCCGCCAGCTCGTCGGCGTGCTGGTCCAGGTGGAACAGGGCCAGGTACTCCATGGCGCGCTGACGCGCGATCTTTTCCGCCCGCCAGTAACCTGGCAGACGCAGGATGCCGCCAAGCATGCCGTAGTCCATTTCATTGTGCAGACCGATCAAGACATTGTCCGCCACGGTCTGGTTATGGAACAGGCGGATGTTCTGGAAGGTACGGGCGATACCAGCACGGTTAACCTGAGCGGTAGTCATGTTGGCGGTGTCCTTGCCGTCGAGGAGGATGGTGCCGTGGGTGGGCTGATACACCTTGGTGAGAAGGTTGAAGATCGTGGTCTTGCCCGCGCCGTTGGGGCCGATGAGGCCCGCGATCTCGGTGCGGCCGAGGGTGAGGTTAAAGTCCTCCACGGCCTTCAGGCCGCCGAAGGAGATGCCCAGATTGATGCACTGGAGGATGGGCGACTTGTCCACGTCGCGCTCCGGCACGTAATAGGTAGTCTGGACCGGGACGACCGGGGAAACAGATTCCAGACCCGGACGACGCTTTTTGCTGTCACTCATGATGCGCTCGCCTCCTTCTCACTGTCTTTGCTGAATTTGCTGCGCAGAGAGGCAATGTAGTTTTTGAGGACCGGGTTATTGGTGGTGAGCATGACGACGATCAGGACGATCGCGTAGATCAGCATGCGGTAATTGGCAAAGCCGCGCAGAGCCTCAGGCAGGATGTAGAGGATGACGGTGGCGATGATGGAGCCCCAGATGTTGCCGAGGCCGCCCAGCACCACGAACACCAGCACGAGGATGGAGGTGTTGAAGTCAAACTTCGCGGCGGCGAGGTTTGAATAATTCAAGCCAAAGAGTGCGCCCGCCGCGCCGGCGAGGGAAGCGCTCGTGACGAAGGCCATCATCTTGTACTTGGTCACGGGGATGCCGACAGAGTCCGCGGCGATGCGGTTGTCGCGCACGGCCATGATCGCGCGGCCGTGGCGGCTGCGGATGAGGTTCTGGACAATGACCAGGGTGATCATAATGAGGACGAAGCCCGCGGTAAAGGTCGCGATGGTCTTGGTGCCCGTCGCGCCCTGGGCGCCCTTGATGATGATGCGCCCGCCGTCGAGCAGGGTGAGGTCATTGGCGGTCTTGCTGCCGTTGACATTGAAGATCACATGCAGGCCCTCAGAGTCTACACCCACGATGAGGCAGGTGATGAGCTCCTTGATGATCTCGCCGAAGGCCAGCGTCACAATGGCGAGGTAGTCGCCGTTGAGGCGCAGGACCGGGATGCCCACGAGAAAGCCCACAATAGCGGCGCAGACAGCGCCCACCAGCATGGCAAGGGCCAGTCTCGCTGGGGCGGAGGGGATCACGTTCATGAGGCTCATGGCGGTGACAACGCCGCTGAAGGCGCCGACGCTCATAAAGCCCGCGTGGCCCAGAGACAGGTCGCCCAGAATACCCACCGTGAGGTTCAGGGAGACCGCCATGACGATGTAGCAGCAGATCGGCACCAGCAGGCCGGACTGGGAGCGGTTGAGCGCGCCGTGGCTTTTGAGCGTGGAGATGATGATAAAGGCGATGATGACGCCCGCGTATGTAAGCAGGTCGGAGCGCGCGTCCTTGAGGTAGCGTTTCATATTCATGGCTGCACCTCCTCAGACCTTCTCCTGGGTGCGCTTGCCGAGGAGGCCGGCCGGACGCACCAGCAGGATGATGATAAGTACCGCGAAGACAATGGAGTTGGAAAGCTGCGTGGAGATATACGCGCGTCCCAGGGCCTCGATGACGCCGAGCAGGATGCCGCCGATGAAGGCGCCGGGGATGGAGCCGATGCCGCCGAACACGGCGGCGGTGAAGGCCTTGATGCCGGGCATGGAGCCGGTGGTCGGCATCAGCGTGGGAGAGAAGGAGCACAGCAGCGCCCCCGCCACCGCCGCCAGGGCCGAGCCGATGGCGAAGGTGAGGGAGATGGTGCGGTTGACGTTGATGCCCATGAGCTGGGCCGCGCCCTTATCCTCGGAGCAGGCGCGCATGGCCTTGCCCATCCTCGTCTTGCCGGTAAATGCGGTGAGGGCCAGCATAATAACGATGCAGCAGATCACCGTCACGATGGAGACATAGGAGATGGAGAGCTGTCCGTCAAAGAGCTTGAGCGTGCCGCTGACGACGGGAGTGTAAGCCTTAGGGTTTGCGCCGAAGATCAGCAGAGCGGCGTTTTGCAGAAAGTAGCTGACGCCGATGGCGGTGATGAGCACGGCAAGGCTCGGTGCCGAGCGCAGCGGACGGTAGGCCAGGCCCTCGATCACGATGCCGAGCACCGTACAGAACACCATCGCGACCAGCACCGACAGCAGGACCGGCAGTCCCAGATTTGTGGCGGCAAGGAAGGAGATATAGCCGCCCACCATGATAACGTCGCCATGGGCGAAGTTCAGCATCTTGGCGATGCCGTAGACCATGGTATAGCCCAGGGCGATGATTGCGTAGATACTGCCCAGGGAGATACCGCTGACCAGGTAGGCCAGAAACTTCATAGGAGACACCTCTCTTTTTTATTCAAATGCGAACGATGTTCACATTTGATTACTCATGCTCATCGCAGCGGGCTTTGGCCCGCTTTGATCGGCATGAGGCCTCGCTAAGCTCGGCTCAGGGTGTTTTTGACGAAGCAAAGCTTCGTCAAAAACGAATCGGAATAGGATTTCATTCCTTGCTCTGCCTTGGAAAGCAGCGCGGAGGTACATTATTATAATATATCTCCGCGTTCTTTTTCAAGGCAGAAAATACGCTTTAAGCTGTCGGGGGGGAAAGCCCCCGACAGCCGAAAGTTTTACTTGTTTGATTTGCTGTAATTGCTCAGCAGATCACGGGGTGACGTAGGCGCCGTCCTTGATGACGATAGCCATAGGAGCCTTGGAGACCTCGCCGGTGGCGGCCCAGGTCATGCCCTCGCCGGTCACGCCGTCAACCTTCAGGGTGGGCATCACGGCGATGAGAGCCTCGCAGATCTCCTCGGGGCTCATATCGGGGGTGCAGCCGGCGGCCTCGAGGGCGGCCTTGATGATGTACACGGCGTCGTAGCCGTCAGCAGCGAACTGGTTGGGGATCTCGCCGTAGCGCTTCTGGTACTCGGCGACGAAGGCCTGGGTGCGGGCATCCTCAGCGTCAGCGGAGAACGGGGTCAGCAGGTAAACGCCCTCGGCCAGGGAGGTGTCGAAGTTCTCCACGGTCAGGATGCCGTCCATGCCGTCCACGCCGAAGAAGGTGGGCTTGTAGCCCATCTGGTTGGCCTGCTGGAGGATAACGGAAGCGGGGGTGTAGTAGATGGGCAGGAACAGGAGGTCAGCGCCGGCGTCGCGGGCAGCGGTGAGCTGGACGTTGAAGTCGGTGGAGGTGGCGTCGGTGAAGGTGCCCTCGTAGACGATCTCAACGCCCTTGTCGGCAGCTTCCTTCACGAAGGTGTCGCGGATGCCCTGGGAGTAGGCGTCGTCGTTGCGGTAGATGACGCCGACCTTTGCGCCGGCGAAGTTCTCGGCGAAGTAGTCAGCGGAGGCGATGCCCTGGTTGGGGTCGGTGAAGCAGACCTGGAAAGCGTTGTCCTTGTCGGCGATCAGGTCGACGGAGGAGCCGGACGGGGTGAGCAGGAAGGTGCGCTCATCAAAAGCCTGGGCGGCAACGGTGATGCCGGAGCCGGAGGTGACAGGCCCGAGAAGGATCTGCATGCCCCAGTCCATCAGGGTGT
>Ga0247611_10010571_pt1 | contig 10827 bp, 12 predicted proteins | sample 177DNAGHGhighgp2_FD_192422 | JGI IMG/M metagenome (GOLD analysis project Ga0247611, IMG submission 192422) | Sheep rumen microbial communities from Palmerston North, Manawatu-Wanganui, New Zealand - 1770 DNA GHGhigh gp2 | ecosystem: Host-associated > Mammals > Digestive system > Stomach > Rumen... | reverse complement strand
AATGGATTATCATACCTCGGAACCGGATTTCTATTATATGATTGATTTTAATCTCGTCGATCCGGATACACTTCTGATGACAAATTGTGAAACAGTAAAAATTTATGCAACCACCACGGATGAAGAATTAAGAGTTTCGGAATTTGAGGAACTAAGCTCCCAAGGCTATGAGGGCCCGCCGAAGAGAATTGAAAACGGAGATGCTTTCATCTGTATGTACGGAAGTGGAAGAAGCGTGGAATGGGATTTTTAGTATAATGAATTTGTAAGATGGAGATATGAAATAGTCTGGGGAAATCAGTATGAAAAAAACGATTACTTTTTCAATCATCGTAAACATACTTTCAACGTTGGGGGCACTTCTTTACTTTGTTGCCGCAGCGGCATTGTTCATTCTGATATTTGTTATTATAGGTACTATCGGAGGACCGGGTTCTACACAAAACATCTTGTTTGGATTCGGCCTAATTCTTTTAATTATTGTTGTTCCAATAGCATTGGTTTTAATTATTTTTCCGATTCTTCGGATTACGGCGTTGATTAATTCAATTGTTGCCTCCGGTAAATTAAAAGGTGAAAATAATCCTAAGACGAATATGATAGTAGCAGGTGTATTTCAGATTCTGGATGCAGTTATTACATGGCTGTTTGAAGGTATTCTTATTGCAATTGTTCTGGCATTAATGGTTTACAATGGGACGATGAGCAATTATGTCACACAGTATATTCCAAATGCAACGGACCAGACCATCCGGAATATCCAGCAGGTGGCCAACTACATCATTATGATTCCAGTACTGATTAAGAGTGCATTACAAATTATATCGGCAATCCGGCTGTTCATTCAGGCGAAAAAATTGCCGAAAAAGAATAAAAAGCAGGAACAGGCACAACAGAGAAATCAATATGTCAATCCTAATGGAGTCCCGCAGTATATTATTCCGAACAACAATCAGCCAGGTAATAAATAAAGATAGGGAACCCATTAATACGGATGAGATTGTTAAAATGTTAGCCGATTAAACCGTAAGAACTATCAATCTTATGATACGGCGGTTGAACGATAAGAGATTTATTTGGAAATGTATTTTTTGTAGAATGCAGGGTAGTATGAATACATTTGAAAAAGTGTTGTTTATTTTAGAATCCAATAAAGCCAACTATACTTCCGGCGAAGAAATGGCTAGGCAATGCGGCGTTTCAAGAAATGCTGTATGGAAAGTGATAAAAGACCTTCGTGAAAAGGGCTATGATATAGAGGCAGTCAGCAACAAAGGCTACAAGCTGAATGCTGATTCGGATATTATCTCTGCCGAGGGAATCAGGGCCGGATTATCGGAGAATCTTAAGCATTTGGATATTCTGGTTTTTGACAGTTTGAATTCCACAAGCGACAAAGCAAAAGAACTCGCCATGAGAGGCTATGACCATGGGACTGTCATAGTGGCAATCACACAGACGGAAGGCAGAGGCAGGAAGGATCACTCGTTCTTTTCTCCTAAGGGCGGACTCTATATGAGTATTATATTAAAGCCTGAAATGCTGCCTGATACAGACAATAATGTTGTCACCTCTTTTGTCGGAAATGCGGTTATTCATGCTATAAATGAACTTACGGGAATAGAACCTTATATAGACGGTATTAATGATCTGTATGTTAACGGCAAAAAAATATGCGGTATTCTCCTTGAGTCCGGAAGTGAATTTGACAGCAACACTCTGCAGTGGATTGTTGCCGGAATAGGAATAAATTTTGATTCGGATATCAGTAAATTCCCCAAGGATGTTAAAAAAAGAGCATCCAGTTTGTTTGTCTCCGGTAAAGCCACCATTTCAAAAAATATGCTTATTGCGAAAATAATTGAGAATATAACGGATTGTCAACCATAAACCACAAAAAGGTTGACAACATATCTTTATTGTGATATTTTCTAATATGCATTTGGGAATCGGTTATTCCTGAATGCATATTTTTTGGAGGATAATCAGTTATGAGCAATAATGGAGAAGTTAAATCCGTAAAAAAGTTTAAAATATCGGATATGGTGTATATTGCAACAGGAGCGGTTTTGATAGCAATATGCTCCTGGATAAACATACCGACAGCGGTCCCTTTTACGCTTCAGACATTTGCGGTATTCTTTATACTAATGCTCCTTGGAGGCGAACGTGGAACAGTATCTATACTGATCTATATATTACTCGGTGGTGTTGGCGTACCTGTATTTGCGGGATTCAAAGGTGGAATCGGAGTTCTTCTCGGAAATACAGGCGGATATATTTGGGGATTTATTATTATCGGGTTGATTTATATTTTATTTACCAGGGTATTCAGGAAGAAAAATATTTTTATTAAGATAGCGGCACTTGTAATCGGACTTGCGATTTGCTATGCGTTTGGAACCGCTTGGTACATGTTTATTTATATTCGAGACAGCGGGGCAATCGGACTGCTTACAGTTCTCGGGTGGTGTGTATTCCCGTTTATCATACCGGATCTGATTAAGATGGCACTTGCGGTTTTTATTTCCAAGAGGATAGCACCGGTATTGAAGCTGGAGGACGGGGTTTAAGCGTCATGAACATCAAAAAAAGTAAGATATAACAAAAACACCAAAGGCAGTGTGACATTCACACTGCCTCTTATGTTATAATAAAAAAAGTAAATATGAATCTTTGCCCCGATGCGATTGTACTGAGAAGTCTGTGCATTAACGGGGATATCGGTGAAATCTTGGATGATTTGATAAAAATGTAAGGAGGTTGCCATGGGAAAAATTAAAATTGCGTTTTTTGATGCGAAGGATTACGATAAGCAGTCATTTGTTAATTCAAATGCAAATGACGAATTTGAAATAATATATCTGGAAACCAGACTGACGGAGGATACCTGCAAACTGGCCGAAGGATGCGATGTTGTCTGCGTCTTTGTGAATGATGATGTCAATCGCGCTGTAATCGACAGAATGCAGCAAATGGGCGTGAAACTGATTGCCCTTCGCTGTGCGGGATACAATAATGTCGATATTGAATATGCCTATGGAAAAATACATGTGGTTCGTGTTCCCGCGTATTCCCCCTATGCGGTGGCTGAACATGCCATGGCACTTTTACTTACATCGATTCGAAGAATCCACAAAGCATATATTCGTACAAAGGATTTTAATTTCAGCCTGAACGGCCTGACGGGATTTGATCTTCACGGGAAGACCGTCGGTGTTGTGGGAACCGGTAAAATCGGAAGGATTTTTATAGATATCTGCAGGGGATTCGGGATGAATGTCATAGCCTATGATAAGTTTCCCGCAAAGGATTCCGGTATCGAATATGTGACAATGGATGAACTTTGGGAAAGAAGTGATATTATTTCGCTGCACTGCCCGCTGACGGAAGAGAACCGTCATTTGATCAATGCGGACTCGATTGCAAAAATGAAAAAGGGTGTTGTAATCATAAACACGTCCAGAGGTGCATTGATTGATTCCGATGCATTGGTTGAGGGAATTAAAGCGCGTCATGTCGGAGCTGCATGTCTGGATGTTTATGAAGAGGAATCAAATGTGTTCTTCCACGATTATTCCAATCACATCGTTAATGATGACACACTGGCAAGACTGATTTCGATGCCGAACGTAATTGTAACCTCACACCAGGCATTTCTGACGAATGAAGCGTTGGCGAATATCGCAGATACTACACTTGAAAATGTAAGGGAGTTTTTTGTAAAAGATACATGTACCAATGAGGTATGCTATAAGTGTGCGAACCTGAACAATTGTAAGCAGACACATGAGAAAAAATGTTTTTGATGCGCTTAGCCGATTAAAGCGGTAAACAAGAGGCAAATATTATAGATATGGGAAAAAACAAAAATAATGTTATAGGCACAATTTTAATAATCATTGCAGCCTGCTTCTGGGGAACCATGGGTATTTTTGTAAGAACACTCGGAGAGTATGGGTTTAGTTCCATCCAGATCGTTTCAATACGTGTGACTTTGGCGGCACTTATCTTTGCAATGATTTTACTGATCAAAGATCGTTCCGGATTTAAAATTCGTTTAAAAGACATTCCGCTTTTTCTTGGACTGGGATTCGGAAGTATCCTCTTTTTTACGGTTTGCTATTTTACAGCCATAAAAATGATGTCACTTTCGACGGCGGCGATTTTACTGTATACCTCGCCCATCTGGATTATGCTGATGTCGGTTTTGTTTTTTCACGAAAAACTGGACAGAAGGAAAATAATAGCACTGATTCTTGCTTTTGCGGGTTGCGTTCTTGTTTCCGGGCTGTCCGGCAACGGGATTACTTTAGTCGGACTGCTTATCGGACTCGGTTCCGGATTAGGATACGGTTTATATAGTATTCTGGGAACAATAGCATTGCGCAAATATTCTCCGTTTACCGTGACGACGTATACATTTATATTTGCTTCGGTTGGGTCATGGCTGATTTGTCGTCCTTCGGACATGTTTTCCAAATTTTCAAATGCAAACAGTATAGGATTTTTATTATTCTTTTGCATTCTGACGGCGTTCATTACCGCAGTAATTCCTTTTTTGACATATACACTCGGCTTAAAGAACGTGGAGCCGAGCAAGGCCGGTATTATCGCGACGATAGAGCCGTTAGTAGCCACACTAATCGGAATTGTTATTTTTTCGGAACCACTGACAATTATGTCCGGATGTGGAATTGTATTGATTATATCTGCTATAATCGTATTAAGCATTAAGAAGAAAACGGAAAGGGGCTAAGGAAAGAGGGGATTAATCTGAAACAAATAAAAATCTTGTGAATTTATGCCTATATGGTACATTAAAGTTAATTAAATATTTTTATGCTCCATTCAATTGGAGGGAAAGGACAACATATGACTATTGAAGAAAATGTAAAGAAGGATCCGGCGAAATTTCAGGCAGTTCTGGAAGAAAACACTCCTGCAATTCAGGAGGCATTGGTTGAATTAAGCAAAAAATTTGACGCTATTTTCGGAAATGTGATTAAACAGTATGCCGAGAGCGAGCAGCTTGAAGCGGATATTGCAGACGTTTCCAGCTACAAGACGGTAAATCAGATTATTACCGGAAAGATTGATGAAATTGTAAAAGAACACATTAAGGATAAGAGAAAAGATATCCTGTAAAATAACGATTTTTACACAAATCAAAGGTTTAAAATGTATGCGGGACTGTATTCAGTAAGAATGCAATCCCGCATTTTCTATTGGCAAACGAACCCGCGTCAGATACAATGAATCTAGATTGTTAAAAGCTATTGACGATTATATTAAAAATAATATCAAAATTTTGAAATAATCCATCCCCATAATATAAGTGTAACCAAAAACAACACTTATTATAGCGAGGTATGAATATGATTTATGCAATGAGTGATATCCACGGCTGTTTTAAGCAGCTGAAAGAAAAAATGAATCTCGTAGATTTAAACGGGAACAATAAGCTCATTTTTCTGGGCGATTATATTGATTATGGGTCTGAGTCAGGACCCGTACTTCGTTTGGTTTACGATTTGCAGAAGCAGTACGGCAAAGAGAAGGTGGTTGTTTTAAAGGGCAATCATGAGGCGATGTTCTTAGAATGGATTGATGAATATAACAAGCCTGTTACCAGAGAGATGGAAGAACTTTCGTATGATTCCTGGCTGGAAACGGATGAGAAGTATCGTTACAATACGTTTCGTACGCTTGTGACGGAGGAACAGTTTGAGAGATTTCTGGATTTTTCGGAAACAGCTTCCTATGCAAAAAAGAATGCCGAAGCGGTCAAAATGGTACTCGAAAATTCCGGCGAATTAATCCGGTGGATGCGGTCCATGGAGCTGTTTTACAAAACAGAGGATCAGATTTTTGTTCACGCGGGTGTGGATGAAGAAGCGGAAGAATACTGGGAGTGGGGAAGCGGAGAAGAAATTTTCCTATGGAAGTTTCCCGCAAGCAGGGGAAGATTTGTCAAGACCGTAATTGCCGGGCATATCGGCACATCGTCCATTGCAAGGGATAAAATGTTTCATAGTATTTTTTATGACGGAAAGTCGCATTATTATATAGACGGTTCGGTTTACAAAGACGGAAGGCTTTTGCTTCTCGGATATGATGAAAGCGAGAAAAAATATTATCAGATAGAGAGCAGTGGAAAGTTTCATGTTGAAAAATATGAGTTCATAAATTAATAAACTTTCAAAATTATGAAAGAATAAGGGGTTTGTCAGGATGATTGTTGGAACATAAAACCGGAAGATAAGTGAATATTATCATATTATCTAAAATGAATTCTTCACCTGCTTTAAAAATTTCTCCGCGATGGGTGTAAAGGTCTGGTACTTATTCCAAATCAGATATAGTTTTGTTTCCTGCTTTGGAGACAAGGGTCTGAATGCAAGATTGCTTTCTTCGGAACAGTTGATGAGATGTTCAAAAGTAAGGAGAATGCCGAGACCTTCTTTTGCAAACATAGAGGCATTATAAGAAAGCCGGAAAGAGCCTTCCAGATGGAGTTTGGGATAGTGTTCTCCAGCCCATTCCGGTATTTCAATATTCCAGCTTTGTTCAGAGCAGTAAAGAGGCTGCCCAATAAGGTCAGTTGCTTTAATGCTCTTTTTCTTTGCCAATGGATGGGTTTTTAACATGACTGCACCCCAGAGATCGGAGTCAGGGAAGACAAGATATTCGTATTTGTCCGTGTTTGGTGTCTCACATATTACTCCAAAATCCAGAAGACCTTTGTCAAGCTTTTCCGTAACCTGTTCAGTATCGCCGCTGGTTACATGATAGGTAAAGTTCGGATATCGATCCTTTAATTTCTTTATTTCACGGGCAAGCAGACTGATCTGATAGGATTCTGCCAGACCGAAATAGATGTCTCCGCCTGTGATGTCATCTAGGGAGGTGAATTCCTGTTCAATTTTATCTGCCATTGCTACAAGATCTTCTGCTCGGTCACGCAGAAGCATACCCTCATCGGTAAGTTTGATGGAGAAACTGTGACGGGTAAACAGTTTTTTACCCAGTTCATCTTCAAGTGATTTTAAGACCTTTGATAAGGTCGGTTGTGTAACATGCAGGATTTCTGCAGCATGGGACATGTTTTCTTCTCTGGCTACTGCAAGAAAGTAGCGAAGGTTCTTTATCTCCATTATATCCTCCATTATAGGGTATTACTCATTGTTATATGATATTCCGTTTTGGCATATCACGATATTCATTTTATTCATTAGCGTAATTCATGTCAATCACTTATACTGATTTCATAAGAAATAAATAACGTGTTTACGCGGAGAATTAATTATGGAATTAAAAATGATGATTGACTGCCTATCAGACATAGGAGTTGACGATGAGCATAAAGAAATGGCGAAGCAGTTTTTGGAATCAGGGCAGAAGTCGGAGTTGATCGGATATCTGAAAAGATGTCGGTGTACCCTGATGGATGAGATGCATGAAAGCCAGAGAAAAGTGGATCGAATGGATTATCTGATCCGATGGGCAGAAAAGGAAGCAATAAAGTAAAAAACTTATGGAGGACAAAGCAATGATCAAAAAAGAAGAGCTGAAACTGGTGCAGGAATGGGATAAGACTTTTAAAAAGAGCGATAAGGTAGAGCATAGCAAGGTGACTTTTATGAACAGATACGGAATCACTCTTGCGGCGGATATGTATGTTCCGAAGAATGCAGAAGGAAAACTTCCTGCAATCGCGGTCAGCGGCCCATTCGGTGCAGTAAAGGAACAATGTAGTGGATTATATGCACAGACCATGGCAGAGAGAGGGTTTTTGACAATAGCATTTGATCCTTCTTTTACCGGAGAAAGTGGCGGGAACGTAAGATATATGGCTTCCCCGGATATCAATACAGAAGATTTTATGGCGGCCGTAGATTTTCTTTCATTGAATGAGAAAGTTGATCCTGACAGGATAGGGATCATAGGTATCTGTGGCTGGGGTGGTATGGCAATAAATACGGCTGCTCTTGATACAAGAGTAAAAGCAACGGTGGCTTCAACCATGTACGATATGACAAGGGTGAACGCAAAAGGTTACTTTGACAGTGAGGACAGTGAAGAGGCACGCTATGAGAAGAAGAAAGCTATGTGTGCTCAGAGGCTGGAGGATCTGAAATCGGGTGATTATAAGCTTGGCGGTGGAGTTGTCGATCCGTTGCCTTCGGATGCACCTTTCTTTGTTAAGGATTACCATAGCTATTACAAGACCGAGCGTGGATATCATGAAAGAAGCCTTAACTCTAACGGAGGCTGGAATGTGACGGGATGTGAGTCCTTCATTAACCAGCCTATTCTGAAATATTCAAATGAGATCAGAAGTGCGGTGCTTCTTATCCACGGAGAAAAGGCTCATTCGTGCTATTTCTCAAAGGACGCATATGCTGCGATGATAAAGGACAGCAAGTATACAGAAAATAAGGAGCTTATGATCATTCCTGATGCTGTACACACAGATCTGTATGACGGCGGTGACAAGGATTATATCCCGTTCGATAAGATAGAGAATTTTATGAGTGAGCATCTTAAATAAAGGAGGATGAATGAAAAGAGCAAAGAGCGCTATATGCGCGATCATGATGATGTTTGTGATCTCGGCGTGTGCAGGAAGCCCACCAAATGATAGTGCAGTTTCATCGAGTGGACAGGAAGAGATTTCTGGAGAAACGGAAGAAGTGACTTTGACTGCTTCTCCGGAGAATGGCAGTGATGGAATGCCGGAACAGGAAGAAAAAGAAGAGGAAGTAGTTATGGAAGAGCTGATCCTTTCGATCGGAGATAAAAAAATAACTGTTGAATGGGAAGATAACGAGAGCGTAGATGCACTCAAAGATCTTGCCAGATCCGGAATGCAGATCAATATGTCTATGTACGGAGGATTTGAACAGGTCGGAAGTCTTGGTACTTCTCTTCCGAGGGATGACAGTCAGATGACTACAAGTCCGGGTGACATTGTACTTTATTCAGGAAACCAGATAGTCATATTTTACGGTTCAAATTCCTGGGCATATACAAGGCTGGGAAAGATTACGGGACTTAATGAAAAGGAACTTGAAGATACGTTCGGAAACGGTGACGTTACGATCGGCTTAAGTGTCGGAGGACAAACAGATTCAGAAGCGGTGCGATCTTTTGATTTCGAGGACAGATCAGTCATGCTTAACAGCGGATATAATGAGACTATAAAATCCATCGCAGAAGCTCACGGAGTATCATCTGCACAGGTCATTTTGCGTTGGGATCTGCAAAGAGGCATTGTGGTCATACCGGGATCAGGAAATCCGGATCATATAAAAGAGAACCTCAATCTGTTCGGGTTTGAACTGACAGAAGATGAAATGGAGAAGATTTCGCTGCTGGATCGAGGCGAAAAGCATGACTGGTATTGACAGAAAATTACTATAATGTAAGTGGCAGAGCAGGCGAAGCCTTTAAGGACGGATTGAAACTCAAATAATAATAAAGATCGGAGGAAGAACAATGTTAGGTAATTTCAGCTACAAGAATGCAACAAAACTATATTTTGGGGATGACTCCCTTAAGTATCTGAATGATGAACTTCCCAAGTATGGGAAAAATGTTCAGCTGATCTATGGAGGCGGATCCATCAAGAAAAACGGTATATATTATGAGATCGTAAAGATCCTGAAGGATAATGGGAAAAACATAATAGAGGATGCGGGCGTAATGCCGAATCCCACTATAGAGAAACTTCGTGATGGGATTAAAATTGCGAGGGACAATAAGACAGATCTGCTTCTTGCCGTAGGCGGAGGATCCTGCTGTGATTATGCCAAGGCTGTTTCCGTATCGGTGAACTGTGATGAAGATCCATGGGATAAATACTATATCAGGTTTGAGGAACCCACATGCGACATCCTTCCTGTCGGATGTATCCTTACCATGGCCGGAACCGGCTCTGAAATGAACGCAGGTGCCGTAATAACCAATCATGAGCAGAAACTGAAGATAGGACATGTTTTCGGGGAAGAGGTAATGCCAAAGTTTTCTATCCTGAATCCAAAGTTTACTTTTTCTCTCCCGAAGAGACAGATGGTTGCAGGCATCTATGATATCTTTAATCATATCTGCGAACAGTATTTCTCCGGAGAGGATGATAATACGAGCGACTATATCGCAGAGGCACTGATGAAATCCCTGATCCATAGTTCTCTCATAGCGGTGGAGAATCCGGAGGATTATGAAGCGAGATCAAATATCATGTGGACAGCAACCTGGGCGCTGAACACACTTATTTCCAGAGGAAAGTCCACCGACTGGATGGTTCATATGATCGGACAGTCTGTGGGCGCTTATACCGATGCTACGCATGGCATGACGTTATCGGCTGTTTCACTGCCTTATTATCGTTACATAATGCCTTACGGAGTGAAGAAGTTTAAGAGATTTGCCGAAGAAGTGTGGAATGTATCACTTGATGGATCATCCGATGAACAGGTGGCAGAGGAAGGTCTTAAGGCTATGGAGAACTGGATGAGAAAGATTGGTGTCGCTATGAACATATCCGAGCTTGGCGCTAAGGAGGATATGATCGATGGGATCACGGAAGGAACATTGATCCTTGAAGGCGGCTATAAAGTGCTGACAAAGGATGAGATCAGGCAGATCCTTAAAGATTCGCTTTAAACGGAGGACGAACGAATGAATAAAGTGCTCATCTTAAACGGGAGCCCACATCAACACGGTTGTACAGCGACTGCACTTGATGAAATGATCAAAGTGTTTGAAGAGGAAGGAGTCGGGACAGAACTGATCCAGGTAGGAACAAAAGATATCAGAGGCTGC
>Ga0247611_10010570_pt1 | contig 10828 bp, 6 predicted proteins | sample 177DNAGHGhighgp2_FD_192422 | JGI IMG/M metagenome (GOLD analysis project Ga0247611, IMG submission 192422) | Sheep rumen microbial communities from Palmerston North, Manawatu-Wanganui, New Zealand - 1770 DNA GHGhigh gp2 | ecosystem: Host-associated > Mammals > Digestive system > Stomach > Rumen ... | reverse complement strand
CTGCACATGGAAATTGCTTGCAGACGGGTTTCTTGGGCACTTCCATTCTGATGCCGATTCTCACCGAAAACGGGATGAGTGACATCGCCTATGAACTGCTTTTCCAGCGCAAGAATCCCAGCTGGCTTTATTCGGTGGACAATGGTGCAACGACCATTTGGGAACGCTGGAACAGCTATATGATTGAAGAAGGCATGGGGCCGCAGGGCATGAACAGTTTCAACCACTATGCTTATGGTGTCGTTTGCCAATGGATTTGGGAAACTGCAGCAGGCATTGCTGCCGACACGGCTCAACCGGGTTTCCGTCACATCATCATGAAGCCCATCCCAGACAAGCGTTTGGGCTATCTTGATGCCGAGTATCAATCGGCTGCAGGTCTCATTAAGAGTTTCTGGAAATATGAGGGCGACAAGTGGATTTGGAAATTTACCATCCCCAAGGGTGCGACAGCGTCGGTTACCCTCCCAGGTGAAACGCAGTCTCGAGAATACAAGGCTGGAAGCTACACCATCAAGATGAACCTCAACAACTAAGTAACAGAGTTTAATTCTCAATATTAACAATACTGCACCGCCAACAAAATGGCGGTGCAGTGTCGTTTTAATGTGTCTATTGAACGATGAGATTTACTTGCGCAACAGGTGGTTGAGTACCAGCCAGCCTCCCACCGCCTGCAGTAACATGCCTGGCCAGCCCAGTTTCCAGTCCTGCAAAGCACTAGCCAGACTGCCAGTCATTGCCCACTCGATAACACCCCCAACAAGCTGATAGCCCAGCACCACGCCGATGAGTGCCAGCAGCGAGGCGCCCTTGCTGCGGTTAGCCATCCATGCGGCAGCACCAGCGAGCAACACACCCTTGATGGTGATGATGGGCAGGGCAGCAACTGGAGGCATGCCGAACAGCATCGAGTTGATGAACGGTGACAAGATAGCTGTCAACAGACCCACGCGCAGGCCGAACTTATATGCGGCAATGAGCGTGAAGAAATAGATGGGCAACAGTATCAGGCCACCCTGAGGAATCAAGTGACAAAGCTGCGGCAACACGATGTTACCAGCAATAAACAACAAAGCGAACATATAGGTGCGCGTCTCGCGCCAACCCAATGAATACAGTCTAACTGCAGTAGCGTTATTTTCCATTTTGATGATATTTTTGTAGTTTGTCTGCAAAATTAGGTTAAAATGCGCATTTTCACAACTTCTTGCCATGAAAAATCAATTTTTGCCTCTGATCAGTCATGAAAACTACTTTTGTCCAGTAATCGCATTGATTGCATTAAGGCTGGCCCATGATGCCGTTCCACACAGCATTGCGCAGTGTGCCCGCCTCATCATCGCAGCGGTATTCCCAGTACATTGCCCCGCGCATGCCTTTCTCTTTGATGAACTTGCATTTCCACGACAAAGATTCTGCGTCTTCATAGGTGCACACCATCTCACCATCCTTGACCAGATATGGAGCCTTGGCAACATCATCCCACATGCGTGTGGCATCGTTGCGCTTCACGAGGGCTCCAAATGAACTATCGCCAAAGCCTTTAACTGAACGACCGTAAAAAGGTACGCCCATGACCAGTTTGTTCACAGGCACTCCTGCGTCAAGATGTGCCTGAAACGCTTCCTCGGCCGTCACGCGGCCCGACATCTCGCTGCGGTAGAGCGACGCATGGTGATAGGGTGGGTTGCCCACGTCATACATCATGATGTTCACCAGGTCCACATAGGGGTCGATTGCCTTGAAATCGACAAATCTGGCATCGGCGATTGTGGCACACGACAGCAAGTAGTCCTTGCCCAATGCCTTGCGCAGTTCCTTCATCAATAAGGTAAAGTTGTCAATGTCGGCAGGCGATGAAGATATGCCGGCTTCGCTGCTGCTGGGATATTCCCAGTCGATGTCTATGCCATCGAGACCGAAGTCTTTTACAATTCGCTTGCAATCCTTTGCAAACGCTTTGCGCCGCTTCTCGGTCGATGCCATCTCGCTGAATCCGCCAGCCGTCCAGCCGCCGATGCTCAGCACGATATAGATCTTGTTGTTCTTCTTTAACTCCACCAATTGACGTAGGCGGTCTGGGCGTTGGATAATTACCCCATCATAGGTCTTGTTCACGTTCCCGAAGGCGTAGTTGATATGCGTCAATACCGAGCAGTCAGGCAATGGCATGTCAGCATTCCACCCTGTGACATAAGCGGCCACAACGGGCCCATCATCCTTGTGTTTACCGGCTTGCATGGGCAACATCAGCATCATCATGCAAGCAATCATTACAATCCGTTTTATTGTCATTTTTCAGCCAGTTTTTTTCTAAACTCCAAAGATACAACTTTTTCCTTATTTTTGCCCTTTCTTCACGTGGAATTTGCTTTTTTGCCTTAGTGAAGCATCAAATAGTCGCTTTCATGTCTTCAAAAATCGCTTTAAAAATTAATAATGTATTTTTTCGGTATTATTTCGGGAAATAGTAGTACCTTTGCAGATTGGAATTGAACATATAATCAATCAACAGTGACTATACAAAATTTTTAAGGTTACTATATATTTTATTTTTTATGGCAGAAACAAGAAAAAAACTGTTCGACCAATTTGCGCCTGTCACTCCCGAGGAGTGGCGTGCCAAGGCCGAAGTTGACCTGAAAGGGGCCGACTTTCAAAAGAAAATGGTTTGGCGGACAAACGAGGGCTTTGATGCTCAACCGCTGTACCGCAGCGTTGACATCGCCGACCTGAAGCAAACCAAATCACTCCCTGGTGAGTTCCCCTATATTCGCGGAACCCGCTACAACAACGACTGGAAGGTGCGCCAGAACATCATGGTTGATGATGTGAAGGCTGCCAATGCCAAAGCGCTCGAGGTGCTCAATAAGGGCATCAACTCGATCGGCTTCCACATGCCTAACGGTGATGTAGACTTGGAGGAACTCTTCAAGGGCATCTCCCTTCCCGCCTGTGAAATCAACATCATGTGCTGCCCCAAGTGCGCTGTTAAGTATGCTAACGAACTTGTTGAGCTCTGCAAGAAGAACGGCTGCGAGGACACCTTTGTTGGTAGTATCAATTTCAACCCGTTCAAGCGCACCTTCAAGCACGGTGAGCCCTTCCCTGGCGACATCGTTGCCATGGCCACCGAGCTGATGAATGCCGTGAAGCCCGTTGCTCACCTGCGCGTGCTCACCGTTGACTCATTGGCACTGAACAATGCTGGTGCCTACATCAACCAGGAGTTGGGTTACGCTCTGGCATGGGGTGCCGAGTGGATGGCTATGCTGACCGATGCCGGTTTCAGCGCCGATGAGGTGGCTAACCGCATCAAGTTCAACATGGGTATCTCGACTGTTTACTTCATGGAGATTGCCAAGTTCCGCGCTGCTCGTGAACTGTGGGCCCTCATCGTTAAGCAGTTCAATCCCGCTAACGACTATTCATGCATGATGAATGTCAATGCCGAGACCAGCTGCTTCAACATGACAATCTATGACAGCTATGTGAACCTGCTCCGTAGCCAGACCGAGGCCATGAGTGCCGCTCTGGCTGGTGTTGACTCACTGGTTGTCACCCCGTTTGACGCTCCCTACAAGAAGAGCGACGACTTCAGCGAGCGCATCGCCCGCAACCAGCAGATCCTGCTCAAGGAAGAGAGCCACCTCGACAAGGTCGTTGACCCCGCTGGCGGTTCCTACTATGTTGAGATGCTGACCAAGAACCTTGCAGAATCTGCATGGAAGCTCTTCCTCGAGGTTGAGGACAAGGGTGGTTTCAAGGCCGCGCTTGAGAACGGTGACATCATCAATGCCGTGAATGCAACTGCCAATGCGCGCTTTGACAAGGTGGCTAAGCGTCGTGAGCAGCTCCTGGGTACCAACCAGTTCCCCAACTTCACCGAGAAGGCTGCCGACAAGGCCGACGCTCGCGAGGCTTGCTGCTGCCACTGCGGCTGCAACCATGAGGAGAAAGAGGGCGCTGTTGGTCTTAACACCAAGCGTCTGGCTGAGCAGTTCGAAGAGATTCGTCTTGCAACCGAACACGCTGCCAACACTCCCAAGGTGTTCATGCTCACCATTGGCAATCTGGCCATGCGTCTTGCTCGTGCCCAGTTCAGCGACAACTTCTTCGCTTGCGCTGGCTATGAGCTGATCGATAACAATGGCTTCAAGACCGTTAAGGAAGGTGTTGACGCCGCTATGGAGAAGAAAGCCGACGTGGTTGTGCTCTGCTCCAGCGATGACGAGTATGCCGCCCTCATCCCCGAGGCTGTCAAGGAACTCGACGGCCGTGCCGAGCTCGTGCTCGCCGGTCCCGAGACCGATGAATTTAAGGCCCTGGGCGTTACCAATTTCATCAATGTGCGCACCAACGTGCTTGCTACGTTAAAAGCCTTCAACGCTAAACTGTTAAAATGACGAGACGACTATGAGACCGAATTTTAAGAATATAGATATTGCAAATGATGCTTTTAATGTAAAGCACAATCCGCTCCCCAAGGGCGAAGTGTGGAAGAATGCCGAGCTCATCGACATTAAGCCGATTTATACCCACGAGGACATCGAGGGTCTGGAGCACCTGGAGTTTGTAGCAGGTATTCCTCCCTTCCTGGGTGGTCCTTACTCATTGATGTATCCGTTCCGTCCGTGGACCGTCCGTCAGTATGCCGGTTTCTCGACTGCTGCCGAGTCCAACGCATTCTATCGCCGTAACCTGGCTTCGGGCCAGAAGGGTCTTTCTGTTGCATTTGACCTTCCCACCCACCGTGGCTACAATGCTGACAACCCACGCGTGGTCGGTGACGTCGGCAAGGCAGGTGTATCGATCTGCTCGGTAGAGGACATGAAGGTGCTGTTCGACGGTATCCCCTTGAACAAGATGTCTGTCTCCATGACCATGAACGGTGCCGTGCTGCCCATCATGGCGTTCTACATCGTTTCAGGTCTGGAGCAGGGTGCAAAACTCGAGGAGATGCAGGGTACCATCCAGAACGATATCTTGAAGGAGTTCATGGTGCGTAACACCTACATCTATCCTCCTCAATTCTCGATGCAGATTATCGCCAGCATCTTTGAGTACACCTCAAAGTATATGCCCAAGTTCAACTCGATTTCCATTTCGGGTTACCACATGCAGGAAGCAGGTGCTACCGCCGACATCGAGCTGGCTTACACGCTGGCCGATGGTATGGACTACATCCGCACCGGTGTGAATGCAGGTCTGTCGGTTGACGCTTTCGCTCCCCGTCTGTCGTTCTTCTGGGGCATCTCGATGAACTTCTTTACCGAGATTGCCAAGATGCGCGCTGGTCGTCTGTTGTGGGCCAAGATCGTTAAGAGCTTTGGCGCTGAGAATCCCAAGTCGATGTCGTTGCGTACCCACTGCCAGACCTCTGGCTGGTCGCTCACCGCTCAGGATCCCTTCAACAACGTGGGCCGCACCTGTATCGAAGCAATGGCTGCTGCACAGGGTCACACCCAGTCGCTGCACACCAACGCCCTCGACGAGGCCATCGCACTGCCTACCGACTTCTCGGCTCGTATCGCTCGCAATACCCAGATCTACATCCAGCAGGAAACTTATATCACCAAGGTCATTGACCCGTGGGCAGGTTCCTACTATGTAGAGGCTCTGACCGATGAACTCGTGCAGAAGGCATGGGCACACATCGAGGAGATTGAGAAGCTTGGCGGTATGGCCAAGGCTATCGAGACTGGCGTGCCCAAGATGCGTATCGAGGAAGCTGCTGCCCGCACCCAGGCCCGTATCGACAGTGGCCGTCAAACCATCGTCGGCATCAACAAGTATGCCCTCGAGAAAGAGGCTCCCATTGACATCCTTGAGATCGACAACACCGAGGTTCGCAAGGAACAGGTTGAAGGTCTTGAGAAGTTGCGCGCTAACCGTGACGAGGCAAAGGTTAAGGCCGACCTCGCCGCTATCACCGAGTGTGTCAAGACCGGTAAGGGCAACTTGCTCGAACTCGCTGTCGAGGCAGCCAAGGACCGTGCTTCGCTGGGTGAGATCAGTGATGCATGTGAGGAAGTCGTTGGACGTTACAAAGCAGTTGTTAAAACCATTTCAGGCGTGTATTCATCAGAAACTAAAAACGATCCCGACCTGGAAGAGGCTCGTCGCTTGACCGCCCTCTTTGCCAAGAAGGAAGGCCGTCAGCCCCGCATCATGATTGCCAAGATGGGTCAGGACGGTCACGACCGTGGCGCTAAGGTTGTTGCCACCGGTTATGCCGACTGTGGCTTTGACGTGGACATGGGTCCCTTGTTCCAGACTCCCGAGGAGAGCGCTCGCGAGGCTGTCGAGAACGACGTGAACGTACTCGGCGTTTCTTCGCTTGCCGCTGGTCACAAGACCCTCATTCCCGCCGTGATTGCTGAGCTCAAGAAGCTTGGCCGTGAGGATATCATCGTCACCGCTGGTGGTGTGATCCCCATGCAGGACTATGACTACCTCTACAAGGCAGGTGTTGCCGCCATCTTTGGCCCCGGCACCAACGTCATGAAGAGTGCCATCGAGGTGATGCACATCCTCCTCGACGACGATGAATGATTCCAGTAGTCTGAGTTTGACACATTATTCTATTTGATACGAGAGCGCCGCGACATCCACGTCACGGCGCTCTATGTTGTCTATCGTCTGGATCATTGTGTCAACAGGGTGTCGATGAGTTCAGTTACATCGGTGATGTTTACCAGGCCGTCACCGCTAACGTCACTAGCTCCAAAGTAAATATCATTTCCTGGTGAAGTCAGCAGAAAGTCAATTAACTCAGTCACGTCACCTATTCCCAACAAGCCGTTTCCATCGGTGTCGCCTATAGGCCTGATTAAGCTGAATTGTTTCCAGTATTTTGCTGTTTTGTAATCTTCAAGTGAAGTTACAGGCACAAACAAGGTTGCCTGCCCGTAGACCTCAGGGTCAAAGTTAGACGGCCGCTCGGGTAAGCCTGAGTCCCAAACGGTCCAAGTGTCTTCGGTTACAGGAGGCGTTGTGGCTAGGCAAGTCACGCTCGTGATATTGGGACATCGATGAAAAATGATCCCCATCTGTGTGATTGAACTGCCAATCGTCACGTGAGACAAATTTGTACAGCCCAAGAACCAACCAGCACCAGAGTATTGAACTGGCGTCTCTACCGAGTTAGGTATGATAGCATGGGTCAGTCCCGAGCACTCAGCAAATGCAAATTTACCAATCGATTTGACAGAATTAGGAATCTCGATGCTTTTCAATTCTTGGCAAGAGTAAAAAGCACGATCACCGATGGAGGTGACTGTGTGAGGAATGTTCGTGTTTTGACATCCGGTAATCAGTTTGTCGGCAGCCGTTTCTATGATAGCATTACAGTTGTCGCGAGAGTCATATACTGGATTATTCTCGGCAACAGTGATGCTTGCCAAGGAACCGCAGTCCTCGAACGGATTGCCAGTAATGGAGATGACAGAATGCGGAATGTCAATGCTTTGCAACGTGTTACACCCTTTAAACGCATCACCACTGATAGCAGTTACGGAATTGGGGATAACTGTATTTTGGCATCCTGCAATCAACGTGTTGGTAGCCGTTTTGATGATGGCGTTACAGTTGTCGCGAGAGTCATAGTAGGAGTTTCCGCTCTCGACAATGATTCCAGTTAATCCAGGGCAGGAGTTAAACGCCTCGCTCTCGATGATATTAACCGATCGTGGAACGGTTATGCTAGATAAGTCAGTACATCCATAAAACGCCTGAGAACCGATAACGGTGACCGACGGCGCGATATTGACGTTAGCCAGCCGTTTACAATCCATAAACGCATTCCCGTTAATGATTTTGACCGATTGAGTGATGACCACGCTTGTCAATCCCTCACAGTTACAGAACACATAATTATTTAGAGTCACAATTGTGTTGGGAATGATCAAATCGGTGACTTCGACACCATTTAAGAAGAGATGTCGGGCATAATAAAGTGGATTGGAAAAGAGTGGGGAATAATCATCGCTATAGCATTCAGGATAATTAAATGAAATTTTACACCATGCCTCGATGCTGCTAATGTCCACTCTCGTCAAGTGATCACATTCATAAAATGCCATCATGCCTATCTCTGTTACCGTGCTAGGGATTGACACACTCGTCAGCCCTGTACTATTTCTAAATGCCTTGGCATCAATAGCGTTGACAGTATAGGTGGCTCCATTGTGATTGACACTTTCAGGAATGACCACATCACCGCTATAAGTGTTATAATCCGTTGTCTTGTAGGTAACAGTCGCCATTGTTCGGTTGACGGTATAATAGATGCCGTCCTCTTCAAAGTCATAGGCATAGGCATTTTGCATGCTTGCCAACAATGCAAGGAGCAAGATTGGCAATTTAAAGAACAATGGATTTCTCATGATGTCCTTAATGAAGATATGTGTTTAGTCGGGGATGGTGATGTTCCCTTTCAGGAGCGTGTCGTCGCTTGAGGGCCCGATAAGGATTTGGTAGCTACCGGGCTCCACGGTCCATTTCATATTGGCATCCACAATGGCAAGGTCATCATATTCAAGGCTGAGCGTCACTTGGCGGGTCTCGCCAGGCTCTAGCGTGATGCGCTTGAAGGCCTTTAACTGTCGCTCGGGTTGCACAACCGACGACAAGCCATGACGCACATAGAGTTGCACGACCTCGTCGCCCTTGCGGGTGCCAGTGTTGGTCACCTTGAATGTGGCGGCAAGTCCTGTAATCGTGAGGTCGCTGTACTCAAACGAGGTGTAACTCAAACCGTAGCCGAAGGGGTACAGCGGTTTTGCCGACATCTCCACATAGTCGTGTGCGGCAGGTACGGGCTTATTGTAATACATGGGCAACTGTCCCACATGGCGCGGCACACTTACGGGAAGCCTTCCGGCTGGATTATAGTCGCCGAACAGCACATCGGCAATGGCATTACCGCCTTGCTCTCCTGGATAATAGGCAGTGAGTAGGGCGTTGGCATTCTCGTCGGCCCAGTTCTTGTTCAGGGGACGTCCCTCGATATAGACGACCACGAGCGGTTTACCTGTTTTCTTCAAGGCATCAAGCAATTCCATCTGGCGTCCTAGCAGGTCCAGTGTGGCGCGGTCAAAGCCTTCGCCGCACTCCATGTCACTGACGAATTGCTGCACACTGCTGGCTGCACCCGTGTCCTCGTAGGAGGTCTTAAAATCCCTCGCCGATGAACCGCCCACCACAGCAACCACCACGTCGGCCTTCTCGGCAGCGGCAACGGCTGCAGGAATGTCGCTGTCCTGCGTATCACGCACAGCGCACCCCTTGGCATATACACAGCTGGCCTCACCAATCAGCGCCTTGATGCCATTGTAGACAGTGACCACCTTGCCATCGGCCTGAGGTGCAGTATAGTCGCCCAACATGTTATAGACGTTATCGGCATTAGGCCCGACAACCGCCACCTTGATATCCTTGCTCAACGGCAGGATGCCGTCGTTCTTGAGCAAGGTGATGGACTCCATCGCTGTTTGCTTTGCCGTGGCAACGGCTGCATCGTTATGGACTTCCTTTTGCGCCGTTTTACCATTGACATAGGGATTTTCAAACAGTCCCATCTCAAATTTCAACCGCAACACGTGCTTCACGGCCGTGTTGATGGCATCTTCACTCACCTTACCCTGCTTGACGGCATCAACGAGCTTTGAGAAGCAATTCCCGCCCAGGTCCACGTCAACTCCAGCCAACAACGCTTGGATGCCAGCGTCTTGTGATGAAGCGGCGGTGTGATGAGTGCCCCTCAGACCGTCAATACTGAACAGGTCGCTGACAACAATTCCGCGGTCAAATCCCCATTCCCCACGCAACACATTAGTGAGTAATTCCTTGTTGGATGTGCAAGGCACACCGTCCAGCGAGTTATAGGAGGTCATCACGGACATGGCTCCTGCCTCGATGGCCCGTTTAAAAGGTGGCAGGAACACCTGTTTCAGTTCCCTTGGCCCCACGATGCTGCGGGCTCCGTTCTGGCCGCCCTCGGTGGTGCCATAGGCGATGAAATGCTTTAACGTGGCGATGGTCGAGTAGGGCAGACCCAAATTGCCACCACCTAACCCCGTCACCATGGCAGCACCCATCTCGCCACTCAGGTAGGGATCTTCGCCCATGGTCTCCTCGACGCGTGACCAGCGAGGCTCACGTGACAGGTCCAACACGGGCCCATAGCTGATGTGCCCGCCCTGGAGCCTGATTTCCTTGCCGATAACCGCCCCTGCTTGCTCCATCAGTTGCGGGTTCCAGGTTGCAGCCATGCCCAAGCCTGTCGGGAAAACCGTAGCCCCGATGGCCATGTGACCGTGGGGCGCCTCCTCGGCTAGGAAGATGGGAATGCCCAGTCGTGAATGCTCTATGGCATAGCGCTGCATAGCATTGGCTGCCTCGGCTGCTAGTGCGGGGTTGAGTCCATTAGTAAGTGTCTTTTGAGTCCAGGGATCGGCACGGAAAACAGCCCAATACATACCCACGTGCAGGCTGTCAATCTCATGGCGGAACTTGTCGCTCACGGCCACCTTCTTGCCGTTCCTCTCGTAAGAGTCCCAACCCATGAGACACACGAGTTGTCCAACCTTCTCCTCAATCGTCATGCGTGAGAGCAGATCCTCAACACGCTGGTCAATCGTCAATGATGCATCCTGATAAGGGTATTTAGTTGCGGCGGCCATTGTCAATGACAATAGCAATAGTCCTGCTATAAGAAGTCGCTTCATCATAATGTAATCGCTGTTTTAGACACATTCATGCCGGTGATTTCTACAATGGGCTTACAGCCACGGGTATCTTCGTTTTTCCACTCAATGTTAAT
>Ga0247611_10010569_pt1 | contig 10829 bp, 9 predicted proteins | sample 177DNAGHGhighgp2_FD_192422 | JGI IMG/M metagenome (GOLD analysis project Ga0247611, IMG submission 192422) | Sheep rumen microbial communities from Palmerston North, Manawatu-Wanganui, New Zealand - 1770 DNA GHGhigh gp2 | ecosystem: Host-associated > Mammals > Digestive system > Stomach > Rumen ... | reverse complement strand
TCACCTTGCCGGTGTAACAAAACTCTTCACCCTCCAGCGCGGCCAATTTCTGCTCGTTCATCAAGTCTACGCGCTTGCGATAGGCCGATAGGATGACCGAGTAGTCCTCTGCATCGTCAGAGTAACTCACCTGCTGATTGATCAGCTGCAGGTCTTGCTGCGTACATTCAGCAACACGCAGGCGGTTCAGCACCTCTAAGAAACGGACGTCCCTCTGACGGTACACTGTACGGAACTCTATTTTGGGCAGGTTCATCCGTTTCTGCACATGGGCCTTGTAGAAGTAAGGCTTGCCCTTCTCCCACAGATGGCTGAGCATATCCTCGTCGGCGGGGTCTGCCACCACGGGCGGCAGCTGGAACAGGTCGCCCACAAACACCACCTGCTTGCCGCCAAAGGCCATGTGGGTGTCAAATGCTACGCGCAGGTAACGGTCCATGCCGTCCACCATGTCGCACCGCACCATCGACACCTCGTCCACAATGATAGTGTCGATATGCTGTAGCAATTGCCGTTTCTCCTCCGACACCTTCATGATTGTCTTAGGCCCTATCACCTCAAATGGGAAGCCGAAAAACGAGTGCATCGTCTGCCCACCCACATTGATGGCGGCAATGCCCGTCGGGGCCAACACCAAGAAATTCTTGGCTATCTTCTCCTGAATCATCTTGATGAAAGTGGATTTACCCGTGCCCGCCTTACCGGTAATGAAGAGGCTCGTGTTGGTACTCTCGATAAGAGCAAAGGCCTTCTTCTGGTCGTCGTCCATCGTGAACTCTTGCTGCTTTGTGGTATCATTCTTTGCTTCCATAGTCTATCTGGTTTTTGTTGTTTTTCGGCTGCAAAATTACACCCTCCACGTGCAACCTATTTGCGCGGCCTCTTTTTTCATAATAACCATAAGGGGAATTCTATAAATCACCTCGGAGAGGTGAGACTATTAATAACACGGTACAAGCCGAGGGCGCAGTGCCGTGTCACTCAAGCATCAAAAAATGCGTCCCAAAGGGACGCGACATATATATAACATTTATAGAACCAACACAAGAAAAAAAAGAAAGAATTTTGAACAGAAAAACGACTTTTTCTCGTTTTTCTGTTCAAAATTCGTATATTTGCAATACGATGCACTGAAACGAATTCGGGTTGTCCTCCATATTAGCGGTCAGTTTCAAGAACATCATCCTCAAATCTAGCATGATTGGTAAATCTTAGTCTTACTTCTCTCAACGTACCGAAGTCGTTTTTAGCAACAATGATATATGCCACATTCTCGGTGCTACCCATCTCGTCTTCACATATCCCATAATATTCAGGGCGGTAAACAAACAATACAATAGAGGAAAATGTTTCAGCGTAATGTCCACCACGAAGGTCATAGAGAAAGGGTTTCTTATTTCCAAAACGTTGCTCAACAGACCTATTTAAATCCGAAGTTGTAAGAATGGCAATATTCAGCCTATCCGCCAATTGGTTTAATTGCAACATCAAGTGTACTCTTTCCGAGAATGACTGTCCGGAAAATACCCATGTCAGCCCGTCAATTATCAACACTTTGATATCATTCTCCTTTTTCATCCGCTCTGCGCGGTCAACTATTTCATCTACGGTAACCCCAATATCATGTTCTATCCAAACAGGGGCTTCACTCATCTTTTGAACATATGCTTCTCTCTCATTCTGTGAAGGCATCTCGAATCCAATATTCTGAAAATGAAAGACTGTTTCCTTCATCTTACTACTCAACTTGGTACTTATATCATAATTCCAACCAAGTTCAGCCGCAAATAGTCTCCTGACTATCTCTCTTTCATTGTGATCAAAGGAGAAAACTGCAGTAGGAATTTTGTCAACAATGCCGACATTGCGAACTATGGACATCACAAAGGCCGTTTTCCCCATTGCTGGACGACCAGCCACAGTGCAAACCTTACCAAGATGCAATCCCCCAATTACCCCATCTAAGTTTCTGATACCCGTAGATATCACTTCCAATTCTTGCTCTTGAACTTGAGCGATGATTCCATTGAGTTTCATATTATTTTATTTGATTATGATTACTTCGATGATTGCCTATTTTGTAGTAGCTGTCTCTGCTGCCACCGAATGTGATGTTTCATCATTATTATGATCGTTTCTTGCTTTTTTAAACCCAATATGATTTCCCTCTTGATTATTATTCTGACCAACAAAGTCATGATGGAACTGAGCGAAATCTTTATACACTCCATTTTCTTGTTCTATTAGCATTAATAGTAACGCCTTTAACCCGCGATAAAAATCCTTAATGCTTTTGACATCTGTACAGAAATAACAGGAACAATGATCTTCAAAGCTAATATTGCCAGTATGAACATTTCGATATGTGGCTCTGCCCATTATAGCATCCATTACGAATGGGTGAAGTTCTTCCATACCTTCTATGACATATTCATTAATTATCATCACTCTTGCATACGGATAGCCAAAGATACTCCCAGAAAAAAGTATTTTGAACCGCATCTGGCGATAGGTAACCACTACCATATCCTCTTCCATCCTGCAATCATACCCATCTTCTCGCAATAAATCAAGAAGCTGTTTCTTCATCTTTTTGAAGCCGTCTGATGATCTGTTTCGTTTTATAAAGTAATAATTAAATGCATACCCAAATGCCGCAAACAATAAAGCACCACCAAAAAAAATGTAACATGAAATATCTATTATATCCAACATAAAACTACCTGTTTGATAATTGTTTTACAATACTTATTTTTCAAATGAACTGTTTTTTCAGCCTCAGTCACACTAGTGTAAACAACCTGTTCTCTTTTGTACCCTCATATAGTGTTTCGGGACATTCGTCAACATACTTCTTAACTGACCTAATCCAATTATTATATTTCGTTATGTCTTGTCGGCTGTTCCCAAACAATCGCGGGAACACAATTGATAATGTCGGATTGTTCTTTTGCAAGTATCCTTTATCATTAAACAAATCCAACCCATCTTCCGAATCTACTATGAAACTATTCGATAAGATATGCCTACTATGGAATTATTCAACACTATAACTATAACTTTTCTCTGTATAGAATAATCCCAATTTCACATTCAGACTTGGCCGAATTCGCTTCAAACATTTCTTTATCTTTTCATGCACTTTCTTTAAGTCATCTGGATTGTTCAAATGACTAATTATTGATAAGTGGAAGTTAATGTTTAATGTTTGAGGCAGTACAGCATCTAACAACGGTTCTAAATTGTTAGATATCCCCGGAAACACCATTAAACCAGTTTCCCTATCAACCGATTTGCTAGCCAATATATACGGGTCTATTACAACCAAAGAGTTACACGGTTGCTGCAATTACTTTTGAAAAGATACATATTTCTGTGGGTATCGCTTAGCCTTATCAAGGCTAAAACCATCTCCATCGAATAGGTATCTCCTATCTGATAACGCACTTGCACATAAGATTACCACCCCGTACTTACTTTCTAAAGCTTCACAATCTGCCTGTATTTTGTCCAACATATACGTTGCACACAAATCTACCGTACTCGACGAAGAGTTGAGATCACCCACTTTCTTGTTAATGTAATTGGAGTCGCAGCGTTGGTAGTTTCCTTGCTTAATCAACACCATCAAAAAGGTGTCTTTTTGTATTTGCTCTTCTGACGCATCTGTGATTACATCAGAATTGCCCAACGCATCGGATATGTTGAGCATTGTTCTGATACCCTCTCTAGATGTATCGGACGCAAGCTTCTCCCAGAAGCCTACCTGCATATATACCAATGATGTCATGACAGTATGGGTTTACGTCTAAACAACTCCATTGCAAGGCTGTCCGCCTCATCATAAAACCCCGTTCCGAACAATGAGCCATCTAAACTACCATCTTCACGTATCTCTATCTTCCTGTTGGTAGATATTCCGTCCTCATTTTTCTCAACATAGTTGAGCGAAACATCATTCGGAGTAAGTATGTTTTCTTTGTCAGCTACCAACACCTGAAGTTTACGGATCAGGTACTCGCTATGTGTCTCGATAATGAAGTGGATGTTGTACTTCTGATATGCCTCTACAAACATATCTGCTAACAGGGACTGATACTTCGGGTGGAGATGAACCTCAGGCTCCTCTACGTATATAGTCGATGGACCATATTGTATTTCTTGTTTTGCAAATAATGTTGTTTCAACTGAACGCAATTCTGCATTCAATATATTATTCTCTACTTGCAGCAATAGAGCCACCAATTGTGTAATACCATATCCTTCGTCTGCAAGCAGCACCTCCTCGCCTTCTTTCTCCAAATAGACTAACACGCCAAGACCCTCTTCTGTACCTTTTATCTTAATGCCATCCCCTATTTTAAATCGTTGAACCCATTTATTCATAAACATTCCCGAGCAATATTCTTTCTTCGCGTTTTCCCACCTTGCAAAACCAATGGACCCCTGAATATTAAATGTTTGTTGTTTTCCTTTAAGATATTGTTTTATACAGATACCTATCTTGTCATTATCTTCGGGAGAATACAATCTTTTAATGGCAACAGAAGAAGAGTTAACATATTTGACTTTTTCAAGAAACTTAGGAGACAGGACTTCTGATAACATATTTGAAAAGTAAGTCTCAAAGCTACCTCTCATGCCCATTTTCTTTTTTATTGAAGTTAGACTCTTATCTTCAAAAGGCGTTCCCAATCCATCCAACTCACCATGAAAACAGATGTCGCCTAATGCTTTTACAACTGCCATAAATGACCATTTCTCTTCATACTCCTTCCGACTCATTACGGTTGGGAGCGGTTTTTCTATAACTTTCCCTTCTTTAAAATCTAATTCACTAACGCAGAGTAAATCATATTCATCTAGCTTGCATATATTTCCACCATCGTCCTGCGGACTACGAAGTAATCCATCTGTCATTGCTTTATGCTCCAAAGCAATAAAGTAATCTAAGAAAGAGTCATACTCTGAATTTTCAAAATCATCTGCAAAATGGTTCGCCCAATCTACTGCTTTGTTCCATTCCCTGTTTTCGGAGGAAATTTCATTTAAAAGGTATTCTCTTACATACTTTTTTTCTTTTCCCTTTACCGCTTCGAAAATAGGAAGATAGAAGAACATTGTCCCTGTTTCAATCCAACTATTAACAGTCTCAAAATTGGGGACTATATTCAATTGTCTGGTAGAACGATAGGCTAATGCATGACCATTATGTATTCCATATTTTTCACAATACCCTTTTGCCTTATCCAGCTCCCCATTGGGAACATCCTCATCACTCCAATTAATCATGTCAATTAAATGATTCCAAATACCAATTACAGCGAACCGTTTGAAATTGTCAAGTATTGCCAAATAGTTTCTGCCCGAAACACTAGGATTTAAGAGATTCCATTGGAACTCTTGTAAATCCTCGCTCTTGAATATTGGAGTCCCATCAAGTTTCTCTATGCAAATGCTTGACAAGGAACCATCGTCAACCACATCTTGTTTCTTAATAAACTCAAGAATGACTCGAACCTTTTCATAAAGATAATTCGAAAACACAACATAAGAGAACGAGACTCTTCCATTCGTGACATTGTTGTTAATTATCTTGCTAAATCTACCCAACATCAATTCTTTTCCTGAGACATGCAATTCCAAATCACATGCACCTTTCCCTGTGACAATCTCCTTTAAAACTGGCTCTAAAAGCAATTGGGCCTTGACTAAAGAACTCTTCCCTGCACTATTGCAGCCTGTTAGCACGGTGATAGGAGCTAATTCGAAATCTGCACCTTCTTCACCAAAGGAGCGGAAGTTTTTCAGACTAAAAATAGGGTTTGTATTTTTCATCTTTCTGTGTGTTTTTCTGTTTCGTTTTCGGCTGCAAAATTACACTCTCGATGTGCAACCTATTTGCGCGGTGGTTTTTCTGTCTATTTTTCGGTGTTTTCTGTTTCCTTTAATCTCATCAAGTTGCTCAGTTGCACCCTGTGGTCGTACTATTTTGCCCCCAACAGCCATTTGGTAGCGGGGAGTACGTGGATGGTTTCGTTGTCTTTTTCAACTGTTTGCTCAGTACTGAAGGTAATTAGCGTGAGGTTTCGGCAGTTGAACTTTTGGGCACCTCGCAGCAGGGCATTGATGTCGCGCTGACGCGTTCTTTCGGAAGTGACGTTGTAACTTACTTGTATCAATTCCTGTACGATTCCGTTTTTGGCCACTAAGAAATCAATCTCAAAGGATTTCTCCTTATAGTAGAATATTTCGGCATACTGGTGGTGATAACGGCGCAGGAGTTCGAGACACACCACATTCTCCAGCCGCCATCCGAGATTTTCAAGCGAGAAGGAGTCGTTGCGCTCGGTGGACAAAGCCACGTCCACCACATAGCATTTCTCGTTGCGCAGGCGTTCGCTTGCCTTGTAGGAGAACTTCCTTACCCCAACGAACAGGAACGCTTCCTTCAAGTAGCCGAAATATTTCTCGGCTGTATGGTTGGAGATACCGAACAACTTAGCAATGGCGGTGGCCGAAAATTCTTGTGCAAAGTTGTCGGCGAGATAAGCGGCCACCTTGGCGAGGATATCTACTTGACGGATGCGGAAACGCCGAGATATGTCGTTGCGGATGATTGCATTAAACAAACCGTCGATATAGTTTTTAGGGTTGCTCTCGTTCTGCAATTCGGGGAAACCGCCTACATGAAGGTATTTGTGCAGTGCGTTTTGCCGCATGCCCTCGGCTTTAGTGGTGATGGAAGCGACATCTACGCCGCTCATACGGCAATAGTCGGAAAAAGAAAAAGGATAAAGCTCCACCTTATTGTATCGGCCTGTAAGGTGGGTAATCAGCTCGTTGGACAACAACTTAGAGTTCGACCCCGTAAGGAAGATACGTTTTTTTTGCCGCAACAGTCGGTTGACAAACAGCGGCCACGACTCCACATTCTGTATCTCGTCGAAGAAAAGGCAATCTACATTGCCATAAACAATATAGATGGCTTCGAGCAGTTTGTTTAGGTCATCGGTCTGCATCGTCGAAAGACGTTCATCGTCGAAATTGACAAATGCACAATTGATAGCATTGTCTATCAGGTACTTGGTACAAAGGGTGGATTTCCCGCTCCTTCGCACCCCAATGACCACCTGTGCCAAACCACTATCTGGTGATAGCTGTGAAGCCTCGTCGCGATTGCAGAAGACACTCATATCTTCTGACTGAATCTCCTCGCGTTGGTCGGCCACTATCTGGGCTAATTCTTCAACTGACATACGGTAATTTTTTTTGCAAAGATACGAAATAATTCCTTATTGGGACAAAAAAAGTATATAAAACTTCCTTATTTTCCCAATTTTCGGCAGTGAAACTTCCTTATTTGACCTGTTTCGGCACCCGAAAACTTCCTTATTTTCCCAATTTTCGGCAGTGAAACTTCCTTATTTGTACCAATGGAACAACCATTGCACTTTCAAACTGTCTTGAAAGGAGGCTCGCTCACATATCGTCCATGGAGAGGGATATCTGGATGACTTTATATTTGGCCAGATGGGTGCTCAATGAGGCTACCTTTCGGGATAGTTCGGCGGGATTGTATTTCTTTGGCTGCCGTTTGATTTCTGCCACAACAGCGGTCTTGTCGATATCGTTGAGGGCAATCATGTCTATCTCGTTTTCTCCTTTGCGGTCCCAATAGTTGCCCACAAGCGTCACAATCATAGTATTTCATGTAATGGGCGTTAATTTAACCGCCATTAAATTAATGACGGTTGCAAAGATAGCAATTATTTCTGACATAACAACTATTTAGCCTTTTTTTAATGATAAAATCCGTGCATCTGGCTGGCAATTTCGGCTATCTGCTGGCGCAGGTGCTGGGGTTGCAGCACTTCGATGTCGGCTCCGAAGGAGAGCAGTTCGGCTACCAGCTCGCGGTTCACACGCATGCGAAAAGTAATGGTGTGGCTTTGGTCATCATAGTCGACGATACGCTGATTCTCGCTGAAAGGTTTGGTCTCGACATAGGGGTAACGCTGATTCGAAACCCGCAGGATTATCTGCTCGACGGCCATGTCGCTGTTGCGGCTCACACCAATCATGTCGTCGAAGAATGTGCTGAAATTCACCTCCGGCTGACGGTAGGCATGGCGCCACTGGCGGATGCCAAGTATGCGGTCAAGGGCGAGGTTCTGGATGCCTTCGCGCCCTTCAACTGCGGCAAAAAGAAACCAACGGCTGTTGAACTGCTTGAGATGGTAAGGATGAACTTTCAAATCCTCGGGACTGGGTTGGAAATAAGGCTTGTATCGTACTATGACGGGATGGCGGTTTGTGATGCTCTCCAGCAGAGTGGCGAAATGCGCATTACCGGCAAAGGCACTGTTGTTCTCGAAACTGACGTAGGGGTCGTCCGCCTCTAAAGGACGCCCGTCGGCGATGGCCTGCAGGGTGGTGAGCATCCACTGCCACTGGGGGTTCTGCTCGTCGGCATCGCTATAGCGTTGGAGCAACATGTCGATGGTACGGGTGAGGGCATCATGGTCAGGTGCTGCCAGTTGAAGGACTTCCAATCTGAAGGATGTGTCGGAATAGCGATAATAATAGCGTTCCTTCATCTCGGGGTCAAACTCGACGTTGTAAGGTTCACTTTGAAGCTCTTGTAAATCATTCTGTATGGTGCGTTTAGAAATTGGAGGCAGGCCTTTCTTGTTTAATTCTCGGTTGCAACGCTCCAGTAGGTCGCTGGCCTTATAGCGTTGCGAGCCATCTCGAAAGCAGCTGTCGAGCACCGCGTAACGTAGCATCTTATTTCGGTCGAGGGGCATAAAGTAAGGGCTTTGGGTTTCAGGCTAATGTGTATGTTCGGTTTCGGTTGGCACCGTGGGCAACGATCTTTCCTTGGCTCAGCAATTGGTAGATGTAGGCTTTGGTCTGTGTGGGTTTCAACCCAAGGAGGTCCGACAGCTCGGCGGTCTTGCAACTGCCTCTCTTTTCGAGAAAGGATATAATTATCGCCAGTTTATCGTCGGTAACGAGGTTTTTGTCGTCAGTAACGGCTGTTTTATCGTCGGTTTTGGCTCCGTTATCGTCGGTACGGAGGACTTTATCGTCGGTATTAACCTTTTTATCGTCGGCATTGGCAGTTTTATCGTCGGGGATGGGCTCCCTTTTATTGATTAGTGTCGGATTAACGTCGGAAACCGAGGGAGTCTCGCCCTCCCACCCCTCAGGTGCAGCAACAAGCATGGATCGGTTCTTCAATTCATTATGTTCTAACAGCAGCAGGTTGCGGAAGAAGCGTTCTAGGAAACTGAAGTCGTAGTCGATGCCTAGGCGGGCATTCTTATAGTTGGCACGGACCAGCGCATTGCGGAAATACCATGAGTGCTCTTTGAAAAGGTTATTGGTCACCTCGTAACCCAAAGAACGGAAATACTGGATGGCAAACACGGCAGTGGTGCGGGTATTGCCCTCGCGGAAGGGATGGATCTGCCAGAGGCCCGAGACGAAACGGCAGAGGTGGCGCACTTTCTCCAATTCGGAGAGCCCCTTGTAGCTGAATTGGCGCTCCTGTTGAATATCATAATCAAGGGCCCGCCGAAGGTCTTCCCAGTTGAGATAGCGGACGGTGTCGCCACGAAGCACCCATTCTTTCTTGGTGATGTCGAAGGGTCGAAGTTCTCCGGCATGTTTGAAGACCCCTTCAAAGATGCGGCGATGGGTGGCCACAAAGCCGTTGGTGTTGAAGGCAAAAGTCGGGGAGGAAAGGATCTTCTTGATGTTGGCGGAAGCTTTGTCGCACTCGGCCTTGTCGTCGTCAATAGGGGTGCGACCGGTCTTGGAGCTATAGTAGGAGTCGAGCATCTGCCTCACTTCATCAATGGTGATGTCGCCGTCGATGTTGCGACGGGCGGCATCGAGGAGGTATTGTGAGGGCTGAAGGCCGTCCACCTGTTGCAGTCCGATGGCGGTCTGCCATTCGAATGCGCTTTCCCGTGCCGAAGGCTCCACCTGCCTTATGTATTCGTCAAAATCCTGTTGTTTCATTTTCCCCTGTATTAGAATACAAAGATACGAAAAATAATTGGATTAGAGAAAAAAAAGTGATGGTTTTTGTAATAAAGTAAAAAGTAAAAACTAAAAACTAAAAGGGTGGACGGAGTTGAGAATTGAAGGTTGAGAATTGGCTTCCGCACCCGGATAATTCTCCATTCCCAATTCTCTATTCTTAATTCTCAATTCTCAATTCTCAATTCCCAATTCTCCATTCCTAATTCTCAATTCTCAATTCTCAAATCCCAATTCCCAATTCTCAATTCTCCATTCTCAATTCTCCATTCCCAATTCACATTCCTACTCTTCAAAGGGGACCTCCTTCCCGTTGAGGCGGATGCCCACGAGGCGATAGGTTCCATCGGGACGGCGGGCGTATCGGTAGCGGTAGGTGTTGTGGGTGGGGCGACTATCCTCGTCGTAGGTAGTTTGGATGCAGCGGGTGCGGTTGCCGTGACGGTCGTAGCTATTCTCTTCGGTGTATAGCAGGTATTCGTCGGCGGTATAGATCTCTTTGCGTAGAGGGCGGTCGTTGCGGTCGTAGCTCTGTAGCATACGGGTTTCCACGATGCCCAGGCTGTCGTAGGTGTAGGTGATGAGGACGGCCAGATGGTCGTCGGCATCCAACACCCTGTGCGAAGAACTGACTATGCGTCCTTCGTCATTGCGGTTGACGACTATCTCCTGCGCAGAAAGGGCTGAACCCCAAAGCGTACAGCAGAGTGCAAGAAGGACTAAGAAACGTTTTGAACACATGGCTGACAGTTATTTCATCAGCTTCTTGTAACGCA
>Ga0247611_10010568_pt1 | contig 10830 bp, 8 predicted proteins | sample 177DNAGHGhighgp2_FD_192422 | JGI IMG/M metagenome (GOLD analysis project Ga0247611, IMG submission 192422) | Sheep rumen microbial communities from Palmerston North, Manawatu-Wanganui, New Zealand - 1770 DNA GHGhigh gp2 | ecosystem: Host-associated > Mammals > Digestive system > Stomach > Rumen ... | reverse complement strand
CATTCATACAGCCAATTTACGTGATTCGACCATAGCTGTGTTAACCATTGCTCGCGAAATTTTAAATCGTTATCGCCAAGCAAAATTTAACCATTGTAAAATGGATTACAATGACCTTATAAACAAAACATCACAGTTGCTCAACTCCTCGCATACCGCTGACTGGGTACTTTACAAACTTGATGGCGGACTTGACCACATTCTTATTGATGAAGCCCAAGACACTTCACCTCAGCAATGGTCAATCATTCAAGCACTTACCAAAGAGTTTTTCTCAGGCTACGGCAGCAAATCACAAAAACCAACAATATTTGTTGTTGGCGATCGCAAACAATCTATATACTCCTTTCAAGGGGCCGATGTCACTGAATTTGAAAAAATGCACAACTACTTCGCGGCTACGGCTCAAAACTTTCAAACTATCAATATGGAAGTATCATTTCGCTCTACCGCTGCAATCTTAGACATGGTAAATACTGTATTTACTACAACATCAGCGGCAAAAGGTGTTATCTCGCCCAATCAAAACATTCACCACATTCCCTCACGTATTGGTGATTGCGGACACGTGGAACTATGGGGGCTCACATATCCTTATTCGGATAGCACTGCCGATGATATATGGCTACCTCCGGTTGAACGAATAACCGCACAATCATCTTCCGCTTTATTGGCTCAAAAAATTGCTGAAATGATACACCATAAAGTATCATCTCACGAACTGAAAGCCGATGGCACTCCTCTACGTTATCGAGATTTTCTGATTCTTATCCAAAGGCGCAACTCTTTTGCCGAAGAAATGGTTCGCGCCTGCAAAAACCTTAATGTAGATATCGCTGGAATTGATAAGATAAACCTGAATGAACAAATCGTTATTCTTGATTTGCTTGCTGCCGCCCGATTTGCTATTTTACCCAATGATGACCTTAACCTATGTTGTTTGTTAAAATCGCCGCTATTCGGATTAGATGATACCGATCTTTTCACTCTATGTTATAATCGTGGCGATAATTCCGTATGGCAACAACTGCAACAGAGTCCTGTCTATACCAATATAGCCAAACAATTAAACCATCTGTATAATATATCATCGCAAAATCGCCCTTTTGAATTTTTCAGCTATATACTCAATAATATGCAAGGTCGTCGCAAATTTATTGCCCGACTCAGCTCCGAATGTGAAGATGCTATTGATGAGTTCATCAATCAAACTTTATCATTTGAACAAGAGTGTATCCCCACATTGCAAAATTTTGTTTATTGGATGCAATCCGACGATATTTCCGTAAAACGCAACTTAGAACAAAACAATCTTGATGCTGTCAGACTTATGACTGTTCATGGTTCCAAAGGTTTGCAAGCGCCGGTTGTAATTTTACCGGACACAGTCCGTTTCAAAAATATAAAACAAGAAGCCGGTTGGCTCAAATCTGATAACGAATTACTTTACCCGCTGGGAAAAGATTTTTATAACGAAAACTGTATAAAAATGCAGGCCATCTCTCAAAACGCAACCATTGATGAATACAATCGCTTGCTTTATGTTGCCCTGACACGCGCCGGCGAACAACTCTACATTTGTGGCTACACCAACAAAAATGCTCCCAATGAAAATTCATGGTATGAAATTTGCCGCAATAGTTTAAGTCATCTGGCTGTTAAGGATGACAAAGATAACCTTGTATATCATCAAAACTCATTCACCAACAACTTGGCTGTCCCTCCATCTTCACCATCACTGCAACTACCGGAGCTTCCTCATTGGTTGTATCAGAAACCTCAAATCGAAACACCGCTTTCCATACCGCTAACTCCGTCACACCTTGACGAAAATACCATAAGCCAAGCCTCTCCGTTAACAATGATTGACAATTCCTGCTTTTATAATCGTGGCAACCTTATTCATAAGCTGTTACAATTTTTACCCACTCAAAATTCAGCCACTCGCAAAGAAAATGCCCGCACCTATCTTGCTCACCAAGGAACCGATTTTTCTCCGGACGAACAAGAAAAAATTTTACAAGAGGTCTTTACCCTCATCGATTCGCCACAATTTGCTCCATTATTTTCTGATAATTCTTTAGCCGAAGTCCCTATCATGGGACAAGTTGACGACCGCATAATATCCGGCAAAATCGACCGGTTGGTTGTTTTACCTGACCAAGTTATGATTATTGATTATAAAACCAATCGTCCGGCAGCTAGAATGCTCAGTGAAGTCCCTGAAGCATACACCAAACAACTCCACGCTTACAAAAGACTCATCGCAGAAGTATATCCAAACAAAACTATCAAAACCTACATCCTATGGACCAACACTACCCAAATTATGGAAATAGCATAGTGGTTAAAAAATTCCCATATTTGTTGATTTTTAACTAAATTCAACCTATATTAATAATGATGATATTTGTAACACGGAAGGATAATTATAATGCAAAATGAAACTTTTTCTCAAGCATCAACCACTTACGTAGATGCGGGCTTGCGCACTTATATGCAAAAAATATACAACTATATGGCCGTAGGTCTGTGTTTAACCGCACTTTCGGCTTGGCTTGTCGCCAACACCTCTTTGTTAGGCCTGTTTTTTAACGTAACTCCGCAAGGAGCAACCCTGTCAGCATTGGGATGGATTGCTTTCATCGCGCCATTAATCATGATATTTGCCTTCAGTTGGGTAATCAATCGCGGCACTGCAGCTCAAGTTCAACTAATGTTTTGGAGCTATGCAGCAATTATGGGCATTAGCCTCACTCCAGTTTTGTTATTTTACACCGGAGCCAGTATCGCCAGAGTATTTTTAATCTCCGCAGGAGCTTTTGGCGGGCTCAGTCTTTGGGGCTATACCACTAAACGCGACCTCACCGGCATGGGCGCATTTTTACGCATGGGACTGTTTGGTTTAATAATTGCACTCATTGTCAACTTATTTGTAAAAAGCAGCGGCTTTGACTGGGCCTTATCAATAATCGGCGTTGCTATTTTCAGTGGTCTTACCGCTTATGATACCCAGACGCTGAAACTTATGTATCATCCTGCAGATGATTCTGAAATATCCGGCAAAAAAGCCATCAGCGGAGCATTGCAACTTTATCTTGACTTTATAAACTTATTCTTGTATTTGCTGCGTTTCCTCGGTGATCGTCGCTAGGAACATCACCCCTCGGCACCCCAAATTATCGATAATTTGGGGTGTTTTATTTTGCCTCAAAATTAATTCTCGGATCAATCAAACAATAGGTTATATCCGATATCAATTTCATCACCAATCCTAACAACGCAAAAATATACATTGTTCCGAAAACCACCGGATAATCCCTTGTCATTATTGCCTGATATCCTAAAAGTCCCAACCCGTTAAGCGAAAATATCACCTCAATCAACAATGAACCGGTAAATAGCATTTTTACCAATAGCGATGGAAAACCGGATATAACCAACAACATCGCATTACGAAAAACATGCCCATATAACACTCTTCGTTCATTCAAACCTTTGGCTCGCGCGGTTAAAACATAGGGCTTATTAATTTCATCCAAAAAAGAATTTTTAGTCAGCATTGTCAACGAGGCAAAACCACCAATAACCATCACTGCTACCGGAAGTGTAATATGCCAGAAATAATCTTTAATTTTTCCCAGCCAAGACAATTCATCCCAATTATCCGATGTCAGACCGTGAAGCGGAAACCAACTGAAATAATTTCCGCCGGCAAACATGACAATCAAAGCAACAGCAAACAAAAACATTGGTATTGCTGAACCGATAACCACTAAAAACGACGTAACCAAATCAAATTTTGATCCATCAGTAACAGCTTTTTTTATGCCCAATGGTATCGCTATCAAATAAATAATCAGCGTTGACCACAACCCTAATGAAATTGATACAGGCATCTTTTCCTTAATCAACTGCCATACCGTTTTGTCTTGATAAAAACTTTTACCAAAATCAAATATCACATAATTTTTTACCATAATCCAGAATCTTAGCCATGCCGGTTTATCAAATCCGAATTGTCTCTCCAAATCTTTTATCAGCTCTTCCGGAACGCCTGACGCTCCCTGATACTGACCGGAATTTCTGTTTGTTGCAACTGTCGTAGCTTTACTTGATATCGCCGATGTAGCATCGGTATTCATACCTTGATATTGTGCTAACACATGCTCAACCGGTCCTCCCGGAGCAAATTGCACAATTACAAAATTCAACGCTAATATTCCCAGCAATGTAACCGGTATCAACAATAACCTTTTTATAACATAATTTCGCACAAACTTATTCCTCTAACCACCATGTATAAATATTAATCCCGACATTTGTCGCGCTTTGCGGATGTTTTAATTTTTTGTTATATGCAATTCGCTCTTTTGGTGAATACCAATGAGGAATAAAATAATATTCATGCATAATAACCCTGTCTAATGCCTTAACATAAGCCTGAAAATCTTCAGCATCTCGCGTAGCAACCATATCATCTATAATTTTATCTATCGCCGGATTTTTCACCCCTAAATAATTATAAGATCCGATTATATCAGCCGATTTCGTCCCCCAAATTTCACGCTGCTCATTCCCGGGCATATTACTCATACGATAGGATAAAATCGCCATCTCAAAATCAAATTTATCCAAACGATTCTTAAATACATTAACTTCCAGATTGCGAAATGTCATTTTTATCCCAATTTTTGCCAGATTCTTTATAAATGGCAACATAACACGCGTAAAAGTCGAACCATTTGCGGCATTACTTAAGACTTCAACGCTCAGAGGCTCACCGGTCTTCACATTTACCATCTTACCATCCTTAAAATCATATCCGGCATCTTTTAATAATCTAACTGCTTCTCGTAAATTAGAACGTATTTTTTCCGGAGACGAATTATCCGGCAAACTAAATGGTTCACTAAACACCTCAACCGGAATATAATTTTTCAACTTCCTTAAAATTTCTAACTCTTTACCTCTTGGCAATCCGATTGCTGCCATATCTGTATTACTAAAAACGCTGTATATGCGTTTATATTGTTTATAAAACAATTTTTCATTGGCCCAATCAAAGTCAAAAGCTAAACTTATTGCTTTTCTCACCCGCCTGTCATTCAATTTCGGTAACCGACAATTAAAACCGAAAAACTGCAAAGTCGCAGGATTATTATGGGCGATTTCTTCTTTAATAATCACGCCGTCAGTCACTTTTTTATTATTGTAACCGCTTGCCCAAATTTTAGCAATATATTCTTCTCTGGCATCGATGCTTCCCGCAAACAAAGCTTGCAATGTTACCGTAGTATCCTGATAAAAATCAAACCTTATCGCATCAAAATTATAAAAACCGCGGCGCACCGGCAAATCTTTTCCCCAATAATCAGGATTACGCTTAAGTTCAACAAATTTATTCAGCTCAAACTTATCAATAACATACGGACCACTGCCTAATGGCGGCACCAACGAAGGGACATCAAAATCCTTGTTTGCAAAGTCTTTTGCTGAAAATATTTTAAATTGCGCCAAAAGTAATGGCAATTCTCGATTTTTTATATCTTTTTTTAAATAAAAACGCACATTTCTATCACTAATTTTCTCCACACGGTCAACATCGGCATAATAAATTTTATAAAAAGGCGCTCCTTTATTGATTAAACTATTAAAACTAAAAATAACATCATCTGCCGTAACTTTTGTTCCATCGCTGAATCTGGCACGATCATCTATTATAAAACCTACATAATCGCCCCCTATCTCAAACTTTTCTGCCAACAACGGATATACCGACGTCTGATCATCTGCCGGTATATAACCCAAGCTCTCCAAACTTAAATCTGCCCCATCGCTAAAAGCAATTCCCCGAAATATAAAAGGATTAAAATTATCAAAACTGCCATAAGCCGGTAGCACTAACTTACCGCGTTTTGGCGCATTGGGATTTACAAAATCAAAATGTTCAAAACCTGTTTCATATTTAGGCTCACCCGATATAGCCAAAACCGACACCACCTTCGCTTGTCCGATATTGCACCACAAGCAAAGCAAAAAAACTAAAACAAAACTACTTTCTATAATTTTGTTCATCAGTCCAACTGCCGAAAGGATAAGTCAAATCACCAATAACGTCCTTTTGTGCGACCGTATTACCGTTATCTTTCCATTCTTTTTTCAATGAATCTATAACTCTTTGTGTTTCTGAAACATCTTCATTATTTAAAAATGTGCCACTGGTAGTATTGGCAACTCCATCAAACGAAGATTCACTACCGAAACTACGCTCCAACGCCAATGAAAAACTATCCTTGGTGTTCACAGGACTTTCATCTGAAGCTCTATTTATAATCGGTCTTGCGGATTGATTGCCATCACGTGCCCGCCTTATTTCTCCGACCAACGGCGTCATAATCGCAAAAACCTTGCCCATTACACCGGTTTCCATCATATCATAAAAAACTTTTTCTTTATCATACTTTTCTAACAACTCGACAATTTTTTGATAGCGTGCACAAAACTCCAGCACTGTTCCTGCCAAAACATTATCTGCTAAAACATTTACCAAAACTTTTTGTTTAAAATTTGGTTGGCGATTAAAATTTTCAATAATAACTTTACCAAACGACCACTTGCCGCCATTTTGCACTCTGGTCCACAAATATTCGATTTGCTCTTCTGACGCCAATCGCTGCCTTGATATAAAATCACTCAACAACTCATTCAAATCAGCCAACAACAAATCAAAACGCCCCAACTCAAAAGCGTTTTTATTATCCTGTTCCGACCCTAACATAATGCGTGCCAACAAATCCGAATATTCTTGATTTTTTTTCATCTGAGCAAACAATTTCTTCATTTGTTGTGTCATTTTACGATTATACATTGATTGACAAACCGCCCCGAATATCCACCATCCTACCAATATAGGCAAACAAATCAGTAAACCGTATAAAGCAACATTTACCACACCGGCATCAAGTAGCGATATTCCCCCCATCGAGGCAACCGCATAATGCCATACTGTTACCACCCACAAAACAGACAAACAAACCATACCGGATAAAACCGCAATCAACATATCCATATTCCTTTATTGTCGTTTAAGAAAACTGTATTAATAATAACTTATAATATTTTTTTTCCAACTTATTTTCAACCTTCTTACACAAAAAGAAAAATATTGTGGCAATTTATAAAAAATCGTGATACAAGCAAGCATTATAACCTTACAATTCAAAGAGAATATTAATGAGTAACTCGGTAACTGCAACACTTGACTTTGAAAAAACTATCAGCGAAGTTGAAGAGCGAATCAAACATCTTCAGCAACTTGAAACAAGCGATAACATACACTTTGATAACGAAATAACCAGATTGCAAACCAAATTGGAGCGTTTATTAAAAAATACATACGCCAAACTTACGCCTTGGCAAAAAACTCAGGTTGCTCGCCATGCTGATCGTCCGCATACCATTGATTATATCAATGGGCTTATCACCGACTTTATTCAATTGCGAGGCGATCGCACTTTTGCTGATGATGAAGCCATAATCGGCGGCATAGGGCGATTTCGCGGACAATCTGTCATAGTTTTCGGGCAAGAAAAAGGGCGCGATCTTGATACCAGAGTAAAACACAACTTTGGTATGGCTAAACCGGAGGGATATCGCAAAGCTCAGCGTTTAATGGATATCGCCGACAAATTTAATATCCCCGTTATCTCTTTTGTCGATACCGCAGGTGCCTTCCCCGGAGTTGATGCCGAAGAACGAGGGCAAGCCCAAGCTATCGCCTCCAGCATCGAACGTTGCCTTAATCTCCGCGTTCCTCTAATCTCGACCATCATTGGTGAAGGAGGCTCCGGCGGAGCAATAGCCATTGCCACGGCAAATCGTATATTAATGTTGGAACATTCAATTTACTCTGTCATATCTCCTGAAGGTTGCGCTTCGATTCTATGGCGTTCACCAGACAAAGTAAAAGAAGCAACCGAAGCTTTATGTTTAACAGCTCAAGACTTGCGCAAATTCGGCATAATTGACGAGATTATCGCAGAGCCCGCCGGCGGAGCCCACCGCAACCATCACGAAATCATTAATCGAACCGGCGATGTAATCTTCCGTCACTTACAAGAATTATATGCACTATCCGGTGATGATCTTAAGCACAAACGCACAGAAAAATTTATGAAAATGGGGCGCAAATTTGCAAAATATGAATAATTTTATCATAGAAAATGCTGCATTATTGGCAATATCAGGTTGTCTCTTGCTGTTTTTCCTGATATTAACCATTATAATTTTCCGTAAAACCGGAAATATGCGTGAATTTTTATTGCAATCTCAAGGTGATTTAACCGGTCGCCTGGCCGCACTTGGAGAACTGAATCTCCAAAACCAAAATCAGCTCTACGCCGCATTAGGCGAGCAACGTAATGCCGTTCTTAAAATAATTGATGAAAAATTGCTGCTCCTCAACAAAAATGTTGACGAAGGACTTATGCAGAACTCTATCAAAACCAACGAAACACTGGCAGCTTTGCGTGAAAGACTCACCAAAATTGATGTTGCTCAACAAAAAATATCATCGCTTTCGGAACAAGTTGTTTCCCTGCAGGAAGTCCTCAGTAATAAACAAGCCCGCGGAGCTTTTGGCGAAATTCAACTTAACGATTTGGTAACATCGATTCTTCCCCCCAGTGTCTACACTTTTCAAGCTTTACTGTCCAATGGCAAAAAAGCCGATTGCCTGCTGCGCTTACCCAATCCACCCGGTGCTATTGCCATTGATGCAAAATTTCCCTTGGAAAGTTATTATGCTTTACGCAAAGCCGTTACCCCTGCCGAAAAAAATGAAGCCGAACGTTTTTTCCGCGCCTCCGTAATCAAACACATCAGAGATATCTCTGAAAAATATATTTTACCGGATGAAACTGCTGAATCAGCACTTATGTTTTTGCCATCTGAAGCCATCTATGCCGAATTACACGCTAATTTTATAGATGTAGTAGAAAACTCATACAAAGCCAAAGTATGGATAGTATCTCCAACTACTCTTATGGCAACGCTCAACACCATACGTGCTATTCTTAAAGATGCTAATATGCGTGAACAAGCCGGTGTAATTCAAAAAGAAGTCAGTCTCCTTATAGATGATATCGGACGCCTTGATGAAAGAGTTGCCAACCTCGATCGCCATTTTCATCAAGCCTGCGATGATATCGAACAAATCAAAATATCCTCCGGCAAAGTTGCTCGCAAAATACAAAAAATTGAAGCTGTTGAATTGGAAAGCTCCGACATTGATGCATCAATCCGCCAACTGGCAGGAAATGATAAATAACTTGGGCATAGAGCAAATAACTATTGGATTTTTGTAAAATTGATATATTATATAATCGTAACATTTTATAAAAAAGGAATAAAACATTGACAAAATCAGAATTAATTGAGCGGATAACCGCAAAAAACCCCCACTTAACCCAAAAAGATGTTGAAAAAGTGGTAAATGTTATATTTTCAACTATTTCCTCAGCTCTTTCTCAAGGAAATCGTGTTGAATTCAGAGGATTCGGAACTTTTTCCATAAGAACTCGTCCTGCCAGAGTTGCTAAAAACCCCCGCACCGGCGAACAGGTAAAAGTTGAATCACGCAACATTCCTCACTTCAAATGCGGTAAAAACCTTTTTGATATGCTGAATAAATAGCAATTTGCGTAAACTCAACAATCATCTGTTCACAGGGAGATAATGATGTTATTTTTCAAAATATTGCTCGGAATACCAATACTTGTAGTCTTGTTGGTTTTTGCCTTCGTAAACAACGATATGGTAACTTTTAGCCTTTGGCCGACCGATATTGAAATAACAATCTCCCAAAGTGCAATGATAATTGCTCTTTACGCATTAGGCTATATTGCCGGTTGGTTTTTTACTTGGCTGTCATATTCACCGATTCGCCGCGCATTACGCATTCAAAAGAAACAAAATCGTAAAATGACCAAAGAACAAGAAAAATTAACCAAAGAAGTTGAAGGTTTGCGCGGCAATATTGATGAATTAAAATCCAACACTCCGTCTAAACCTGATATTGGGTTTGCCCAACGGTTAAAAAATATTTTCAAATCCGCTAAATCAGAAAGTTCGGAGAACTTCTGATGAATTGGATATCAGAATTTGTCAGACCTAAAATAAAAAAAACTTCTACTAAAGAGGTTGCCGATAATCTTTGGACCAAGTGTCCGGAATGCGGACAAATGCTGTTCAATAAAGAGCTGGAAAAAGATTACTTTATCTGTTCTTTCTGTGGTCACCATTTGCGTCTGCCTATTGATACCCGCTTTAAAATGCTCTTTGATAACTCTCGCTATCGCGTTATTTCTTTACCCAAAATTCAAGACGATCCTCTAAACTTTAAGGATACCAAGCGTTACATCGACCGTTTGCGCAGCTATCGCCGCGCTACACACAATGAAGATGCCTTATCTGTTGCGGTTGGGAATATCGATAAAGTCAAAGTGGTAGTCGGAGCCTTAGATTTTAGTTTTATGGGCGGCTCAATGGGAATTGCCGTTGGCGAAGGTATAGTTAAGGCTTGCGACTTCGCCGCTAAAATATCAGCTCCGTTAATAATTATTGCTTCATCCGGCGGTGCCCGTATGCAAGAAGGAATGCTGTCTTTAATTCAAATGTCTCGAACAACAGCCGCAATAAATATGCTCAAAGAAAAAGGACTTCCTTACATATCTGTAATGACTGACCCTACAACCGGCGGCGTTTCAGCATCTTTTGCCATGCTGGGAGATATAAATATCGCCGAACAAGGTAGCATTATCGGTTTTG
>Ga0247611_10010567_pt1 | contig 10830 bp, 8 predicted proteins | sample 177DNAGHGhighgp2_FD_192422 | JGI IMG/M metagenome (GOLD analysis project Ga0247611, IMG submission 192422) | Sheep rumen microbial communities from Palmerston North, Manawatu-Wanganui, New Zealand - 1770 DNA GHGhigh gp2 | ecosystem: Host-associated > Mammals > Digestive system > Stomach > Rumen ... | reverse complement strand
GACGGGTCAACGCTGTTGGCGATAGAGCCGCCGTTGGCGATGGTGTCAGCGTCGGTGTCGCCGAACCATGCCAAACGCCAAACGAGGTCAACATAGAGGTCGGTGAGCAACGGGTAGATCACCTCGCTCATTACCTGGGTGCCGGTGAGGTCACCGATGGGGGTGCCGTTCTTCAGTGCATACTCGGCGATAGTGCCTTGCATATCCTTCCAGCACACCTTCAACGGGGCCTCCCAGCAACCGAGCGCCCAGCGCTTCAGTTGGTTCTCTGGTGCCCAGCTCTCATAGGTGGGGTCGCAGCCGCAGCCAGCAGCACCGATGGGGTCACCCTTGCCGATAAGGCCGACGGGGTCACCGGTCTTGGCCGTAACGACACGGAAATAGTTCTGGACGCGCTCATCACGCAGGGTGTCCAGGTTAATCAGCTGACGCAAGTCGCGGATGTTCTCGGGCGAGAGCGTCAAATTCTCAAGAAAAGTAGCCATTTTGTTCTCCTTTTTGTTTTATTGTTTTTTACTTCTTGTTGCGGTTCTTGGAGGCTTCAAGGCGCTCTTTGAGCCAATCACGCTCTACGGCCTGTTCTGCCTTTGCGGTAACGGGTTCCCTCTTCTCGGGGACAAAGGTGGATTGGATGTGGGCGAAAACCTTGTCGGCACCGCCTGCCATCTTCACCATGTTCAGCACTCGCAGGTCTTCAGTGGTCTTTGCCTTGGTGTTAGCCTCGGCAAGACGTTCCGTGAGCTCGGCGACCTGTGCCTCAAGCTCGGCGATGCGGGCTTTGTAGCCTTCAATCTCCTCGTCACGGGAATCTTTCTCTGCCTGTTCGTCTCCTTCCTGTCCATCACCTTCTTCGGCAGCCTCGACCTGCTCTTCGGTATTTTCAGGCTGCTTAATGTCGGTGATGACTCCGTTCTCAACCACGATGGTCGTTCCGTCGGGCATCAGCCACTCACCATCGGGCTCTGCATTGTCGCCAATAGCAGGCGCACCTTCCTCACGGTCGATGGTGAGGATGTCGCCAGTGGCGGTGTTCAGTTCCATGGCCATGATAGCGGGTTTCTCAGTCTCTTCAGACTTAAACACACTCTTCACGGCATCAATTACTTTGTCTAGAATACTCATATCAGTGCAATCGTTTACGTTGTGGATAGATTTCGCGGAAATCGGCTGAATGACTTCGCCAATCAGCCCAAGGCGCAGCGCCTCGTCAGTGCCTATCCATTTGTCTTCGGCCATAAGCGCCTCCATCTCGTCACGGTCACAGCCGCAACGCTCCACATACAGGTCGAGGATGCGGTCTTGCTGTGCCTTCAGCTCCTCGGCTGCCTTCGTCAGGTCGTCAGCGGTTGCCGACATACCGATGAAAGCGGGATCGAGCCACGGGTTGTGTACGAGGATTTGGGCGTTGGCGTAGGCTTTGCGGCGTTCCTTCGGGGCTGCCATCATGATGACGGTGGCCATAGAGGCGGCAGAGCCTTCTACGGTGGTGGTGATTTCCTTGCCTGTGGCACGCAGTCGGTCGTAGATGCCCCAACCTTCCATCACATCACCGCCGTCGCAGTGGATAAGCACGTCAATGGCGTTGTCTGACTGCGGTATAGCTTCGCAGAAAGCGGCAACATCGGTGAATGACACGCCGCCTGCCATGCCCCACAGCTGGGCGCACTGCTTTTGGCTGTCATTCTGGATGTCGCTATATATTTTTAGTGTTGCCATTTCGTGTACTTTCGTTGTTCAATGCGAAATTACACGAAAAAAGAAAGGCGGGACAAATTTTCCCGCCTCCGTCGTGGGTCACAGCGTGACCTTTTTCTTGAACTTTCTCGCTATGCGTTTGATGGTTGCCTCGCTGATGTTGTACTGCTGCGACAAGTAGGCGAGCACCCACACCTTCTTGTGCCCTTCCTTGGTGAGGCTCTGCCATTGCTCGAAGACTTCCAGGTATCTCGCCTCGTTGGGAGATATGCCAGCCTCGTCACATATCCTCAGAATGGATTCAGCGGATTTTATCAGTTCGTAGCGTGTCATGTCCTGCTCATGTCTTCGATTACTTTGACCCTGTTCCCCACATCGCTAATCTCACGCACGCTGACAACAGGAGACGGAGCCATAGCGTACCCTTTGGCGATAGCCGCTGCAAGCATGTCCTCGCCGAGCTGCGACTGCACGCCGCCAGTGACGATGGGCACACCTCCGCCCAACTGGTTAAGGGCAGAAAGCAAGGGAGAGAACAACGCCGTAGCGTTGGCCGTCATCACGCTCTCGCCGTTGGAGACCTGTGCGGTGATGCTGTCGCTCGTTCCCGTGCCGGGGCCTTGGATAAGACCACCCTTGGCGAACTTGGCGGATTTCACCGTAGAGATAGCCGTGGCGATGTTGGCAAGCACGGTGGCTACCGTAGTCGCTATGGCGGCGATGTTGCCGGGGAAAGGAACGGACTGCGCCTGTGCCACACCTGCGGCGATGGCCTTACCGGTGTTGATGGCGATTTCTGCAAGGGCCAAAACTTTTGAGATTTTGGCGAACCCTTTCTCGTCCTCACCCATTGCGGCGAACACCTTGCCGATACCGCCAGCGATATTCTCGATGGCATCAAACTTCACCTGCTCCACCTCGACCTCTTTTTCTGAAAGGCTCTCCTTTGCATCGAGGTAGTCCTGTTCCAGCTGCAGTCTCCTAGCGTTGAACGCCTCAAGGGATTCCCCTTCCATTTGGCGGGCATTGTCACGCATCCACTGCGCCTGCTCGAGTTTTATGCGCTCCTGCTCGAGGGTGTTGTCTGCTGCCTCCTGCAGGCGGGCGGAGAACTCGTTGGTCATTGCCTGCGTCAGTGCATCGTTCAACTGCTGCTGATACTGGGCTTCTAGGTCTGCACGCTGCTTCGCATACTTGTCATAGACCAGCTGAATGAGGTAGGCTCGCTCCATCTCGTCCTGCACCGATGCCTCGATGCTGGCCTGTTCGGCCTCCTGTTGTGCATAGAGCTGCTGCTTCTTCAGCTGCAGTTCCTCTTCGCTGCCTTTCTTGACGACGGCCAGCTTCAGCTCGATGCGCTTCTTCTCGGCCTCGACCTGTTGCTTGGTGTATTCGTCGTAGTTCTTGAGCAACTGCTGCTGCATCCTCTCGGTGGCCTTGGCGATGGCTGCGGCCTCACGCTCGGCATTTGCGTTTGACGAGTTCGATGCACCCGATTTGCCACTGCCCGACTTTCCTTTTGGCGTGCCCCCACCTGTTGGGGATGCACCACCACCTCCACCAGCCGACGATGAGCCGCCAACCGATGTGGGCAATTCCGCATATTGCGTTTGTTCGGTGTTCAGCGTGTTGTTCCAGCCGATGGCGAAATTGTTGGCGGCATCAGCACCGAAACCCCTTGCATTGACGACTGCAGACTGCCATGCACCCTTGAGCCCCGAGGTAACGGCATTCCACCCCTTTTGTATCTTGTCGGTGTCGAAAGTGAAAGCGCCAGCGATTATGTCACCGAAGCCCTTCATGGACGAGCCCAACGAGGTAAGGCTGTCACCGATGAGGCTGGCGAAGTGTTTCCATGCAGACCACACGGTGACAACGGTGGCGGTGAACATCTGGGCAGAGCCATTAAACACCGTCTTGGTGAAGTCCCACACGGCGACCATGCCGTTGTATATCCTGTAGATGGCCTGCAGCACGACAAGAAGCAGAGCCTTGCCGTAGTTCTCGGCTTTCTTCTTCATCTCGTCCCAGCCTTCGGTGCCGAACAGGGCAAAGGTGTACTTGTTGATCTCTTTCTGAAGGGCGTAGGAAATCTCAAGTTGTTCTCCGTATTCTCCCTCTGCTTTCGTCAATGAATCCAATGACATCTCAAGGTCGGCCAATGTCTTGATTTGCGCCTCGCCAGCGGCAACACCCTTCCTGCCGAATACGTCACTGATGATGGCACCTGCTTCCTGCGAGTTCTCAGACACGCCTTTCAAGTGCGTGCTCACCTGCTGGATGGCTTGCATCATGGTGATGCTGCCGTTTGCCAGCTTGTTCTTCATCTCGTCCGCATTGATACCGATGCCCCTCAGTGCGTCGGCAGTGGAATTGGACATGTCACGCAAAGACTTGCTTGCCCTGGTAATGATGTCGAGGCCTTCCTTGCTGAATAGGCCAGAGCGCGTCTGCTGGATAACGGCAACAAGCTCCTCGGCACTCAAACCCGCATCCCTAAGTGCAGGGGCGTACTGCTTGATGTTGGCGAGGAAATCACCGTTAACGTCGGCACCAGCGGCAAAACCTTTGGCGACGAGGTCTGAGGCCTCCTGCCAGTCAATGCCGAACTGCGACACAAGGGAATCCACTGCCTGCAGCGTCTCCTTGAAGTCCTTGCCGAAAGCGTCAGCAATGGCTTGGATGGACGAGCGGATGGAGTTAAGGGCTTCGCCACTCTCGCCAGTGAACTGCTTGGTCAGTCGGTTGGCCTCGGCAACACCCTCGTTATAGTCACGCCAAAACTTGAAGGCCGCGCTTGCGGCAGCGACGCCGGCGATGGCGAGGAAGACGGGGTTGGTCATCAACGTCATAAGGGTCTGACCGACGGCCAGCGCATTCTGGCTGACGATGCCCAACGCCCCTGATGCGGAGTTGGCACCCGCCGTGAGGTTGACGAGCGATGAGGCGAAGCGGGAGTTGCCGGTGATAGCCTGAGTGATGGCGGCTTGGTAGTTGCCGACATTCAACTGCATCTTGCCTGTCTCGGCCTGCAGCTGCTTCATGCGCTCATAGACCTTCTTGGACTGCTCGATGTATGCCTTGTTCTGCTCACGCTCGGCAGCGGACATCTCGTTGATGCGCTGCTTCATCTCCTTGTAGGTGGCAGACAATTTGTTGTACGAGGCAGTGTTGATGTCTATCTGCTTCTGCTCGGCTCGGTTGTACTCCAGCTTCTTCTTGATTTCGTTGGTCAAGACCTTGGTTTCCGTCTCCAGCTGCTTGACGACGGTCTTGTTGGTGGCCATTGCCTCGCCATACTGCTTCTCGCTGATAGTCCCAGCCTTCAACTCATCGTTGAGGGTCTTCTGCTGGTCTTTGAGCTTCTTGATTTCTGCAAGGTACGTCCCTACGGCCTTGATGCCGTCCTGGTAGTCCACGGTCAGCCTCAAGATACTTTCGACAGCCTGTTGTCCTGTTTGGTTGGGCATTTAGATTTCCTCCATTTTTTTGAGTTTCAAAAGTTTTGCCTTGGCCGTGCCGTTCTGATGCAGTTCGCACGACAGCAGGGCGAAATATCCGTTATGCTGCTTGAGCCATATCGGCTTGGTTTCGTCAAGCGACATGAACTCAAGGTCACTCATGAGCACCGTCTCCTCGATGTACACAGGCCGCTGCATGGTGGCTTGCAGGTCGTAGTAGTAGGTGGAGATAATCCGCGACATGAAGAAGCCGAAATAACCCTCTGCCGCGTCATTCAGCCCAGACCGCATGTGGAGCACACGGGGGCTGACCTTCTTCCACTTGGTCTTCCCGTCATCAGAAACATACATGGGGACGATGTTGCCGTCGGTGGCGGCAAATGGGAAGGTGATGATGTTGCGCTCGTCGTCGATGGTCTCGTCGTCCACATCGATGCTGCCGTCATAGTCACCGCTGACGGTGTCGTCCTCCTTCCACCTGAACCAGTTCTTTTGTGCCCACCCGTCAGGCGTGAAGCCCGTCTTTGCGGCCACTGCCATGTCAGAAACGGAAAGCAGCTTGTCAGACCAGTCCACGGCGCGGCTCCAGTCGAAGAGCTCAGACACCTGGCGGAGGACAAGCGTGTCCTCGGTAGAAGCCTGCACAGGGAACGCACCCGTCACGGCACACAGGAACTTGATGAGGTCGACAAACTTGATGTCGGGAAGGTTGCCCTGCACGGGGTACAGCTGCGTGGGCTGCACCTCATTGACTTCGCCCGTGATGTTGTTGATCCACACATTGCCGCCATAGACATGGATGCCGTCCCCAAGGCTATAATCCGCCTCACCGTTGTTGATGCAGGTGAGGCGCAGCGTAATCCTTTGGTTGGCTTCCACATCTATCGGCAACGACCCGTTGATGGTGAACCCCACCCTGCCGTTGTTCATCTCCTGCACCATGAACGTCGTGCTCTCGGGGATGATGACACACGAATGGGTCTCACCGCCGAAGAGGTTGACATCAAGGCGGTAGCCGTATTTGCTCCTGTACACAGGATAGGCGACTTGCACCAGGTTGTCGATGTACATGTAGATGGAGAACCGCAGGATGCCGCTGAAGCCGATGTTGGCAATAAGGAAACTCTCGGGAGGGTTGGCCTGTGGCTTGATGATGAACGAGGTGTTTTGGGTCTCGAGGTTGATGGCGTTGGTGCCTCCCGTTCCCCACGATGAAGGCTCGCTGGCATGCGCCATGTACCCGCCGTTGAATGTGGTGTCGTTGGGTATCTTGGTGATGAGCGGCACAATCATCTTCGGGATTTCGTTGTAGGGGTCAACGAAGTCGATGGTGACGTTGTGCTTGGCCTCTATCTGGGCAAGCAGCCAGTCCATGCGCACGCTCGGGTGCAGGTATGGCGTGGCGGGGTCTGTGCCGCTGGTGTTCCACGACCTCGACTGGAACTTCACCGTCATGTGGTAGGTGCTCATGAGGTCTTCGTGGCGCGTCGTGTCGAGGGATGCGTAGAACACCTCGGTCGTCGGGTCTGCCGCCGTGGTATACGGCGTGAGGTGCGGTTCCTCGTAGAACTCTATCGAGGCCTCGGTCTCGAGGTCGACGAGTTTGTCATTTCCACCAAACAGGGTATCCACGACACGCTTCATGCCCCACACGATGACAAGCTGGATTTCGTCACTGGTGACCTCTACGACGCTGGCCCTGCCGCCACTTATCACGGGCAGACCGTCACGGTGGTAGTCGGCGCTGTGGAAGACATACGGCGCATTGCTGTCGAACTGCACGATGTCGGGGAAGTCGAACAGTTTGCGGTTGTGCGCCGTGGCGGGGATGGTCACCGTCAAGGAGTGGTTGGCATTGAACGACGATGCCCCGTTGAGCACGTTGCTTACATGGGTCAGCGTCACCTCGGTCTTCTCGGAGATGTCCGCCAGCGTCCCGTCGATATATAGCTGCTGGTCTATCATAGCGTCTGAACGGGTATTTCGGGAAGGATGATGTTGCACAGGAAGTCCTGCTCGGGCTTCTTCACGTCTTTGGTGTATGAGCCAGGCTCAACGGTCACGGCCGTCCACTTCGAGGAACCGCCATACTTCCCAAGGTACATGTCAACACACGGCGATGTGGTGATGTCCTGCAGCATGTCGAAGGTGTCCTGATCCACGAGCGGCGCACACAGGGGCTGCACATCGTTTCGGGTGTACGACTGCCGACGGCCAGCGCTGCCCTGCCACCCGTAGCGGTTCGCATAGTCGCTATAATGGTTACGATACCATGCACCAAACCGTGATGCCGCCTGTCGGGTCTGGTTCCCGGCCTTGAAAAGCCAGTAACGCCAAAATCCGTGGCGGTCTATCCAACGCAGATAAACCCCTTCATCGTGGTCGTCGGTCTTCACGGTGTATTCAATAACACTCACTGGGTGCCCATTATGCACGAATGTGCGACTGATTGGGAACTCTTCGCCGCTGTCGGTGTCCACCACCACGTTCACCATTGACGGATAAGCGGGCACGGCTATCGCCTCCTCTTGTCCGACAATGATATTTCCCGCCAGCGGTGCATAGATTCCAACGGTAAGCGGGAAATGCTTGAACCATGTGATGTCCCTAAACATGACATAAGATTCCTCTGCACCAATGGCAAATGCTCCCCAAACGCAGAATATAGTCACGTTGAACTGTGCCAGCGTCGTCCCTGTGCTGTCAAGCGGCATGATGGTAAGGCTGACGTTCCGCCCGAGCTCGCTCTGCTTGATGTCGGTAATGCCATCAAGGTCTTTGCCCATCTCAAGCCCGTCAAAGAACGACTGCATGAATTGGCGGAGGTCAAGCGTGCCGCCATTCGGCGTGTGGTACACGGCTGAATAATATCGCCCGCTGCTGCTGACATACACCCTTGTACGCGCCATTGTCCCCACAAGCGTGAACAGGCACGGGCTGAAGACCATACACGGGTCATCGGGATATGTCAGTGTTATACCGTTGATTGTTGCTGTTGCCATTACTTGTTACTCCTTGATGTTTAGTTTGATTGATTGCTCGATGCTTGCCTGGAATATCCTCCCGAGGCGTTCGTTGATGCGGCGCACGGCTGCAGGTATCTCCTGCGAGTACACGTCAGCCCTGCCGCCGTTCCTGTAAAGCCGCGTGCCCTGTGTGGCGATGGTGTGGCTGATGGCACCAGCCATGTACATGTCGCCTCGCATCTGGGCACTCGGGTATTTGTGATGACCTGCCCGCTTGTACGGCATGGGATCGGCATGGATGCCCTTGGCCTGCATCCATCGGTAGATGATGTCACGCATATTGCGAGGGACGGCGCCCGCCTTGCGCCCCGTCTCCAGCGTGCCGAACGCCTTACGGCCATACAAGACCGCCGTGTTGCCCTCGACGGTCACCTGCGTGGATTCCGCCGTGGCTCCGCTTGCCCACTGGCCTGTAGAGCGTATGTTGCTGATGATGGCAGCCTTCAACGCCTGCATCTCCTCCATGAGGATGTTGTCGATGCCGGTGCCGCCGATGTATGTGCCGTCGCCTAACATGTGCCGTTGTCCTCAATCTCCAGCGTGAGCATTACGCCAGTGACGATGCTCGCCAGCTGGTTGTAGATGACGGAGTAGTTCCATGCGGACACCTGACCGAAGTGGCCGCTCTCGTTCGCCATGCGGACGAATGTCACAGCAGCCTCTTTCATGCGCTCGAAGACCTTTCGCTGGTCTTCGCCGTTGGCATCCCTCGGTACCTTGTCGAAGAAGGCTATCGCCACCTGCTCACGGTCATACACACGCCCGTTGTGCATGCGCATCACACCGCCGATGGGAAGGATGTGCGCGATGGCGGGCAGCTTGGCGCGGCTCACGCTCTGGTCTACATCCCACCAGTCGTCGAAGATGTAGTTGAACGCCTTGAACGGCGCACTGGTGGCAATCTCTCTTATTGCTTGGTCTATCGTCATTTCCTTTTCCTCCCTTTGGCCTCACGCAGCGATATCTCGTTCAGCCGCTTTTCGTATTGTCTTGTTTTGTTGTCCATGTCCATGCACTTGTAGATGCGCAGCCAGGGAACACGCAGCACCTCGTCGTGGTCGGTGATGCCCATGCGTTTGGCGAACCAGTCTATCATGCCGAACAGGCCGAACTGCAGATTCTCGACACCCGCCTGCCGTTCCTTTGCCGTGGGCTTGTGGGACACTCCCTCAAACAGGCGGTTGATGGCCTTTACCTGCTGACCCACCCACGAGAGGAAAGACACCACATCCACGGCACGGCTTTTGTCGGTGGCCTCTCGGTCGTAGCCCAACACGATCTCCGTGATGCGGTAGTCGGCATCGCCGCCTTCGGTCTGCCCGAGTTCTATCAGCTGGCCTATGGTTAGGCCGTTCAGGTTCTCGGGGCATTCCTTGTCGCCGACATAGGACGGCCTGCCCAAGTCCTCGGGGATGGTGTAGCAGCAGTGCCTTGCCACAACCCGCCAATATCCGTATGTGGTGTTATTATCCATACTGGTAGAGGTAAGTGTTGTGGTATTTTGCCGTGCCTGTCCTGCGTTGTTGCAGTTTCGCAGTAACAAGGTAGCGCAGCGCGTCAAGTGCATGGTCGAAGTGCTCGCTTTTCGCTGGCTCGTTCTTTAGTTCACCCGTCACCTTGTCCTCTGCCCATCGGTAATTCCGCAGCTCACGGATGATGTTGAGAGAACGTTGCGTGACGTGCAGCTTGTAGCGTTGCACGACCTGGATGCCGTTGCGGACGCTGTCGGCACCCTTGACGGATGGCTCGATAGAGCGGATGCCATAGTTGCGGATTTCGGCGATGCTCTTCGGCTCGGCACTATCTGCCACGATCACGCCGCCCTTGCCTCGCAAAGCCTGTGCGATGCGGTCGTTGGTCAGTCCCGGTGCGTAGAGCTCTTCGTCAATGTACAGCTCACCGTCCATGATGTACACCGCCACGATGCTTGTCGGGTCTGCCTGGTAGCCGAAGTCAAGACCACGCCCCACAAGACGTGCGTTTGCAGGTATCTCCTTGCATTGTTCCCAATCGGTGTAGATTAACCCCCTGCGGTTGCCTGTTTCACCAAGGCCGTACACCTTCCACCATCGCTCATCGTTGCGGTAGGCCTCGATAGCTGCGATTTGCGTTTCCCCCAGGTACGGGTTATCCAAGTATGTCGTCACTATCTCGGTGGTGTCCTCACGGGTGTTGAGGTTTTGTTGCTCATACCAAAACTCGCTGTCGGGGTTCCAGTCGATGATGATGTTGCGGGTCGTGCGGACATCCAACTGACGGAACACCTCCCAGTCGATGCGGTTCGCCTCGTTCACAAACAGGATGTCCCTGCGTGAGCCTTTGACCTTACCCCAGTTGTCAGCGGCAAAGAAACGTATCTCGCTCCCGTTGGGGAACGAGTAGATGCGGTCGGTGCGGTTTAGTTCGTAGTTACGCCCTTCGACAAGCTGGTCATTGGCTGCGATGATTTCCTCGAAGTCGTGCAGTGCACCACGCTTGAGGTGCGGCAGCGACTCACTCACCACGTCAAACGTGCGGGTGATGTACAGGGCGATATTCAGCATCATCTTCAAGATGCTGTACGTCTTGCCTGAGCGTGTGCCGCCCTTGTTGGCGATGAGTCGTGTCCCTTTCGCCAGCTCGTCTGCGGTCACCCCTGCAATAGTTTC
>Ga0247611_10010566_pt1 | contig 10831 bp, 8 predicted proteins | sample 177DNAGHGhighgp2_FD_192422 | JGI IMG/M metagenome (GOLD analysis project Ga0247611, IMG submission 192422) | Sheep rumen microbial communities from Palmerston North, Manawatu-Wanganui, New Zealand - 1770 DNA GHGhigh gp2 | ecosystem: Host-associated > Mammals > Digestive system > Stomach > Rumen ... | reverse complement strand
CATCTCTCCTGAACAGGGCACGCTGCCTTCTTCTATCTGTGGCGTAGATCCCGACTTCAAGATGCCGCAGGTATGGAAGACCTCTATCGCTGTGGACTATCAGATTCCCGTATCGTTCCCCTTCACCGTAACGGCTGAGGCTATTTTCAATAAGACCGTCAACGCTGTTTATATCTCTGACTGGGCAACACCCGACGTGGGTGGCTTCGCACGCTTCAATGGTGCCGACAACCGTCCTCTCTATCCTTCTGGCTACCGCACACTGACCAAGGCCTTCGTGCTGGAGAACACTGCAAAGGGTTATGGCTGGACTGGAAATATCACCTTGAATGCTCAGCCGTTCGAGTGGATGAGCCTGATGGCTGCCTATACGCATACCGTCAGCAAGGAGGTAACCGGTATGCCTGGTTCTGACGCTGAGTCTGCCTTCTACTATGTGCCGACCGTTGAGGGACCGAACAACATCAAGCTGCACAACTCGCAGTGGGTCACCCCCGACCGTATCGTGGCCAACGCAACAATCCACGACAAGAGCGGTAACCACTATTCGTTCATCTACGAGACATGGCGTGGCGGTTATAACACCTCTTACATCATGGCCAACGACATGAACAACGATAGCTACAACTACGATGCCGTCTACATCCCCACTGACAATGAGGTGGCTACCAACCAGTTCCGCTTCGTCTCTGAGGACGATAAGACCCGCTTCATGGACTTCGTTCACAACAACGACTACCTGAAGAACCGTCAGGGTGAGTATGCCGAGGCATACAGCCACTACTCTCCTTGGGTACACCGCATCGACTTCGGCTACAAGCACGACTTCAAGATGAACTTCGGCAAGACCAAGCATACGCTGCAGCTGAGCTTCGACATGAAGAACGTCCTGAACTTCTTCAGCTCAAGCTGGGGTGTCAGCAAGCTGGCTAACCTCGACTATAGCACGTCACCGTCAAACGGTGCCCAGTACTCCAGCATTCTGAAGTACGAAGGTGTCGATGCCGATGGCTATGCCCTCTTCTCTACGCCGGCAGCTGTTAACGGCAAGGTTTCCAACTGGGAATACAACCACGCTCTGGGTCAGTGCTGGTACGCTTCTATCGGTGTCAAGTACATCTTCAATTAAGTGTTAAGAATAAAGAGTTAAGAAAATATGAAACTGAAGTATATTATTCCGTCGCTCATGGCAGTCGTTGCTGCCGTGTTCACCGGCTGTTCCGATGATAACGATCCTTCTTATCTCGACGCCGTACGTGTGTCCCAGTCCTATGTGGCCATTCCTAAGACGGGTGGCTCCGCAACCATCACTCTGAAGGCATCGTCCGACTGGGCTTTCAAAGCTCAGCGCTGGATTGCCGGTAAGGATACTACCAATGCTGCTGCTCCTAAGTGGCTTACCGTTACTCCGACCTCAGGTGGTGCCGGTCAGGTGGACATCACTTTCTCGGCTGAGGAGACCCTCGACGGTCGTAACTGCGAGCTCCTGCTGGAGTGCAACGGCGAGACACAGCGCATTAATGTCATCCAGGGCCTTTCAGAGGTCTCTGAGGTCTCTGTTGCCGAGGTGATGGCTGGTCCCAACAAGACCTATCGTGTCACGGGTACCGTCACCAAGATTGCCAATACCAGCTATGGTAACTGGTACATGAATGACGGCACAAGTGCTGATGACCTTTATATCTATGGTACGCTTGACAAGGCCGGCAAGTCCGGTGCCAATAACTCTATCGCTGCCTGGGGCATCGAGGTGGGTGACGAGGTCACCATCGAAGGTCCGAAGACTGTCTATAATGGAACGGTTGAGCTGGTGAATGTCTCGGTGATCAAGATTAACAAGTCGCTCGTCAAGGTTGACTCGCTGAGCACCAATGATCCTCTGTCTGCTGAGGGCGGCGAGGTTACGGCTTATGTTACTTGCAAGGGGAATGGTGTGAAGGTTGAGATTCCTGAGGAAGCTAAGAGCTGGCTTGTGATCTCCGGATTGAATGGAAACAACATCACTTTCCGAGCACTGCCCAACGAGGGTGACTATCGCAAGGCGGTTGTTATCTTCAAGACGACCTCCGAAGGTAAGGAATATACCGCACAGGCTACCATCGCTCAGGAGGCCAAGCCTAACGCTCCTGGTAGCGAGGCTCTGCCTTTCACGGTGGCTGAGGCTATCGCCAAGTGTAAGGAGATTGGCTCAACTGCCAGCGACCAGGTGTACTACGCCAAGGGTAAGATTTCGAGCATTAAGGAGGTGAGCACCAACTATGGTAACGCTACCTTCAACATCTCTGACGATGGTAGTGATGAGAACGCTCTCACCTGTTTCCGCGCCTACAGCCTGAACAACCAGAAGTTCGTTGCTGAGGACGAGATTGCCGTCGGCGACGAGGTTGTCATCTGTGGTAAGCTGGTGAACTACAAGAACGAAACTCCGCAGTTCGCACAGGGTTGCTATATCGTCACACTGAAGAAGGGTAACGCTGCCGGTTCGCTGGCCAAACCTTTCACTCCTGCTGAGGCTAACGCTTTCTGTCAGGCTCTTGGCGAGGGTAACACCAGTGAGGACGATGTCTATGTGAAGGGTAAGATTATCGAGATTACCGATAAGAACCAGTTCGGCACACAGTATGGCAACTGTACGTTCTACATCTCTGCTGATGGTACCGACAGCGCTGACAAGTTCTATGTCTTCCGTACCCTCTATCTGGGCAATGTGAAGTACAGCAACGATAGCTGGCGTAAGCCCAAGGCTGGCGACGAGGTCGTTATCTGCGGTAAGCTGACGCTCTACAAGGATAAGGAGGGTAAACTCGTGCCTGAGACATCGGCTAACAATACTTATATCTACTCGCTTAATGGGGAGACGAAGTAAGAGTCTTGTCAATGCGTGAATACAATTGAGGGGTGCCATAACGGCACCCCTCTTTCTGTGTTTGCTTGCAGCGGAGCTATTTAGGACGGATGTTACCCTTATGATCGATTACAGCCTCGCTGTGAGGAACATCCTGAAGGGTGAGTGAGCGTATCTGCTGGGCAACTGCACCCTTTGTGTCGCGACGTGGGCCAAGGCCGGGACGCTGGATGAACGAATGGATTTTTCCTTTCAGGAAGCGCCCTTTGCGGTCCGTCTGCACTTCGATGACAGGCGCGTAGCCGGAAATGCCTTTCAGGTTCATACCATAGGGTGTACAGAAGTTGCCGAGGCTATAGGCGATGAAACGTCCCTTGTAAACCTCGGTGGCACGGACGACATGCGGACCGTGCCCATAGACAATATCGGCCCCATGATCGATGCAGAAATGGGCCAGGCGGCGCAGATAACCGCGCTTCTCCTTGTAAAAGGTTTCCATTGAGTCGGGCAGGTGGCTGTAGCGGCTGCCTTCGGCACCGCCGTGGAAGGAGACAATCACGATGTCGGTAGTCTTCACCAGATGGTCGACGATGCGGCCTACGGTTTTCAGTTCCTCGTCGGTGTGGCGCAGCGTATAGGAATTATGGCCAAAGGCGCAGAAACCGATTTTCAGGCCTTTACGCTCAATGATGGCACCCTCGATGCGTCCCTGTAGTCCGGCGTACTTGATGCCCTGTTGCTTGAGCACACACTCTGTGGAGTGGATGCCCTCCTCGCCGAAGTCATTGGCGTGGTTGTTGGCCATGCTGAGAAAATCGTAGCCGGCATCCTTGAGCCAGTGGCCATAGCTCGTAGGCGTGCGGAAGGCGTAGGTGTTGGGGCCTTCCTTCGTGCTTTCTCCTCCATCGCAGATGGCTCCCTCAAGGTTGCCTGCGGCGAGATCGGCGCTGCGAAGGATAGCCTTGACATCCTGGAAAAGTCGGGCGCCCTCATGTCGTGGTAGCATGGTGTCTGGATAAGTGGTTCCCATCATGATGTCGCCAGTCAGGGCCACGGTGAGCGTGTCGTGAATAGAAGAATAGCTGACTGCAGTGTAGCCAGCTATTATCATGAGTGTTAATAAGCGTCTGTGCATATTGCGTGATTATAATACACGGCGGGCACCAACGAAGCGACGAGCATAGAAACCTTCATCGGAGTTGGTGATGGTCACGCCTTTCGATGAGCTGGCGTGGATAAAGCTGAAGGTATGCGTAAGCGGGTCAACGTCAACGACAATGCCGACATGTCCGACACCACGGCCCGAACGGGGACTGGTGAAGAATACCAAGTCGCCACGCTGCATCTCGCTACGTGTGATGGGCATGTTCTTGGCATACTGATCGCGGCTGGAACAGCCTATCTGCATACCTGTGCGGCCGAAAACATAACTGGTGAAGCCTGAGCAGTCGAATGCGCTGGGACCCTTGCTGCCACTACGGTAGCGAGCACCCAGGTGCGACATAGCCTCGTCCATGATGTTGTTGACCGTTACCACATCGTAGTTCAAGACATCAGCCCCCTCGGTATAGAGAAAATCGAAATTGTCGATTTCGTCAACGCGCTCCTGAAGCTCAATCTTCGGAGTCTGTCGTGTAGCACGCTTCTTACGCACCTTACCGTTGACGACGTCGCCGGCGGTCAGGAGTATCAGCAGTGCCAGAAGGAAGATTTTCTTTTGCATGGTCGGTATGGTAATGGTTGTTGGTTTAGTTGTACTTCAGAATCTGTCCCAGCTTCAGTCGGGTGTTCTTGCCGATGCGGTTCAGCTTGCAGATGGCATCGACGGTGGTATGGCGCTTGCGGGCGATGGAGTACAGTGTCTCACCCTTTTGTACCTTGTGCAGATGTGTGCTGCTGACGGCTGCCACCTGTGGCTTGCTGGTGCCAGGCAGGTCGAGCACGTCGGCTGATGCCGGTGCTGAACCGTTGACGCCGCGCAGACGTGTTGCCTGTGCCGACTCCTTTGTGTAGCTATTCTTGCGGAATGTGTAGTAGTCGCCAACAACATCTTGATTGCGGAAGTCGAACATCAGTGCCGGGTTCAGGGCAACACCGCAGAGACGTGTCTCAAAGTGCAGGTGCGAACCCGTACTACGTCCCGTGTTACCACCGAGTCCGATAGCCTCGCCGGCACGTACGTCCTGATTGGGCTTGACCAGATTCTTTGACATGTGACCATAAATGGTCTCCAGTCCATTGTAGTGGCGGATGACGACAAAATTACCATAGCCGCCCGGCTCGTAGCGCACGACACGTACCTTACCTGAGAATGCGGCGCGAATGGTGTCGCCAATATATACCTTGATGTCCAGTCCCTTGTGCTGGCGTCCCCAGCGTGCTCCGAAGTTTGATGTAAGCACGCGGCTTGACGTGGGCATGCAGAAGTCGCGCAGGTCGATGCGGAACGTGTCGGGCATCGTCGTGGCACGGTGTGCATACTGGTTCTCCCAGTCCTGATAGAGGTCGGCAGCAGGCGACTCCATCTGCTCGTTCTGAATCAGTCGTATGAGTGCTACTGAGTCAACGGCTTTCATCTTGCGGTCAATGGGTGCCTGATTGGCCAAGAGGTCCTGTCCCATGGTGGGAAGGGTTGCCAACATTGCTAAAGTAACTGTAAATATCGTCTTAAGTACCTTCATTTTCTGTCAATGGTTTTCTTTAATAGCTTTGCAAAAGCAAAAATACGTCGGCAAAGGTACAAAAAAAATACGGGTCAACCAAGTGCGCCTTGTATCTCTTAACGAGTTTTGGTGTCTTTTAACACTCTTAACTGTTTGCGTTCACGAAATGACTCCCCAGTTAATATTTGTTTTCTTCAGTTCGCGTAGTCGGCGCCACAAAACATCGTAGTAAGGCGACTGGCATGTGGGGTCGGTTTCGATAACCTGACGGGCTTCATCTCGAGCCGTCTGTACGAGTTGACCGTCGCGGGCGATATCGGCAATCTTTAGGTCGAAGGCCATGCCGCTCTGCTGAGTGCCCTCCAGATCGCCAGGACCGCGTAGTTTCAAGTCGGCCTCGGCAATGCGGAAGCCATCGTTGGTCTCGCACATGATGTCAATGCGCTTCCTAGTGTCGCTGGACAACTGAAGACTGGTCACCAGGATGCAATAGCTTTGGTCGGCACCGCGCCCGACGCGGCCGCGCAACTGGTGCAGCTGTGACAGTCCGAAACGCTGTGCCTCAAGGATAACCATTACAGAGGCATTGGGCACGTTGACGCCTACTTCAATGACGGTGGTAGCAACGAGAATCTGAGTCTCGCCGCTGACGAACTTCTGCATCTCAGCCTCTTTCTCCGCAGGTTTCATCTTTCCGTGAACCTTGCTGAGGCGGAACTCTGGAAAGACCTCCTTTAGCATGAGGTAACCGTCTTCCAGGTTCTTTAGGTCGATTTTCTCGCTCTCCTCGATGAGGGGGAACACAATGTAGACTTGCCGCCCTTGATGTATCTGGCCGCGTATGCTGTCATAGAGCGACGGCAAGGAGCGGTCATAGACGTGTTGGGTGACCACGGGCTTACGGCCTGGGGGCAGCTCGTCGATGACCGAGACGTCAAGGTCGCCATAAAGGGTCATGGCCAATGTTCGCGGAATGGGGGTGGCTGTCATCACGAGGACGTGGGGCGGGTTGGCACTCTTGTTCCAAAGTTTGGCACGCTGGGCAACGCCAAAACGATGCTGTTCGTCGACGACGACGAAACCGAGACGTGCAAAGCGGACGGTGTCCTCAATAACGGCATGCGTTCCAACTAATATCTGCACGGAACCGTCCAGCAGACCATCGAGAATTTCCTGACGGCGCTTGCCCTTGACGATGCCTGTCAGCAGTGCTACGCGGACGTTCATACCCTTCAGAAACTGCATGATGGTCTGCAGATGCTGCTCGGCCAGAATTTCCGTTGGTGCCATGATACATGCCTGGTAGCCGTTATCCAAAGCGATGAGCATTGACATGAGCGCTACCAGGGTCTTGCCTGAACCAACATCGCCCTGTAGCAGACGGTTCATCTGTCGCCCGGAGCCCACGTCTGCCCTAATTTCACGGATGACTCTTTTCTGCGCTTCTGTCAGTGAAAACGGCAGGTGGTTGTGGTAGAAGTTGTTGAAGATGTCACCGACATGAGTGAAGACATAGCCGCGATACTTCCGGCGCTGGTCACTGGCATAGCGGACGATGTTCAGTTGGACATAGAAGAGTTCCTCGAACTTCAGACGTACGCGTGCACGCTCCAGCTCCTTGGCTGACTGTGGGTAGTGGATAGCGCGTAACGCTTCATCACGACTCATCAGGTGCAAGCGCTGTGTCATGTGATCGGGCAGTGTCTCCCTCAGTGGCGGAAGCTTTTCTATAAGTGTCTTGGTAAGACGCTCCAGTGAGCGGCTAGTCAGCCCCGCCTTCTTCATCTTCTCCGTAGTGTTGTAGTAGGGTTGCATGCCCATGGCCGTCACGTCAACTTTCGATGCGTCGTCCATGTCGGGATGCTGTACCTGAATGCGGTTGTTGAACACTGACGGACGGCCGAAGACCAGATACTCTTGTCCAATCTTATAGGTGCGGGCAGCATATTTACCACCGTTGAACCACACGAGGTCCATGATACCTGTTCCGTCGGAGAAATGGGCGACGACGCGTTCCTTGCGCGGTCCCATGGGGAAGACCTCAAAGCTCAGGATACACCCAACAACCTGAACAAATGGCATGTCCCCCGACAACTCATGGATAGAGTACAGGCGCGTGCGGTCCACGTGTTTGTAGGGGTAGTACTCCAGCAGGTCACCATAGGTCTCGATGCCGAGCTCTTTGCTCAGCATCTTCTTGCGGTTGGGACCAACGCCCGGCAAGTACATGATGTCCTGTTGTAATATGTCCATGCTATACTAACACCTCAGCGATCTTAAGGTCGTAGGGCGTGGTAATCTTGATGTTCTCGCGGTTGCCCTCTACAAGGGTGATGGAGTGACCGTAGCTCTCCACTACGGAGGCATCATCAGTAAAACCATCGTTATAGGGTTGTCGGTTCGCAGCTTTCAACAACTGTATGTCAAATGTCTGCGGCGTCTGTACCAAACAGTACTCACCACGTGGCACGGTGACGGATTTCTCATTTTCGAGATGACGCACCGTCTCGACAACGGAAATGACAGGCACGGCAGCTTTCCGGCATCGCGCCGTATCATAGCAGCGGCGGATGACGTCAATGCTTGGGAACGGACGCACGCCGTCATGTACGCCGACGACACCCTCGGCATCGTCAGAAATCAGCGCCAAGCCGTGTTGCACCGAGTGGAAGCGCGTCTCACCACCATTGGTCAACTGATAATCCACATGGAAGTCGTACTTCTTACAGAGCTGTTGCCAATACGCTTGCTGTACTTGGGGCAGCACAAGGATAATCTGCAGATCGGAAGAGTACTCGCGGAAACGCTCAATGGTGCGCATCAGCACAGGCTTCCCACCAATAGGCAGGAACTGTTTGGGAATGTCACTCCCCATCCGCAGACCTTTACCGCCTGCTACTATAATGACGTAATCCATTATTTCGACATCAGGTGCTTGAAGCGCATGCCCTCGGCTATCTGGTCAGAGGTCTTCTTGTCGACGAGCTGTGAGAGCAGTTCGTAGGCGTAAGGGAAGGCGGCTGCAGGTCCTTCGGCCGTGGTGACGTTGCCGTCAACGGTTACGAGGTCACCCGTATAAGTGGCGCCTGCCTCTTTCAGCGCCTTCTCAAAGCCAGGGTAGCAAGTAGCCTTCTTGCCATCGAGTATGCCAAGCTGAGCCAGTACTACTGCAGGAGCAGCACAGATGGCAGCGACCTTTTTGCCTGCTGCAAACTGGTTCATCACTACCTTGCAAACGCCCTCATGCTCAAAGAGATTGCTCGCTCCGGGCATGCCACCAGGCAGCATAATCAAATCGGCATCAGTGTAATTGCTCTGCTCAAACTGGATATCTGCCTCGATATTTACACCGTGGGCAGATTCTACCAATGGGAACTCCGTCGTGCTCACTGTTACAACTTCTACGCTGCCACGACGCAGCACGTCAATAGGGATGAGAGCCTCGACATCCTCGAAGCCGTCAGCCAGGAATACATAAACTTTTGCCATATTCTCTTCGTTGTTTTATGGAAATTAATTATCTTTGCAGCGCAAAGATGCTTCTTCCGGTTTTATTCGGCAAAGATAGCAAAAAGTTTTGAAACAACGAACAATCAGCGGAAAAAATGACGCAACGGAAACTAAGATTCGCTCTATTCGGTAATATTTACCAGGCCAAGAAGTCGGCTAGCATCAAGAAGGTGTTGTCCTGCATTGCCAACTATGACGCTGAACTCTATGTCGATATGGAGTATTACTACTTCCTTAAGGACAATCAGCGGCTCGACGTGCATGCGACGAAGATTCTGACAGACGATGACTTTACGGCTGACTTTGTCATATCGATGGGTGGCGACGGTACCTTTCTGAAGTCAGCGAGTCGCGTAGGCGGGAAAGGCATCCCCATTCTTGGCATCAACATGGGACGGCTTGGTTTCCTGGCAGATATCAGTCCTGATGATATTGAACACTGCATGGCGGCCCTTTATCGTGATGACTATGTGATAGAGACGCGTGCGTTGATTCAGGTGGAGGCAGACGGACAGCCGCTTGGCAATCCCAGTTTTGCCCTGAATGATGTGGCGGTGCTCAAACGTGACACAGCATCGATGATTGGTATTCGCGCTACCATCAACGGTCAGCTGCTCACGACCTATCAAGCTGATGGTCTGATAGTCTCGACACCGACTGGTTCGACGGCCTACTCGCTCTCGAATGGTGGTCCAATCATTGTCCCTGGAACAAATGTGTTCTCAATGACAGCCGTTGCACCACATTCGCTGAATATCCGTCCCATTGTGATTCCGGACTCCTCGATCGTCGAACTCGATGTGGCGAGTCGTAGCCATCATTTTCTGGTGGCCATTGACGGCCGTTCGGAGAAATGTAAGGAAGGAACGAAGATTACGCTTCGCCGTGCGCCTTATTCTATTAAGGTCGTGAAGCGCTCCGACCATCGCTATTTCAATACACTACGTGAAAAAATGATGTGGGGGGCTGATGTTCGATAGACTGTTGAATCCAGAGAGCCACTACACCGTAGCGCAATTGCTGCGATGGCTGTGGCAGGTCCTGCGTGGTAATCGTACGCAGACGGTTTTGAATGCTCTTATCGGTCTGCTGGGAGTGGTAGCCAGTCTGATGATGGTCTGGGCCATGCAGCGGGCTATTGATACGGCCTCGGGCGTGCGCGACGGATCGGTCTACTGGAGTGTTGTGGTAATAGGGTGTATTATCCTTTTTGAGTTTGCACTGAATATCACTCGTGTCTGGATTCGTAACATTCTGGGGGTGAAGGCCCAGAACCGCATGCAGCAGCAGATGCTTGACCGCTTGCTGCGCTCTGAGTGGCGTGGTCGTGATGGATGGCACAGTGGCGATGTTATTAATCGACTTGAACAAGATGTTAAGACCGTTGTCACGTTTATAACAGAGACACTCCCCAACACACTCTCTGTCATCATGCTCTTCCTTGGAGCTTTCTTCTATCTGCTGAACATGGACACATGGTTGGCAGTCATTACTGTTGCTATCCTTCCTCTGTTTCTCGCTGTCAGCCGCATCTATGTTGCTCAGATGCGTAAGTTCTCGCGTCGCGTGCGTACCAGCGACAGCCGCATTCAGAGTCTGCTCACAGAGGCAGTCCAGCACCGTGTCTTGCTGAAGACGCTTGAGGCAGGAGACCATATGGTCGATAGGTTGGATGTTCAACAGTCAGAACTGCGTCAGCATGTGCGTCAGCGTACAAAATTCTCTATTGCCTCCAACCTGTTTGTCAATGGTGGTTTTTCGCTTGGCTATCTGGTAGCTTTCCTATGGGGTGCTGTCAGACTGAGTGCCCGTA
>Ga0247611_10010565_pt1 | contig 10832 bp, 20 predicted proteins | sample 177DNAGHGhighgp2_FD_192422 | JGI IMG/M metagenome (GOLD analysis project Ga0247611, IMG submission 192422) | Sheep rumen microbial communities from Palmerston North, Manawatu-Wanganui, New Zealand - 1770 DNA GHGhigh gp2 | ecosystem: Host-associated > Mammals > Digestive system > Stomach > Rumen... | reverse complement strand
GGAACAAAGAAAATGAAAACTACAGTAAGAGCAACCATTATTATTCCCGACAGCTATGTTTCTATTCAGCGCCTTTATGATGACGGTATATCTTTTAGACTGGAAAAGGAAGTCAAGACAGGACATGAAGCCGCTGATTTTATTGATAGGTTGTGCGCGGCAGGCGGGAAAATGATTGATGTGCATGAATTTATTGATGATGATGATTTTAAAAACAAACTTTGCGCGCGGTTTGAATATATTTCAGAGTAAGGCCCACGGGCCTTATTTCATTTTTAATTTAGGTGTCCAACACCTAAATATATGACTTGACTTTTTATCCCGTTTCTGTTAAGATATACTTGTCCGAAGGGGACAGAGATACGAAAGAGAGGGAACGAACAATGAAGTACATGGCGGTTACGGTAACTATCTGTAAGGACTCTTCTGCTTGCCGGTCTTATCTGTATTACTCTGATGAAGAGCAGGGGCTGGAAATTGCCACCAACATTTCTTATGAAGAAGGAATGAAGCAACTGCGCAAGTTGGAAAAGCTCCTGGGCAAGCCCGCTCAGATGAGAGTCAATCAGTTTAATCCGAACATTGCTTACAAGGAACTGCGCGGATTCATCGACCGGGAGTAATCCCGGCCTCCTTCTCATTTAGGTGTTGGACACCTAAATATACCCATTGACATATTGCAAGGGTTATGTTAATATATAATCGTTCCAAGGGGAACGAAATAAGAGAAAGAGAGAGGTAAGAGAACATGGCACGGTATCAGTACAGCAAGGCAGTCGCGGGGCACGAATACGCACAGGCGCGGGAGAACTACTTTGAGGATGGCACGGTACAGCTCCAGAGCTACAGCACGATCATCATTGAGATCAACCCGGAGGGCTGGCTCCATTGCACGGGCACCTACAGCATGACCACGATCAAGCACATCGGATGGTTCATGAGGGCAAGGGGCATGACATATCAGCTTGCAAAGCTCCTGTACCTTGAGAACAAGGAATATAACATCAACACCGGCGAATGCCGGGACCGGGGCTAATGCCCCGGTTTTCCTTTTGTGGGAGATTTAGGTGTTCAACACCTAATAATTCATATTGATTTATATTCTATAATATGATAATATATAATTGTCCTAAGAGACAAGGAAAGGAGTAAAGGAAATGAAAGACTTTTATAAGGTAGAATGGATAACATATGATCCACTCTTTGATGATGGTATGAGTATTGGAAACGAGATCAATAGTGATGTAGTAGTTTATGGATTCGAACGCGCAAAAGAATTGTTTCTTGAGAAAATAGAAAATGATTTCTGTCGTTATTGTTCCGTCACGCGGTGCGGAAACACAGACGATTGTCCGCATGATCCTATCTTGACATATTGCCCGTGAGGGCAATATTATATTTAGGTGTTTAACACCTAAAAGCATCTATTGACTTCTATAGGAAATATGTTATAATGATATTGTCCTCAGAGAGAGGAACAAGAAAGGAGATTGAAAACATGTACCTGTTCTATGCTGATCGCACTGGTTGGATTCCTATGGGGAATGATGGACAGCTTGTCGTGCCGAAGTCTATCCGGTCTCGCCGTGCCCTGCTGAAGCTGGCTGAAAGCTTCCTTGGTAATAGAGCTGGTCGGGTATACCTTATGAACAGCTGGACTCAGCAGATGAGTGAGCTTGGACCGCGCGCTTTTGAGGAGTATATCGCACGCAATGGGGAGGTTGTGATATATAAATGATTTTCCGCTTTAGATTGTCTCGTCCGCCGCCCTCCGGTGACCGCCAAGGGCGGTTATTAATTTCATTTTCATATTTAGGTGTTTAACACCTAAAAGTGCATGTTGACTTTAATCCCGTAATATGATATTATAATGGTGTCGAAAGGAGGAGAGGAAAGTGATTCCACCGGACTGAGATGCCGCACGCAGTAGGAACGGCTACTGACAGGCTTTCTAATTGACGGCGCCGTTATCGCCCCTCACCAGTGCCCCGGCTGAGGACTTTTCGAAGTTCATTGGGGTGCCCGAAGCTGGTGTTGATATACAGGGCAAGAGCGGACTGATCACCCGCTCTTTTTTTCTTACATCGTTATTTAGGTGTTTAACACCTAAACTTATTACTTGCAATTTATCATGAATTATGATAATATAATAGTGCGGAAGGGAAAGACCTTCAGGGCGGTGCCGGCGGCCAGCTCGCCGTTGGAGCAAGATTGTCAGAGGAAACTCTGTTAAAGGCAGGAAGAGAATAAAGCCGCCGCCCACTATTAAATTATTAAGGAGATGCTGAACAATGACTATGACCATTGAAAAGAAGCTGAGAGATTTCCATTTCTGGAGTGGTGCCGCTACCAATGCCGCCAAGCTGACGCCTGAAGAACTGGACGCCTTGGAAGATCAACTGGAAGAAATAATTGGCGATGACGAGCCTTGGAGCACCACAGAAGTTAATGACTGGATGTGGTTTGATTTCGAAGATATCTGTGAAGATTGGCTCGGAATTCCCTATGAGGAAATTATGGCGAGGGAGTAATCCCTCGCTTTCCAATGATACAAATTTAGGTGTTCAACACCTAACTTTATCAATTGACTTTTGTTCTAACTTGTGGTATATTATACTTGTTCCAAGGGGAACGGAAAGGAAGGAAAGAACATGGTAAAGATTACAAAGGCTCTCGCACGCAAGATGTACAACAACGGTGAACAGGTTATGATTATCCCCAACAAAGTCAAGCCCAATGGGATACTTGCCAGTTGGACTACAAAACCTGCCGATGACCCCGATGCAGACTTCGACAAGCTGTGCAATGCAATCTTCTACTATAACTGCTCTCCTGAGACTGGCATGAACCTTGCATATTACGCGAAAGAGGTGTAAGATATGGATACTGTGTTTGTTCTGTTTCTCGATAATCACATTGTAGGAGTGTACACTTCTCATCGAAAAGCCACTCAGACCATGATCACGGACACTTTCCGTGATGGCGTAAAACTTCAAGACTATTCTTTCCAGTTCGGCACTGAGTTCTTCACTTATGTAGATGCTGATGATAACACTTGCGTCTATGAACTGATGGAAGTTACGCCCGATACTCGGGCGTAATTTCACTTTCATTTAATTAGGTGTGAAACACCTAAATAGCATTGTTGACATTCCTATAAGTATATGATAATATATAATTGTTCCAAGGGAACAGAGAATGAACCAGAGCAAACACGGAATAAACTCCAAAGCGTGAGGTGCCAACCGTGTAATAAATTGGTTGGGATGTAGCCCTAAAGTGAAAGTTCAATCAACGGAAACTTGTCAACCGCAGTAAGAAACCTGCGATATCAAAGAAGTGAGGAAAGTAAGGTCAGCCGCACGAGACAGGACTTGACACGAAACCATAAGAGACTCCCACGGAAACTGCTCGGAGCATCAGTCAACGATTTCCGTCTGATGAAGTGCCGTCTTCCAAGGTGCTGGTAGAACCTATAAATCATGGCGTAGCTTCCATGTGACCGTAAAGGCAACGGGGTTGGGAACGGGGCGAACTTATTAAAGCAACAGACTCAAGCCGCCGTTGCTTTAATTTCATTTTTATTCGATTTAGGTGTTTAACACCTAAATAAGAATGTTGACTTTCCCATTACTTCGTGGTATCATATACCCATGAAAGGGAGGTATTGAACATGAAAGAGCAGATGACTTACCATGTGGCGGTTCAGAGAGCAGAACGAGTAAAGCATATGATTGAAGATGTAGGTCTGGGTCAGATTGTCAAGGAGAAATATACCAGATTCAGCCTTGAGCAAGCTGGACGCTGGGTTTGCATCACGGATACCGGCATCACCATTATAAAGGATGAGCCCAAGGAAAAAATTATTACCATGTATGTTACCACGCAGAGGGAGCTGGTAGCTGTGTTCGGTGGCACAAAGAAGGTTCCTGCTTACCTGCGGAAAAAAGTTGATTACAATCAGAGCAAGTATACTAAAGGGGGTAAAACGATATGGAAAAGCTGAGTAGATGGGGCAAGAAAAGCTATGCTAACGATAGAAGGCGGCTCAACCGCCTTCTAAAAAAGGCAGGTATTCCCTTTGAATACCATACTATATGGGATGGCTATCAGTGGACTTTTCCACAGTCAGCTTATCCCAACGGCGATGCAGTCATTCATAGCGGTTCGTACTGCAACCGTAAAGGATACTTTGAAACTATGGGCATTGGCCCTGAAGATGATTGTATCCCACGCACCGCCCAAGAACTCATTGACTTACTCCGTCCAACGGAGTAATTCCTATTTAGGTGTTTAACACCTAATTTATTATTTGACAATTATCTAATTTCATTATATAATGCTAATGTAAGGAGGGGATATTATGAGTAAGAAGAAAACCCGAAACCCGAAACCAAAAACATGGGTTGAAGTATTTCAGTCTGAGCGCAAAGAGTTTCCGCAAGGGTATTGCGTCACTCGCATTATCCCCGATAAGCGCCATAAGAAACCGAAACACAAGGGAAGAGGAAGGGAGTTTGAAGAATGAAAAAGCGTTATATAACTCGCCAGTTCTATCGTTGTGGTCTACTCGGTTGGATTGTATGGGATAAAAAAGAAGATGAACCTTGTTGGGGTACATTTAATTGGGAGCGCAAGACTTGCTTAACAATTGCGAAGGAGCTGAATGAAGATGAAATATAAATGGGTCATTATGCAGGAACTTGAAGGTACTAATTGCGCGAATCCTTATTTGATTGTCGATACTGAGGAGCGCGCGGAAGAAGTGTGCTATAAGTTAGAATCCGAAAACCCGGGCTTTATCTTCTGGTCTTATATGTGTGAGGAGGAATAAGAATGAAAGTATATTCTCTTACTCAAGTCAGCAACATGGCAGATGTTGGCTGTTATGGCGTATTTTCTTCTTTACAAAAAGCAACTAATTATGCAATTGAGTTTGCTATGGAGCATGGCGAAGATTTTGTTGAAGAAACCGTATGGGATGGTTTTACTAAAATTATTTATTGCGGTGATTATGAATTTGAAATTTGGGAGCATCGTATTGATGAAACCAACTGACCCAATTTGGGTCTAAATCTATTTAGGTGTTTAACACCTAAAATAAATTGTTGACATTCCCATAACTATATGGTAAGATATCATTGTTCCGAGAGGGAACACGAAAGGAGATTGAAAGATATGAACACTCTGTATGCGGTAAAGAATTTCGGACAGTATCACTTCTTCAAGACCGAGGAACTCCGCAAGGCGTATCTGGACAGTCTGCCCGAGTGGGAAGCTAAGCACTGTGAAGTATATGAAATACGCTACGGAAAGGTGGGATAAGCTATGACTACTCGCACCTATTATCTTCCGAAGAATCGCATTGCTCTCCATGTTATCAATTACATGGTATCCAAGGTAGGATGTAGTATTGGCGAACTGAAAGTCAACCGCCAAGCTAATACTATCCGTGTTCCCATAACTTGCAATGATATTGATGTTGCTAAGATTGAACGCATCCTCAAGACTTATGATATGTTAGGAGAATGAGTATGGAGAATAAATATAATAATAAAAGTATCACTATCCGTGGCCTTCTGCTGATTGCCTTCATTGTCCTGAAACTATGCCATGTGATTGAGTGGTCATGGCTCTGGGTGCTTTCTCCCATATGGATACCGCTTGCACTTACCGGCATTATCGTCGCAGTTGTTGCGATTTGGAAGAACCGTTAAGGTTCTCCCTTTTAACTAATTTAGGTGTTTAACACCTAAACTAAGTAATTGACTTTTTATGAAATTTGAGTATAATAATAATTGTTCCGAGGGGAAAGCGATAAGGGGAAGTTAGTAGGCGAAGGTCGAACACAAACTGGAAACTTTATCCTCTCTGAACAAAAAAATAACAGATTTAATGCTTGACAAAAAGCAAAAAATCTGATATAATAAAGATGTTCCAAAAGGAAACAAAAAATTTGTGCAGGGTGGTCTGCCGAAACTAAACCACTGAGAAAAAAGGAGTAATTATGACTAATGTAGAAATCCTCAACACTATCCTGTCTATCCCCGGTGCTAACATGGCTCGTCAGAACAAGACCAACTTTGTAGTTATCCCCACCGATGAAGGCTTTGTAAAGATTGCCGTTTCCAATGCTCTTGCAAAGGATACCAAGGCTCATAAGGCTTTCAATGCCGAAGCGGCAATTGCCGAGTACAAGGCTTATGAAGCCGAGGTTGCTCTCCGTGAAGCCGAGAAGGCTACCAAGCCCGTCAAGGTTAAGGGTGTAAACCCCGAAGCACAGGCTCGTCGTGATGAACTTGACGCCAAGGTTTCTGCTCTGCCCGCTTTCACCGAGTATACTGCAACTGATATTCTTCATGCTCTCGCCGGGCAGGTTGCCGAGAATGTCACTGTTATGGCAGTCGGTCAGAGCGCCAAGCGCCTTGTTGAAAAGGGCGTACTCACGGTTGGCAATCGTGAAGGCGACAAGAAGTCCTACTACACCAAGGCTTAATATGGTGTAATCCCAAAACTCCCCTTCCGATGGAAGGGGAGTTAATTTTATTTTGATTATTTAGGTGTTCAACACCTAATTTTCTTTATTGACTTTTCCCGAAATTTCTGTTATACTAAACATGCTCAAGAGAGAGCAGAAGGAGTGAAGAGAAATGAGTAAGAGAACAATTTGGTTCGACATGGATGGAACTATTGCCGACCTGTATAATGTAGAAAATTGGCTCCCGAAACTGAGAGCCTATGACCCCTCACCTTATGCTGAAGCTGAAGTCATGCTGAATATGAGCCTGCTTGCCCGGTATCTGAATAAGCTCCAGAAGCTCGGATACTGGATTGGAATTATCAGTTGGGCGTCTAAAGACTCCACGACAGAATATGACAGGGCAGTAGCTGAAGCAAAGCGTGAATGGCTGAAAATCCATTTAAGTTCGGTTACATTCAATGAAATCCTCATTACTCCCTACGGAGTGCCAAAAGAACTATGGATGAACGCAACTGATGACATTCTGTTCGATGATAACGAAGAAATTCGTAATGAATGGGATGGTGAAGCGTATGAGCCGACAGAAATCTTCTCCGTTCTTTCCTCTCTCATCAAAGGGGAGTAATCCCCTTCTGATAGTTTAGGTGTCTAACACCTAAACTTAATACTTGATTTTTATGAAAATTATGTTATAATATAATTGTTCTAAGGGATAAGGATTTCCCAAGACCACACATCACGGATTTCCTGTTTCACCTTTTAACTGTGGTGGTTTGAGGCAGTTCTTCCGCCGAGCTAACAAAAAAGGAAGTTGCTGACGGTTGGTTGCAATGGGCGAAGCCGGTTCTAAAAAGGTAGAACCAAAATCGAAGCCATCATAAGGGGAGTGTGTGTTGCCCTTGTGGAAATTAGGTACGATTAGAGTACCTAATTTCAATTTTAATCATTTAGGTGTTTAACACCTAATTATAGGGCTTGCAATTTTCCCAATATGTGGTATACTATCATTGTTCCGAGGGAAGAACGGAACAAAGAAATAAAGAAAAAGAGAGAGGAATTAAAAAATGAAAGTATCTGAAACGATGACTATTACCAAGCGTAGCACTGACGGAGCTTTTTATGGAGAGCGCAATTCCGTACCTTATGTAATTGAGCGTTCTCATGCTGACTATAATGCCTATGATGGTTTCTACAATGTAATGAGGGCTACGGCTTTCAATGACCGTCCTCGGCTTTTCACTGAAATGCTGTTGACTAACCGCTATCCTACGATCTTCGGCAACTCCGCGCCCGCTCCTGACACGACTGCTCCCGTGATTCAGCGCGACCCCAAGGATATTCTGATTGACGGAATCAAGCATCTGATGGACTTCTTCACCGAATTCAGCTTTACTCCTTCCTTCCGGTTTACCAACACTTTTGCTTATATGGCTTGCAAAAGTGAAACACAGGCGACTGAGTATGTGACGAACTACTTCGCTCTGATGGATTCTTCCTATGTGAAAGAAGTTCAGCAGAAGGTCAAGAGTTCTGAATTCAAACAGATTATAAAAGATATTGCTCAGTATGGTGAACCGACTTCCCATATCAATACCCGGTTTAAGGTTTATTTTGGACCTGCCGGAACAGGTAAGACCACGATTGCACAGGAAGAAAGCGACAACAGGTGCATCGTGTGCAACTCCTCTATGTTGCCGTCCGACCTGATGGAAGATTTTATCTTCAAAGATGGCAACCCCGACTTTAATCCTTCCCTTCTGTGGGATTGTATGGAACAGGGCAAAACCATTGTTCTTGATGAAATCAATCTTCTTCCCTTTGATTCCCTGCGTTTCCTTCAGGGCATTGTGGATGGCAAGAGCGAGTTCTACTACAAGAATCGTCCGGTTCATATCCATGAAGGATTCCAGATTATCGGAACAATGAACCTCTCTCTTGGCGGTATGGTCTACGGATTGCCCGAGCCGTTGGTTGACCGTTGCTCTGAAACCAAAGAATTTGCTCTGACCGCAGAGCAGTTGGCGAAAGCCATTGTCGGGTGGGATGGGGTCTGACCCCATCCGGTAAGATGGAGTCTAACCTTATCCGATAGGATGGAGTCTGACTCCATTTTTTATAGACGGGTTTAGGTGTTTAACACCTAAACCAGTCATTTGACTTTTTATATAACTTCTGCTATACTTGTATTGTTCCGAGAGGGAACGGAAAGAGAGGAATTAAAATGGAACTGAGTTTTGCGAGATGTGAATCTATTGTAAATACCCTTCCTATCGGTTTCTATACTGGACGGCGAATCAATATCAAAATTGATAAAGATGCTGAAACTTCCTATTATGACCCGATGGAAGATAGCATTGTAGTTTCCTATCCTATTATTGCCCACCGCATGAATGTAATGCCCGAAGGTTCTTGTGATGAAGAAGAAGCCGTTCGGTCTATGATGTATCACGAAGTTTCACATGCTATCCTCACTCCTGCTCAATCCTTGAGGAACAGTTTTGCGGTAAACTGTATGGAAGATGAACGCATTGAAACTGTTTTGAAGAACTATTTTCACGGCGTAAACTTCCGTAAGCAATTGCTCGATGTGCATGGTGGAAAAATTCCTGAAGCAACTAATGCACAGTCTGCTTTCTTCAATGCCGTTCGCTTCGGTCTGGGCACAGGTAAAGTACAAAAAGAAGTTCAGCGCATTATCAATGAATTCGCTTCTATGAATCGTGCTACTGAGCGTTGGGAAAGAAACATCGGCGCAGGATATTATGAAGAAGCCATAGAAAATTTGTACAAAATGGTACAAAAAGAATTCAAAGCTAATCCTAAAGAATTTCAGCCTAAAGGAAATAATGGTAAAGGCAAACCGCAGGATATAGATAAACTTGGTGAAAAGAAACAGGGTTCAGGCAAGAGTAAGCCGTCCAACGGAAAAGATGAAGAAAATGAAAATGAAAATGAATATGAAAATGAATCTGAAGATGGCGAAGGCGAAGAAACGGAAGAGTCTGAATCCCAAAACTCCTCTAATAAAGAGCATGAAAGTCCTCTTTCGCCCGAACAGCTTAAACGCATGGTCGGTGCTTCTCTTGGCAAGCAGACAGGTCTGGATGAAGCACAGGTGGCTAAACTGAATGAATTTCAGAAAACCGTTGAAATGATTATTGGCAATTTCAATAAGAAGAATAAAGGCGGTAGTGGGATTAACGCTTATTCCGGTGTGTTCAATCCTCGTGCCGTTGCCCGTAAAGATTATCGGTATTTTGAACGAGCCATGACTACACAGGGCAATAACAAGTTTGGTACTTGCCATCTGAATCTGATTATTGATTGTTCTGGTAGTTATTGCTACAATGTAGATATAACTAATGGAATCCTTGCGGTTTTGTCGGAGATTGAGCGCAAGAACAGAAACTTCTCGATGGATGTCGCTTTCATCAATCATCAGTTTAAACTTTGTCAGACGGTCAGCGAACGCAAGATGACCGCATGGGGCGGTAATTCTATCCCGGACAACATGAAAGAAATTCTGATGAAGTTACAGAAACCGCAAACATGTAATTACAATATTGTTCTGTTTGATGGTGATGCTTGCTGTAATGATATGTGCGGTAAAGATTGTAATAAAGCTTTCGGGGTATTCGATATGAAGCAGACTACGCTTATTACAGACCCCGAAAATGAAGAATACATGAATCCGCCCTTTACCTCAGCAAAGGTTGTTATTACTCAGGATTATACCAAAGAACTGATTGACCATATTATCCATGCGCTAACCATTGCTTTCGGTTAAGATTAGGGGAGTTAGACTCCCCTAATTTCATTTTCATGGGTTTAGGTGTTCAACACCTAAATATACTGTTTGACAATCCCTATACTATGTGATATACTATCTATGAAATGAGGGAAGGAAAACCCAAGACAAACCAGAAGGAGTTTTTGTTGAATGTCTGATTACGCCCTGATTCTGGATACTGAAACTACAAGCCTTGATAAGCCTTTTTGCTATGACTGCTCGTGGGTCATTTGTCAGAAAGCTGATGGGAAACTGATTGACTTCAAGGCGAATGTAGTTGAACAAGTTTGGCACAACCTGCCCCTGTTTGAATCTGCCTACTATAAGGAAAAGCGGCAAAAGTATATCCAGATGATGCGGAAGCACGATGCGGTAATGGATAAATGGGGCTATGTCATGCGGAAACTGAAGCAGGATATTATTAAGTATGATATAGAAGAAGTGTACGCCTATAATTCTGATTTTGACGATAAAGTCATTTCTTACAATTGCGACTGGTTCAAGTGTAATAATCCTCTTGAGAATATCGCCGTTTATGATATATGGGGATATGCAAGCGAA
>Ga0247611_10010564_pt1 | contig 10834 bp, 9 predicted proteins | sample 177DNAGHGhighgp2_FD_192422 | JGI IMG/M metagenome (GOLD analysis project Ga0247611, IMG submission 192422) | Sheep rumen microbial communities from Palmerston North, Manawatu-Wanganui, New Zealand - 1770 DNA GHGhigh gp2 | ecosystem: Host-associated > Mammals > Digestive system > Stomach > Rumen ... | reverse complement strand
AAATCAGATGGATAAACAATACGATAATGCAGTAACAAAAGCATATCAGCTATGAATAATGTGACAGAATATGAAGAATAATAAATTTAGACCAAGTGATGAAGTAACAAGGGCAGAATTTGCATCATCACTATCTAGATTATTGTATAATACAGAAGAATGAGAATATAAATGAACATGAAAATATTATATACCACATGTAGCAAAGTTATATAATGAATGAATAATAAACAAAGCAGATCCAAAGATAAAAGAGAAAAGATGATATGTAATGACTATGCTCATGAGAACGGTGCAATAAAATATAAAAATCCCTCAACTGAGGGATTTTTATATATCTAAATGGTTGAACTCAGAATTGTGAGTATTTATAGTTTCTTGAATATCTAATGGAAAATCTCTTATGATATTTTTTACAAAATTTTCTAAAATTTGAGCATCTCATGTTGAATAGAAATTATCCTGTGTAAGTCATTCGTTACTTTGTTTTGAAGTTTTCAAAACTCTCTGGGTTTGTAAAGCAACAGCAGGAGCTGGATTTATTACTGTGATTTTATTTCAGACTCATTTTTCTCTCAAAATCTTTTCTATCATAGGAATGAGAAAAGGGTAGTGAGTGCATCAAAGAACTATATGGTCTACATTTGCATCTATCATTGGAGTGAGATATTTTGTTAGCAATTCTTTTGCTTCTTCACTTTCAGTTTTGTTCTGTTCAACGAGTTCAACTAATCAGTCTCAGATTTGTTCTATTACTTTTACATCTCATTGAAATTGAGTTAAAGTTCTATGATAGAGAGCTCATTTGAATGTTCAATCGGTTGCTAAAACTCAAACTGTTCATGTTTTTGAGTGAAGAATTGCAGGTTTGATAGCAGGTTCCATTCATACAAATGGAATAGAATATTCTGATCTCAAAACTTCGATAGCAGCTGCTGTGGCAGTATTGCATGCGACTACAATCAAATCACAGTTTCATTGCTCTATCAAAAAATTAGTCAGTTTTTTACATCTATCTTGTAATTCTTTAGGATTCTTTCTTCCGTAAGGACAATATGCAGAATCTGCAATATAACAAAAATCCAGATCTGGCATAAGTTTTGCTAGTTCTTTTCGTACAGATAATCAACCTAATCAAGAATCAAATATTCAAATCATCTAATTATTCTGTGTATTGATATGAAAGTAAATTATATTCCTCAGTATCGTATGCAGTTATTCCATCTTCATGCCAAAGTAAGAAATGTTTAATTCAAGTATCTAACGCCATCTTGGAGCAGATTGTGCAGTATGGCTTTCAAGATTTGGACATAATCCCCTCTTTATCTAAACGCATGAAATACAAGTCTGAGCCTTCAATTTCATTTGGATGATTTCTCAATGCATCCATGATAGCTCTTTGCTCTGCGTGTATACAGCATGTTTTGTCCGTAACTTTTCTGTGATAGAAATTTTTATCACATGTGCATCTTCTTTGTCATTCTAAATTTTTTGGGGGAGTATTCCATCATTGTCAGATAATTCTATCATTTTTTACTATTACACATCCACATTTAGATCTTTCACAAGTGGCATTTTTTGCTATTTCTCATGCTAATTGAAAATATTTTTCAGCATTTTTGGATTCTTCTCATGTTAGGATTTGCATTTAATATAGTATATTAATCTAAACTAACCATTATTTTATTATTTATGAAATACTTTTCAAGTAAATAAGTTTTGAATGTTTGAAATTTGACAAATTTTGTTGAATTGGTTATAATTATTGTGTATATCATTTATTTATTTCAAAAAAATGGTAGAAAAACGTAAGCCAAGTGAAAGATTGGGGGATGAAGTAGATTCACTTAGAGTTCGTGATGATATGACGGAACTAAAAAGGCAGGTATTATGACCTAAAGTTAGCAAAATAGTAGAAGATGCTATATTTTTAAGTGGTTCGTATACTTTTTATTCTAATGTGGATAAACTTAAAAGGCAAAGTCAGATTGTTGAATATATTATTTCTTGATACTTAAAATCTTGAAGAGATCCTGAGTTGGAAGATGAAATTGAAAAAATGTCTCATCATCCTATGGTTTGGAAATTGAAATATTTGATGGATAATTCGAGATTTTCATTGGAGGCTATATTGATAGAAATAGAACAAAGGGAGGCAAGGCTTAGAGCAGAAAATGCAAGGAAATTAGAGGAATTGCATAGGCAATCTGAACAGTTAAATAATGAAGAAGAACCATCTTTGATAGCTAAGTGATGGGAGTGGCTTACTGGTAAAATAAGATGAATATGATCTCATTTTGTAGATCTTGCGGATGTCCCAGAAAAATTATGAACTGTCTTTTGAGATATGTTGGCAAAGGCTGAAGAATATATATGAAGACCATATAGGTCAGGTAGCTTGGATTGCTCTTGGTTTTTATCTAAGATTTTTAGTACGTGACAATGAAAACAAAAGATGGATCGTTGGGTGGCTAAGAATTTTGCAGATAGATATAAAAGAATTAATAGAGATGAGATTAGATGTGGAGATATTATTTATCAAGCTAAACCGGCTCATGTGGAGTTGATAGTATCTAAACCATATGTAGAAAAATGAATAACTTATGTGATGACGATTGGCTCTTCAACAGATAAAGATAATGTGGATCCAATGTATGATGCAAATGGAAAAGCAATTAGAGGTAAGACATGAGTTTGATATAGAAGAAGGCAAATATATCCTCATCCTAGACATCCTTATCAGTATCATAGACCTCCATATGAAGAATGGAGTAATAATAGAGCATAAATTAAAGTTTGAAATGGGTGAAATTTTATAATAATTGATTTTTTTATTGAAATTATTATACTATATTTATAGTTAATCAAAAATAAAAGGAGTGAAGATTATGGAAAAATTGGAGAAAGTGGCAATTGACCACATTAACAATCAGACTGCCTTGAAGGCTTTTATTAAGTACTGTAAGGTACATTGCGGATGGTTTGCTTATTCACAGGTGAATCCAGAGGAGGTAGAAACCTGCTTGGGAAACTTTAAAAAAGACCATTCAGAGTATGCTCAATATATCTCGTAGGAGATGAACTGATTTAAAAAACAGCTGGAGAAATTCTCCAGCTATTTTTATTTGGTTTCTATTTTTTTCTTTCATAAATTGTAACGCATAATATCGATTCTGGTTGGGGAAGCGTTACAGAATTCATCAATAGTTAAGATTAAACAACCTTTGATACTTTGCATTAGTGTTATTGTTTCATAGGAGTTTGTTTCTATTTTGCTTTGAATTAATAATGATTTGGATTTTGAAATGTTTTCATCGTCGTAAAAGTATGATAATGAGTTATTTAAGGCTCTTTTTGATTCTTTTCAGTCTTTAAAATTTTCGATTTTCTGGCAGTTTTCACTGTTTAAAAATATTAAGTAATCTGAAAATTCTTTCAGATTTTTTTTGATATTTCAGAGTTTATGAGCATGAAAATATCTAAGAGCAGATTTAGCTTCATTTTTTAGATATCTAGCAATATGAAGTCAGTCGCAATGTTTTGCGATTTCTTCGTATAACTTATTTTTTTCATCCTTTATAGATTGGTTTTTCTTAGGCATGGATATTGCGGATAGCAATAAAAATTAGTTTTTTTTGATTTCTCTATAATTATCATAATTTGAAAACATTAATTTTAGTTTTTGATTTGATGTAATTTAATAGGTGTACATCATGAGTAATCAATAGAATAGTATTTCATGATTTATTAGCTTCAACCAAAAGATCTCCGATTTCTTGAGTGTATTCTCGGTCTAGATTTCATGTAGGTTCGTCTGCAATTACAAATTCAGGATTATTAATCATAGCTCTGGCAATGGCTACTTTTTGTTTTTCTCATCCTGAAAGAGCATTACAATCTAATTTATTGATATCTTCGATATGTAATTTGGTAGTAATATTTCTATATTTTGATTGAATAGTAATATCATCATCTCACTGAATTCTAAGAGGGTATGTGATGTTTTCCTTTACAGATAATGCATCAATTAATTTGTAATCCTGGAAAACTATTCAGATTTTTCTTCTGTATTTTTGGATATCGGCATCAGTATAACGTGCCATATCATCCATTTTATAATAAACAGTTCTATCAAAAGGTCTAAATTGTCATATTAAAAATTTTACGATAGTAGATTTTCCTACTCCAGATTTACCGATGATTACTGTAAAATCTCATTTGTATAATTCAAAATTCAACTTTCTAAATAAAAGTTTTTTTGTGTCTGGATATCATCGTGTTAGATTTTTGATTGCAATCAAAGGGAAATTGTTTTCATCTAGCATTACTCTTTTTTATCTAAGATATAAATGACATCTAATTATATTCCATTAAGTCAAAAAATGCAAAAATTTTGGGCGAATTATTGATAGTTTGGATTGACATTTTTTGCTTAAATAGATTATATATAATATAGTATTATTTTTTTTGCATTTTTTTGTTTTTTTGTGTATAATATGGTTATATAATATTTATATAAAAATTCCGTAAAATATGAAAGATATATTCTTATCTGGAATCCAATGATCTGGGAAATGAACACAAGCAGATTTATTGATGGAAAATTTTCCAGGTAAATTTAGATATTTTGAAACATGAGAAATCTTGCGTACTTTATCTAGTACAGATAATGCAATCTGAAATTATATTAGAAAAGCAGTAGAATCATGAGATTTGATAAAAGATGAAGTGACAGTAGCAATTTTTAACGTTTTTTTGCAAACTATAGAGGAGTGAGATATTTTGCTTATGGACTGAGTCTTGCGTAAAATGTGACAAACTCAAATGATATGTAAAGAAATGCAAAAATCTGGTCGTGAATTTGTGGTTTTGCATTTTGATTTGCCGGATGAAGTAGTTTATCAGCGTTTAGCATCTAGAATAGTTTGTGGAAAGTGTGGGAATAATGCGAATTGATGAGAGGTTTGATGAAAGTGTGATAAATGTGGAGGAGAACTTATTCGTCGTGAAGATGATTCAAATATTGAAGCGATTAAGACTAGGATTGAGGCATTTCATAATGAGACTGAGCCTTGATTGAAACGAGTAGAAGAAAATGGGCGATTGGTCCATATTGATGCAAATAGGTGAGTAGATGAAATCTTTCAAGATGTAATGAAGTATGTAAAATAAAAAAATTGATAAAAAATCCCTGAAATTTTATCAGGGATTTTTAGTAATTCCGTTATTTTTATTATTTATCTTCGATAAGTTCAGACTTAGGTTCTTTAGGTAAGTCAGCTTTTTTATTTTTCTTTGATTTTACCAATAAGAAAATTCATCCAGCAGCTACTACTAAGCATCATATTCCGATTACAGGTCTAACAGCTAGCCATGCTATACCAATAGTTAGGAATCATACAATTAATGTGAGTCATAGTGCAATAATTCATGTTCATACTCAGATAATATTTGCTAGGAAAGGAATAACTTTTGCGATAGTTTCGATGAATTGGAATAGCATTGCGAATCCACAGTACATTAAGAATAGTCAAACTAGCCTTAGAATCCAAGTAAGCATTTTGTTTGCGTCTTGAGCAGATTGGAACATGTCTGCAGCAGATACATTACCTTGGTCAAGTAATGCGATAGATCTTCAATTCGTAGTTGTATAACTATTTAATTCATTTCCCATTTGTTTTCATATAATACTAACTGTTCATGGTTTTACAGTTGAGAATGTGATTCTTAAATCTCAAACTGTTGGATTAGTAGGGTCAGCTCAGATATAAATCTGATTTCCATTTATGTGGAATTTCTCATTTGGAGCAGTTGTAGTTGTTGTAGTTTTGTTATCTCCATATAGGTAACTATTGTTATTATCTTCTACTGAAGTAGTAGTTTCGCTAGTTTGAGTTGAAGTGTTTTGATCAGTTATTAGTTTGTATTTTTCTGGAATAATGATGTTTTGTTCTGATAAGTTAATAGTTTTGTAATCTGAAAGCTGGTTTACGAACACAGTAGTAAGAGTGTAAGCTCATAATGTAATAGGATCTTTTACTTGTTCATTTGATTCATATTCCCAAGTTGATGGATTTTCATGTCCCTTAGATGTATTGAAACTGCTTGAGTCTATTGCTTTCTCATTCCATTGTGTATCATAAGTGTAAGTTGTATCACAGTCTTCACTTCATCAGTAGTTGTCATGGCATTCTGTGCTTTCATCCTCATGCCATTGATACATTTCAACTGTTCTCTTTAATTTTAGGTCATCTGTTTCGATTCAGAATGTATTATCTTTAAGGGATTCAGCATTAGATGCAGTTTGTCCGGAAACGTGAATTTCTTTTCATTCTAGTTCAGAATTGATTTGATCAATTACAGTTTCTTGAACGATTGCAGCTCATTCTTGTAGAGCTTTTTTTTCTTGTACGTAATTATTTTCATTCCATACAAGTAATATGATTGAAACGATTACTAGAACGATTCCTGATAATATAGCTTTGAGACTATTACCTACACGAGATCAGTAGGAATGGTGAGATGATACGGTTACACTATCTGCCATTTATTAAAATTATAAAATATAAAAATACAATTTTTAATTATAAATTTTTGGTATAATTGCAAATGATAATGTTTAATTTTTATTGAAATTTTTTATATAAAAAAGTATAAAAATAATTGACATTATAATTTATTTATATATAATATATATAGCAATAATTGTATAATTTTTATTATATATAGTAAAATTATGTCAAAGAAGAAGCCTATTACTTTTGAGAGAAAAATTAGTAAATTGCAGAATGAAAAGTCTGAATTAACTCTCTCTTTTTGGCAAAAACAGAAAAAGGATTATAAAGAAAGAATCGAAGAACTATTAAAGAGTCCAGTTAATGGGTGAGAGGATGCAGTTTCTAAAATGAAGAAATTTAAGAAATATTATGCAAAATTAGAGGAAATCGATGATAGAATTGCAAATCTTCCAGAAAATGTAGAAGATGCTATTAAAGAAATCGACGATAAGATCTCTTTTTATAAAGGGAAAAGAAAAGAAACAAGGAGTATCCCATTATATAGAGAGACTGAGCAATGAATTGCGGATGTTTTTTGAACAGATATTATACAATATGCTAAAAAGACTAATAATACTGAACTAATAGATAAATTAAAAAAGAGAAGTTTAACTCCGGATGAATATGCAGAATTCTATGATTATGATTATGATAAACACGAAGAAATGCAAAAACTCTATGATGAATTATTTAATACTTCAGAAGAGGGTAAAACTTCAGAAGAGAACTCTCAATTGGAAAAAGATAATCAAACACCAACGATAAGGAGAAATATTGAAAAACCAAGAGATACTTTATCTAAATTGGATATAAGATACCAAATAGTAGATTGAATAATTCTACCAACCAATTGAAATACCACAACGATAAGGAGGTCAAAAGCGGTTCCGCAGGGGCATAAAGAATTGGCTCAAGAATATGAAGACAAGATTAACATTTTATTTTCTAGAGTATTAACTTCTGAGAATTGATTTGAATCAGAGGATTATAATGTAGTTGCTTGAATGGAATCTAAGCATATGGTTAGAAAAACTACGTATGTTATTGTAGAAATTCCAAGTAAAAATAAAATGATTATTCTGAATAATGGTTATTGAGAAGTATCGTTTCTTTGTGATGAAATGCTTGAAAAATCTTTATTAACGAGTGTTTCAAAAGAAGAGCTAGTTAAGAAACATTGAGAAAGTATTAAAAAGTTGGAATTCCGAGATGAAGATACTTGGGTAGATGAGGTATTGGGACGACTTGGGGAAACTTGAAAAGATAATTCAGTATCAAAAATTTCATGAGTAGGTGAAGAAAATTCTGAAGAAAAGATGGATGTTGATATAGAAAACTGAACAGAAGAGGATGTACAAGAAAATGTAGAAGAAAATGAACAAGAAAATACAGAAGAAAAAGAGAAAGAATTGACGGAGGAAAAATTAGAACAGGAAATAGAGGAAGAGGATAATAACAATATTATAGCTGAATTGGAGTCTAAAATCCCTATTAGACCAGAAGAAGATTTGACTAAAGATGATGCGGAGGCTCTTAAAAATATATTAAAACCATATTTTGATAAAGATGATGATTTTAAGGATGTATTTGCTTATGTACTCCAAAAAAATGGTTGGGGATTGGTGGTTTTGAAAAATAAAGAATTTAAGGGACTTTTGAGTAAATATGAAGAGTGGGCGAAAAAAAATGAAAAGTTAGTGGAGAGAGAGTTAAAGAAAATTCATTCTGGTAGAGGTAGATGGAATTTACAGGCTAAGGATTTGGCAAAGTTGAATCTCTTTATGTCTATGTTTTTTGAAAATGAGGTTAAAAAGATGGTAATGAACTATAAGGAATTGAAAAAAATGTTTAATGAAAATTCAGAATTAATTGAAAAATTAAAGGAATTAGAGGCAAATTTATGATTGAATAGAGTAGATGGTGACAATGTTGAACATAGGATGAATCAAGGTGACCTTGAGCTTGAACAAGGAATAATGGATAGTTTCTTACATGTCTTTAATAAATGTATAAAGATGTTTGAAACTGGAACCATGAATGATAGTTTTTGTGAGATCTGTAAAAAAGTAGTAGATTTTCTATCAGAGTATAAGATTTGGTTTATGAGGAATAATGAGTGAGAAAAAAAAGTTCCAAATGTTGAAACTTTGCTTGGTTTTGTTGTTGATTTTTACCAAAATGGTATGATTGATGGCGAAGAACGTGATAATATTAGGAAACTCTTAGAGAGAAAAAATAAGTTTGAAGTGGAAAAAGTTGAATTTAATGAGAATGAAAAAATTATTGAAAAAATGGAAAAAGAAAATCAGGATACTGAAAATGAATTTAGAGATTTGAAAATGAGTATGGATACAGAATCTAATTTTAAGAGAGTTTGATATAATTTGAGAAGGTCTATTATAGAAATATATAAAAAGAAGCAGAGAGGTAGCAATATTTTGTTAGAATACAAAAGTTATTTTGTAGATGAAAATGGTGATATAAAGAAAAATTTTACAGTTCAAGATGCAGAAAAGTTTATAGATTATTTGTTCAATAATATGTTGATAGATGAAAATATTGCAAAAAACTTGATGAAACTATTATATGTTAATAAAATCTTGGATTTAAATAATGAAGAAATGTGAGCTGAAGAAAAGGAATATATTGTTAACTATATTATTGATAGAGGTGGACAAAGTTTTAGAATAAAATTTGATGGATGATTTAAGCCTGAGGTAAGAATGATTAGTGATTGGGGTAAATATCCAAATCTAGAATCTACATTAAGAAAACTTTGATTTATTTGTGTCCCAAAAAGAGAATGGAGTCAGACCCAAAAAGAATCTAGTACAGTTCAAGTAAATAATGCTCCTAAAAATGGTAGAAAAACGGTTGATGATAAAGATTCTCAGAAAGGGAAACAAAATGTTAATTCGGGAATAGTTGTATTTGAAAAGGAAAGTAAATTTATTGAGAGTCTTGAAAAAAGTGAAAATAAAGTGGATGAGTTTAGAAATTTTATACAAAAGCTGGAATGAGAGGAAACAGGTAGAGAGATTAGAAAAACTAAATTAGAAGAAGTAGATGAATTGGATAGAAAATTTCCTGGAGCTTTGGATATGTATATCGATGAGTGTATTGAAAAATGAAGATTATTGTTTGCAGGGTGCTATTATGCTTTTGATAGAGACTGAAAATTTGATTTTTCTGTAATTCAGGCTGGGATTTTGGATAAAGCTGTAGATGCTTGAGGTGATAAGCAGGCAGAAACTTTAAAAGAAATTTTTGAACATTTAGGTTTCTTTATGAGTGAATCATTTGATTTTAGTGAGAAAATGAATGATAGGACATTTAAAAAATGGATTATATCTAACATAAGAACAATTATTAAAAAATCTCATGAAGAGAGAATGTGATGTTTTAGCCGTGAATATTGGGAAAACAAGGATAAGTGAAAAAATGAAGATTGGCATAAATTTAATTTACAGCATCTTCCCATAGATGTAAAACATGTAGATTATAAATTTGCTATATGAGAAGGTAATGAACCTTTTAGAGTTTGACTTTTAGGTGCAGAAAATTTTTATCTTTTGTATAGGATTTTTAGTAATCATAAGACGTATGGTATTTGGCTTGATAGTAAAACAAATGCAGAGAAAAAATCATTTTTTGATGCGACAGGTGTGGAATTAGAATAGTTAGTTGTTAAATAAATGTTCATCTTGACATGCTATTGATTATTGTTATAATTAATATTATTATATAAAAAATAAAATAAAACAGAAAGGAGGTTATTATGAAAAAGAATAATTATCCTGAGATTTCAATGAAAAAAAACCTTGAAAAGAATTTGAACTTTGATGAGTCGATGGAGTCTGCGTTGAAGAATTATAATTCTTTGACTAAAAGGCAGAAAAGACATTTGATGGAGAAGCTTATTAAGTTGGCAAAGACTTCCGATGAAATATGGAAGGGTGTGAATTTTGCTGATAAGATGGCTTATGCCTTGACGAAAAAACAGAACAAGGCAATAATCTCCAAACTCGTTGAGTGTCCAGATTCTGACCTTAAAAAGGTTAAGATGTATGCAGAAATGACCGATCTTATTCTGTTCTATCTCAATAAACTCACAGAGAACGAAATTGAAAAGGTCTTTACTTAATTATCAAAAAGCCTACCTTATAGGAGGCTTTTTTTTAATAAATTCTTTATCTTACTATTGATTTTACCAATCATGCAAATAATGGGTGTGGTCTATTTAATCTGGACTTAAACTCTGGATGAGCTTGAGTAGC
>Ga0247611_10010562_pt1 | contig 10834 bp, 10 predicted proteins | sample 177DNAGHGhighgp2_FD_192422 | JGI IMG/M metagenome (GOLD analysis project Ga0247611, IMG submission 192422) | Sheep rumen microbial communities from Palmerston North, Manawatu-Wanganui, New Zealand - 1770 DNA GHGhigh gp2 | ecosystem: Host-associated > Mammals > Digestive system > Stomach > Rumen... | reverse complement strand
AGCGTGTCGAAGACACGCCACATTGAGAAATACGAGCAAGAATCAGTCATACTTTGTACTAGAGCGTTTAAAATTAATGGTCAATTAGATGGCAATTATATGTAAAATAAATTTGAGCAATTACTTAGGAATAAAAAAGCTGTTAGAATTGAGAATTGGCTTCCGCATCTGGATAATTCTCCATTCTCAACTCCAGCTCTCAACTTTAAACTCTCAATTCTCAACGGCCCCGCCCACCCTTTTAGTTTTTAGTTTTTACTTTATAGTTTTCTCAGAACTGGAAGTAAATAAAAGGCTGAAGATCGGCAGTGATGAATTGGTAGACGATGAAGACGCCCAGCACCACGAGAGGGAGCATTAGCCAGAGGGGCAATTGGGCAAACCAGAGGCGGTAGCGCCGTTTGAACCGCTCGGGCAGCCAATGAATGACCATGCCGATGAGGAAGACGACAAAGACGGATGCGTAGTTGTCAAGGATAGCAGGCACCTGTTGCCAGTTCCATTGTCCGCCGATGCGTTCCACCATCTGGGTCGCGGTGCGCCATGCCACTTCATTAGCTTCGGCTGGGTCAAGGTTGGAGCCGCTGCGGAAGAAGAGACGTGTGAAACTGATGAAGATAAAGGTGAGGAAGGTGTTCCAGACAAGAACTACACCGCTTTTGAATCCCGATGGGCGGTAACGTTTGCCGCCAAAGGCGGGCACCAAGTTGAGCAGGATGATGACCGCAGCAATGACCATGAAGGCGAAGTGGAACATGCTGAGCACCGGCAGGGGGTAGTAATGGTAGGCGCACTTGACCAGCAGGTAGACGGCTGTAATGCCGAGGATGCGAGCCCATGGACCCCATTTCTTCCAAGTTTTATAGACCAGTATGCCCAAGCCGTTGAGGGCGCCCCAAGTGATGAAATTAAAAGAGGCGCCATGCCAAAGGCCGCCAAGGAGCATAGTGTCGAAGTTGTTGAGGTTGGTAGTCATGTCCTTGCGGTGGCGAGGAAATACCCAGTAGACGAGGCTAAGCACCAACACCAGTGCGATAGCGGCGGCGGTGACGTAGCGGTTCTTAGCCATGAGGGCTACCACCAGCAGCATGACGGTAGGGATGAGAAAAGTGCCGAGAGTGCCGTTGCGATTGCCGCCAAGGGGGATGTAGAGGTAGTCCTTGAGCCAATTACTAAGCGAGATGTGCCAGCGTTTCCAAAATCCAGCGGCATTGGTGGCCTTATATGGCGAGTTGAAGTTTTTTGGCAGGTAAAAGCCCATGAGCATGGCCACGCCTATGGCAATATCGGTATAGCCGGAGAAGTCGGCATAGACCTGCAGGGAATAAATGAGTAGGGCGGAAAAGTTCTCAAAGGAGGTGAATAGGAGGGGATTGTCGAAAACGCGGTCGACAAACGAGACGGCCAGATAGTCGCTAAGGATAAGTTTCTTAAACAGGCCGTTGAGTATCCAAAAGACGGCGATGCCGAACTGCCGGCGGGTGAGGAAGTAGGGCTTGTAGAGCTGTGGAACGAACTGGTCGGCACGGATGATAGGACCAGCTACCAGCTGGGGGAAGAAGGTGGTGTAGAAGCCAAAGTCAAGGATATTGTCGGCATGACGCACTCGGCCTTTGTAGACATCAACAATATAGCTAATGTTCTGGAAGGTGAAGAAACTGATGCCCACGGGCAGGAGGATGGCGTTGGCAATGGAGTAATGGGTAGAGGCGATGGTGTTGAAAATGTCGGTGAAAAAGTAAGCGTACTTGAAGTAGCAAAGGACGCCCAAGTTGATGGCCACGCCCAGTACCATAAGGGCTTTGCGACCTGACTGGGTAGAGCGGCCAGTGCGCTCCTGACGGCTGCGCATGTTGTCGAATAGGAGGCCTAGGAAGTATCCCACTATGGTGGAAAAGATGAGAAGGACTACATATTTGCCAGAGGTCTTGTAATAGAAGAAAAGGCTGACGAGGAAGAGGTAGCCGTTGCGCCAAAGGCGGCGGCCACGGCCAATGCGCCGATTGGTGGGGAGGTCTTTATGCCTACGTTGGTAGCGCCGTTCGCCGAGCGATACGATGAGGGCAAAGCCAATATAGATTAGGAAGAAGAAGACCCAGAAGTGAATCTGCGTGAAGAGCAACGGATGAGAGTCGTCAAAGGCAAGGAGGCGCGTGAGATAGGCAAGTAAATCGTCTTTGAGCATAGGGTGTGGGTAATAAGTGGTCGGCTATCGAGCGGTTGGAGTTGAGGAATGCTTGGATTTGCGGCGGAGTCCGCGAGGCAGTGGGCGCTCGGCCGAGGGGGTAGCCGGCTGCACTTTCTGGCCGGTAGCGGACGGAGCTGGGACAGCCTTGGGCTCTTGAATGCCAAGGGGCTGCCAGTCTTTCTGCAACTCGCGACTGAGAGCCTGCCAAAAGAGGTCGCCCACAAGCTGGTACCCTGTGCGGGTGAAGTGTACCTTGTCGGCCTGTGCCAGCTTGGCCTTTTGCCATTTCTCCATGGACTTGAGACCGCCCATGACTTCAAATTGGTCCCACACAGCTCCGCCGGTGAGCTGGGCCAGGCGGTAGCAGACGTCGCGCACTTGCAGCCCGTTGCGGTTGACGGCATAACTGCGGCGGCCTGTCTTGCGGTAGCTGTCGTTATTGGTGACAAAGATGAAGGCGCAGTGGGGGTTGACGGCACGAATGGAGTCGCAGAGGCGCAAGTAATTATTTTTAAAAGCCACTGAGTCGAAATCTGTGGCATGGGCGTCGTTGATGCCTATGCCGAAGATAACGAGGTCGGGACGCAGCAGTTTCAAGTCGGCAGTGAGGGAACATTTGAAATAGTCAGGCACGGCAGCCCCATTGACACCCACAGAGCTGTAGGTGATACCATGGTTGCGGCTGCCAAGGTAGATGCCAGTGAGGGTGAAGGTCTGGCCGGGGCCGCAAGGCAGGATGAGGTCAAAGGAGTCGACCGCCGTGCGGAGGTTGAAGACATAGCGGTGGTTGGAGCTGTCAATATAGGAGGGAGGAGTGCCGTAGCCGTTGTAGCTAATGCTGGGAATGACACCAGAGGGGGAATGTCCCAGCACGACAATGCGCGAGACGGAATAATCAAACTGGCGGTCGCTATTGAGCAACTGTATACGGGTGGGGACGTCCTGAGCGGTGACAGAGATGCCGCAGAGCCCCATGGGGTATTCGGGTTGGTGGTGAACATTGCGGGTGAGCAGCACCTTCTCGGCGCAGTGAACCTTGTAGTCGGCAGGGTTATTGCATTTGGCAGCCGCCGAGTAGGGGAAGACCAAGCCGCGGCCGCCCACGACGGTGGAATAAGCCGAGAGAATGTTCGTGCGCAGGCGGTGGGGCAGGGTGCCGGCCTGAACGTGTGATCCGCCGATATGGAGAATGCTAAGGTTTCCCTGGCCTGTGGTGGCCACCCGCTGCCATTTCTGGAAGAGGAATTCCATGGGGGCTGAGTTGGTGTCGTAGTGCAGCACGTTGGCCTCGCGGTTGAGGAAAGGATAGTCCTGCGCCTGCACGGCGGCGGCGAACAAACAGAAAAGAAGGACAAGCAGACGGCTTCTGTACATCTGCCACCTCCTTGCGCATTTTATACATCTGGTACATATTGTCGAAAGCTTTGGAGAGGCGGTCACCCATGATGTCGACGCCCCGCTGTGAGAAATGGATATAATCGGGGCCGCCCAGGCCCTGGTCGACCCAGGCCTCCATGGAGCCCATACCGCCCATGGCGTGGAAGATGCTCCAAAAGGCAGCGCCATGGGCATTGGCGGTGGCCTGCAGCGACTCTACCACCAGGGGCAGGCTGGGATAAGACTGCAGCTCGCCGTTCTCGCGGGTGCTCATGTCGGAGGGACCGATAAAGAGTATCTTGGCCTGGGGGCAGCACTGGTGGAGACGGTCTATCTGCTGGCCCATATTCTTGCAGTAGGCCTCAATAGACTGGCGTCCTTTGAGGTATGGTACCGAGTTGCCACCGAACTGAAGAATAATAAGTCCCACGTCCATCTGGGCGTAGGCGGCGGCCAGTTGGTCGCGATTGATTTGGGTAAACTGGTGGCCGGAGCAGCCACGCATAGGTATATTGTCAACGGCCACGCCGGGTCCGTCATCGACCATAATGCCATAGAGGTCGGCGGTGCCAGTGACGGAAAGGGTAACGGAGGTGGTGGCGGTGTCGAGATGCCAACTGAAGGCATGCACCCCTTCTTCCTCGCAGGTCTGGTCGTCGCTGTAGGCACCGCGTCGGTCTGCGAAATGAACGGAGAGCGGGCCGGGGCGGTTGTTGAAAATAAGTTTGAACTGAGAGAACTGGCGCAGGCGGCTGTCGCAGCTGCGGTGGGTGCCCGCGGTGATGGTGCTGCTGGCACTGCCGGTGACGCGGAAGTCCTGCACCATGGGGCCGTAATTGCCCGCAGCTCGCACCACCAGCGAGTCACCGAAAGGCGACTGGCGCACAAGGGCACCGGTGCCGTAGGTGCTGACCGAGAGGCTGGGAATGAGGGTGGCGAAGGGCACCAGGCCGGGACCACCTCCTCCGAAGAGCCCCTGCATGTAGGCGCGCAAACGGTTGGTCATACGGTCCATCTCTATCTGCGAGTCGCCGTAATGGACAATTCGGATGGTACGGCCGCTATGCTGCGTCTGCTCCAGCTGGGCAAAGAGGTCGTCAAAATAACTGTCGTCGCCGTTGGGGAACCAGAAGCGGATGTCGCTGCTGTCCACCTGGTGTCGGTAGTGCTCCAGCGAGTCCTGCTTGGTTTTCATCACCGAAGCCAGCGAGTCCTGGGCAGCCAGGTACGCCTCCACATCCAACTGCCGTTGAGGGTTGAGAATTTTGGTGAGCGAGGGGAAATGCAGGTTCAGGCTGCCCACGTCCACTCCTTCCTTCGGGTATACGTAGCAAATGCCGCCCAGCAGAGCCAGCACCAGCGCCATGAAGAGGAGTATCCGAAAGGGTTTCATCAAAGTTTCTTCTTCAACTCGGCAATGTCCTTATACATCTCCTCCAGCTTGCGCTGCATGACGTAGATTTTACGCTGGCGGTCGGCGGGCATGGCGGGGGAGCCCAGCACCACGCTGTTGCTGTCGATGTTGCGGGTGACGCCCGACTGGGCGGCGATGGTGACGTTGTCGCCCACGGTGATATGGCCCACGATGCCCACCTGTCCGGCTATGATACAGTGCTCGCCAATATGGCCGCTGCCGGCACAGCCGCTTTGCGAGGCCATGGCAGTATTGCGGCCCACACTCACGTTGTGGGCAATCTGACAGAGGTTGTCAATCTTCACACCCTGGTGGATAATGGTGGAGCCCATGGTGGCGCGGTCGATGCAGCTGTTGGCCCCAATCTCCACGTCATCCTCTATCACCACGTTGCCAATCTGGTCTATCTTGCTGTAGGAGCCATCCTCCGTAGGGGCAAAGCCAAAGCCGTCAGCCCCGACACTGACCCCCGCATGCAAAATACAGTTGCTGCCCACCTTGCACTCTCTGTATATTTTCACACCGGGGTACAGGATGGTGTTGTCACCCACCTCAACATAGTCGCCAACATATACTTGCGGGTAAATCTGCACATTATTGCCAATCCTGGCCTTGCGGCCGATGACGGCATACTGGCCTATGTAGCAGTTTTTGCCCACCTTGGCAGTCAGGTGGACACTGCTGCGCCACGAGCGGCCTTTCTTAGGTTTGGAGGCACTATTGAACATGTGCAGCACCTTAGCCACGCAGAGGTACGGATTGTCGACACGGATGAGGGTGGCGTCGACGGGGTGCTCCAGCACAAAATCTTTTGCTATAAGGATTGCCGAGGCGTGACGCTCATAAATATAGTGCGTATACTTGGGGTTGGCCAGGAAAGTGATGCCTCCCTCGTCCACCTCCTCAATACGGCAGGGTTTCCAAATCAGCACGTTCTCGTCGCCTTCAACGGTGCCCTTCAGTTTCTGGGCTATCTGTTTTGCTGTAAATTGCATGTAAGATAAGGTATTATTTTTGTATAAGTTTCATTATCAATAATCGGAACCTTCTGCAGATCCTGAACGCTCTCAAAACGACCCACCCGCTCGCGCAGGAGCACGATGGCCTTGGCCTGGTAGTAGTCGAGATACGGATGGCGCTTCAACTGGTCGAGGCTGACAGTGTTCAGATCCAGCGGCGCAACCCCTTCGGGGTCGACTGTGACATAGGGCGCAATGGTATTGTAGCGTACCGAGTCCATGCCGTATACCTCCCACAGCTGCTCCTTGTCGACATAGCCGCCCAGCAGACTCCTGTATTTCAAAATCCGCCGTGCAAAAGTGGGGCCGATGCTGTACAGCTGCACCAAATCCAACGAGTCGGCGCTGTTCAGCTCCACCACCACCCGTTTCTCCTTCCGAAAAATATGCTCCGGGGGTGAGACGGGCTCGACCTGTGCTGCCGCGTACCGCGCGCTTGCGGCAAAGGATCGTTGCCCTGGGGCAGGCGCATCATGGCGGGCCGGAACACTGGCCGCGGCTGGCTGCAGCGAGTCTGCCTCCGCCGGCCTAGCCTCTGCCACCTGCGCACCGCTGGGTCTGAGGCCTATAAAAACGACAATCAGCAGCGCTACCGAAAGCACTGCTGCAAGCCATAAATATCCCCTGCTGCGGGTCATTCCTCCTCTGTCCATTCCATCGTTCCTCTTTGGTGCACTATCAACGGCGTTCTGAAGGCATCGTCCGACTCAAAACTGTCGCCGAACGTCACCCGGTCACCATTCTTCGACCGCACGGGGTTATCGGAGTAAACACGGTGGGCCATCCTGTCCCAGGTAAGGTCTTTCAAATACACCGTGTCGCCACGCTGCAGGTCAATAATCACCACACTGTCGCGCACGGTGGTGACGTTGCGTTTGTCATAAGAGACGGCATAGCGGGCCTTGAGGGTGGCCGTAGGCTTCTTATAGCCGTCGTAGAAGCGGGCAAAAACGCCCTGCGGATATTCCGTCTTGGCCTCGGGTTTGCTGTACTGCTCAATGAGCGGAGCCCACATAAGCATCTGCAGCTTTCCCTTCTCGCTCCGCTGGATACGAGCCTGGCGGATGGTATTGTCGGGCAGCTCCTGCCGCTCGAACATTTTCACCTTCTCAATGTCGTTGCCACAGCCAACAATAGAACAGATAAGAAACAGGGCCAAAGCCCCATTTCTTATCCGTCTGGTCAAATTCGCTCTTATGCTCACCGACATTTAGCGGGTTCTGATAACCGTGGATTTCCCAATCCAACCCGGCACCACATAGCTCTGACCATCGATAAGGTTCAGCATGAAGGCGTCGTTCTTCTTGGGGAAGTAGGCGGCGTAGGTGCCTATCAGGCGGTCGGCCACATTGGCAATCTGCTCGGTGGGTTCGACCGACTTAGCGTGGCGGCACTCATCCACAGCAGCCCAGTAGGCGGAACGTCCGCCCATGCCGTCGTCGATACTGCGGTAGCTCGAGGCGTACACCTGTGCCAGGGCAATATAGGGTTCGCCCTTCGTGCGGTCGATTTCGGCAGCCTTCAGCAAGGCGGCGCGGGCGGCGCTATAGCTATTCTGTCCGTTATAGCTCATACCCAGCGTGAGATAAGCGCGGTAGAGGTCTTTCTTCTCGGTCAGGCCCTTCACAGCATCCTGGATATACTCCACAGCCTTTGCGTACTGCTTCTTACCGTAGCACATTGTGCCCATACGCATAGCCGTGCTAGGCGAGGGCTCCAAGTTGTAGAGGTTCTCGGTAGCAGAGAAGAAGAGCTGGCTCTCGGTGCAGCCCTTGCGCATCATGATGTCGGTAATCTTGCGCAGCAGCAGCACATCGTTCGGGTTCTCGTTGAACTTGTTCTGGTAGATTTCCACCAGCTGCTCGCAGTTGGCATAGGGCGAGAAGACAGCATCCACATTATTAATATAGCCGCTTATCTTCTGCACCTTCAGGGTATCTTCAACCACCTGCTCCACGATCTCCTCCAGGCGGGTAGTGGCGATGTCGTAGTTATCGATAATCAGAGTGGCGTCGGCAAAACCAGCCTGCACATAGTCCACCGTGGCCTTGAAGAAGAGCGTGATGTAGTTCTCGTCAATCTCGTTGACATTAGCCTTCACGGCAGCATCGTAAATCTCGTAAATCTCCTTCACGGCCTTGGGGTTATACTGGCTCAGGGTGGTAGCCTTCATGCAGAGCACCTTGGCCTCTTCGCCGAAATTGGCGATGCGGGTGTCGTACATGTCCATCAGCTCCTTCAGATAGGCCTGGCGCTCCTCGTCGGTAGTGGCCGACTTAATCATGGCGTCCATAATGCGTTCGCCTCTCTGGTATACGGCCTTGCTGAAACGGGGGCAGTGCAGTATAATCTGGCGCCAGGGCTCGTAGCAGTCGGTATAGGCTTTCTGCTTGTAGAATTCTTGGTACAGCGATACATTGCTAATGCAGGCAATGCTGTCGTCGGGGGTTGCACCATACTTGTTTTGTGCGTTTGCAGCCAGGCTCAAGCTCAAGGCGGCGGCTGCGATCATTACAATTTTCAGTTTTTTCATGGCTAACAATTGTATCGGTTTATTTACCGTTTTAGTATTATTAATTCATTATTTCTTGTTCAAAAAGCCGCCCGCGAAGTCACGTTTAGGAGTTTTTAAGCCTCCCCCACCGCCTCCGGGGCATTCGGCTAGTTATATTTCCGTTTGGCAAACCAACGTTCGCACGAGCCTACGGAAAGACCCACCGTAAACACGTCGCGCCGCAGCAGGTCCAAGTTGCCGAAACTGCTGTAGGCCACGCTCAGCGTCAGCACCGACCGCCCTTTGCGCATCGGGAGGGCAAATCCCAGGCCGCCGCCCATCTCGTCCAGCCGGTAGGCCGTGCCGTCGGTCAGTTCCAACGACAGGCGGCCGCTGTTGTAATACACACCGGCGCTTACGCCTATGCGCTCCCAGTAGCTGCTGGCGCCCTTGTCGCCCTTCCATTCGCCCCCAAGGGCCATGCGGAAGTTGCTCCCGTAGCGCAGTGCCGAGGTGCCGAAGAAAGCATAGTCGGCATTCTCCTCATACTTCAGCCCACTGTAGGGGGCATAGTAGCCGTCCAGTGCCACCTCCCAACGCTCGTTGCGTTCCAAGGCCAGACCCAAACCCACAGCCAGGGGCTGCTGCAGCCGGCTCTTGTAGGTGTCGCTCACTCCGGGTGCCGGAAAGATCGTGTCGAAAAGAATCTCCGTAGCGCCAGTGGCGTAGAACGTATACACCAGCGACTTGTCTTCCAACTGCATATCGCGCGGAAGGCGGGCAGTAGCGCCCAGGCGCAGGGTGTACCTCTCGCCCAAAGGCTGGCGATACTGCACCCCCAAGTCGAGCAACAGATTGCTCACCAGCGTGTTCTTCTGCCTGCGCGAGTCTATCGTATAAATGCTGTCGTTCCTCTGGAAATCGTAAGTGATGGCCCGCACGATGGAACCGTACAAATAGTCCAAATTGAAACCCAGCGACAGCCGCTTGCCAATATTGAAGCCGTTGCCCCAGTATATTTGGGCCACGCCGCCGTGGCCGGCATAGACCGTCTTCACGTCGCTCACATAGTCCGTCTGTGTCGACTCGTAGTTCACCGAGCTAAAGGGGAGAATGCCGGCCGAGGTCTTCCACCACTTCGTCAGTGGGAAAGCCACCATCAGGTAAGCCACATTGCCGTCGGCGTCGTACTGGCTGGCAGCGTCGTTGCGCAACATGCTGCTCTGTATGTTCACTCCGATGTCAAAAACAAAACTCTCCGGCTCCACCGAGGCATAGGAGGCCGGGTTGAAGGGGTTGATACTTCCCCGCTCCGACCGGCTGTACACCACCCCGCCCATACGGTAGGCCGAAGGCATATTGTACGGCAGGTCGCTCGACCCAATGCCAAACTGCGAAAAAGGAATGTTAAAGCCGTTCTGCGCCGCGGCCTCTTGGGGCCACGCCAACACTGCGGCAAGCAGCAGTAGAATGGTAAATTTAGTATTTTTCATTTTCTTTCAAAATCTCGTTCAGTCCAATCATAACCAGGTAGGGTTCCCACACACAGTCGCTCACCCGCAGCCTTCCCTCGCCCCACAGCCAGTCGGCGTCGCCGCCGGTCAGCAGCACCCGCGTGTCGGGGGCGTACTTGCGGTAGTGGGTCACAAAACCCTCCACCGCATATCGGGTAGCCGTCAGCACCCCCGCCTCCATCGACTCCTGCGTCGACCGGCCGGTCACGGGTTCCTGAGCGGCATCCACCGTAGTCAGTAACGGCAATTTTGCCGTAAAAGTATGCAAGGCGCGAAACTTCATCTCGAAACCGGGCAGAATGGCGCCGCCGCGGTACACTCCCGCCCCGTCCAGATAGTCCACCGTGATGCATGTGCCCGCATCCACTATCACACATCCCCTCCCCTGGCAAAGACGGTGCGCCCCGCAGGCCGCCGCTATGCGGTCGGGACCCAGCGTCTCGGGAGTGCCGTAGTCCAACCCTATGGGCAGGCGCGTCCGCGACGTCAGCACCGTCACCCGGTCGGCCTCCAGCCGCAGCGCCTCCAGGTCCAAAGCCCCAGTGGCGCACACAATGGCCCGCTCGGCATGGGCTGCGGGCAGCCCCTCACCCTCTTCCGAGGTGCGCACCAGCCGGTCGCCCTCGAAGAGCGCCCATTTCATGCGAGTGTTTCCCTTGTCAACGGTCAGGTACATCGCTTCTTACCTCTTTCTCCCTTCGGCCTTTCAGCCCTTTGTGTTATACATATTCATTGCGCGGTCGGGGCCCTGGGTGACGAAGCATTTCACCGCCTCGCAGGCCGCCTCGCTGCGGGGTTGCAGCACGGCCAGCTCCTCCCCGCCAACAG
>Ga0247611_10010561_pt1 | contig 10835 bp, 8 predicted proteins | sample 177DNAGHGhighgp2_FD_192422 | JGI IMG/M metagenome (GOLD analysis project Ga0247611, IMG submission 192422) | Sheep rumen microbial communities from Palmerston North, Manawatu-Wanganui, New Zealand - 1770 DNA GHGhigh gp2 | ecosystem: Host-associated > Mammals > Digestive system > Stomach > Rumen ... | reverse complement strand
AGAGTTAAACGATTAAAAGAACATTCGTCTTTGGGATCAGGCGTCGCGAGTGTCTCGCGCGCGTATTTTTCATTTCTTTTCATTTCTTTATTATTTATAAGGGGCCTGTTTTCCGTGCTCTCTGCACGCTTTTCCGTGCTCTCTGCACGCTTTTCCGTGCTCTCTGCACGCTCGTCCGTGTTCTCTGCACGCTCGTCCGTGCTCTCTGCACGCTTCTCCGTGCTCTCTGCACGCTTCTCCGTGCTCTCTGCACGCTCTGCCGTGCACACAGCACGGTAGGTGTCGTTTTCGACGGTTATAAGTCCCCGGGTTGTTAATTCTTCGAGTTTGCGAGATACAACCGTACGTTCTATCTCCAGTTCATCTGCCAGTTTCTGCTTAGACCCGCACCAGGCACCCCTCGCCTGCGTGTAGTTGGCGATATGCGCATACACGAGGCGAAGCTGGAGGTTACGTGTGCCGAGCAGGGCAACGAGCTCCTGGTGCCGGATGAGGGTGTGATAGGTCATCGTTTAGCGCTTCACTTTCAGGGTGCGTTTCACGTTCTTGCGGATGTACGGATGTTTCTCGAGCAGTTCTTGCACGGCCTGCTTGCGTTTTACCGTCAAAGCACTCTGCTGACGCGTCAGAATCGCTTTCTTTGCGTCGAGGGCATAGATCTTTTCAAAATCTTTTCCCACGTACGGATTACCTTCCTCGTCTTGCAAGATAGGTGATTCCTTCTTTTCTACGTAGTACTTACCGCCCTCGTGCTCAAACTCCTTGCCGCTCTCGTAGTAGTCCGGATAGAGCGTCTTTACCTCCTCGATACCCAGAGTTGCCAGTCCCTGCTTTCCGGACTTCTCGTCACCTTTCACCAGCAGTTCCTGCGCATCGCTCATCACGGCGCATACACGATTCATCTGCAGCGCATCCACCGCCGCTTCCTGTTCGAGCATGTCTGCCTGCAGCAGTACCGCTACATGCTTTGCATCCAACACGCCGTTACCGATCAATTTGATTGTTTCAAGATTTAATGTATTCATATCACCGCCCTTCGGAGGGTTAAGATTCTCTCACCGCGAGAGGCTGTCTTTTTCCGAAAGGCGGTGCAAAGGTAGGGATAAAAAAACGAAACATGGGGTCAGTGAGTGACCTCATGTTTCTCGAAAAAAATGTTAACGTACGCGCGTTGCCGGCTGGATTATAACTCGCACGGAGCCTCCATTTTTTTGATGGCCATAGAGACGGTGTAAGGCTCAATATCCAGATAGCCGCCTCCCATCTGGCTGATGATGGCATCGTTAGAAACGATACGTTTTTGGTAACCGTAGGTACGGTTGGGTTCGTACTTAAGCACGAGACAATAGAGACGATAGTAGAAGTCTAACGTCCACGCGCGATCAAACATCGCCATGCAGTCCTCCCAAAGGCCTGCATTGATTTGCGCCGTAATGGCATCATAATAGGTTTTCATAACCAACAAGATTTGTGCTTGGCTTTGTTTCGGCAAAACGCGTTTTTATGTGGCCACAAGCCAAAGCAAAACCTTGCGGGTTAAACAAAAAATATTTATTGTCCGGCATTGCCGGTTGTTTTCTATTATACCATCCTTTCCTTGTTTTTGGTTTACTTTCCACCAAATTTCGGTGCAAAGGTACAACTTTTATTTCAAATGGCAAAAGACACCATTTTTAACCTGCGCGAGTATGCGCCTGGCTAATGCGCGCGTCGCGTTTTTATAGACCCTTACTATTTTCGAAATCGAGTGCAAAGGTACGGCAATTTTTGCATATAATTCCGCCAAAAGACCGCCAAAAGTCCGCCAAAATAAATGCACCCAACTTCTTTTCGAAATCGGGTGCAAAATTACTGCTTTTTTCTGAAATATGAATTATACTTTTGGAAATGTTCCGCTTATGGAAAAATCTTGTCCGATAGAGATTTGATTAAAAGAAAATCGTGTCCGATTTGTATCCGACACGATTAAATAATTATCCGATTTGTATCCGATTGGGATAAAAATATATCCGATTTGTATCCGATTGCTGCTTGTGCTACTCAAGCCTCTTCGTTAGCATATTTGATGGCTTCTTCAATTTTATCGGCTCCATCAGGCATAAAAGCGCCTTTTTTCTTCATTGCTGAGATAGCACTTGCTGCTTCATGACGCAAATCTTCGGATTCATAAAATGCTTGCATGAAAGGCTCCCAAATAATATTTCCGCTTTTACCTGATTTCCGAAGGCTGAGTTCGTAGGAAACACGTTCTACGAAATAGCCAAATAATTTCTTTGTGCCTTCCCACTTATATAGCATATCTTCCGAATTAGAATTACCATTACGGTAGAGCACACGTATTATTCCCGAGTTTATCAGATGATATATAATTTTGCTTCCAGGTAATTGCTTAAATTCAGCTGGAACACGCTGACTCTCTAATCTCCTGTTTCTGTTTTTAAAATTTTGCGCCAAAATTTCATATTCACGTTTCCAATGGTCTCTGTCATTCTCAATCTCGGTCTTCTCTCGTTCCAAATCTTTGATTTGCGCTGCCAACTCCTTGATGCGCTCATCTTTAGATTTCTCTACTTCACGCTCTTGCTCAATACGCTGATTTTCTTCTTCTGCAGATTTTTGAAGTAGCGAATCGAGAAAATCATTATTCGCTCTGTTGCCTAAAGTTACTAGCGAGAAATCGGCAGAAGGACCAAACTCCTCATCGTATTTAGTCAATGCTTCTCGCACATCTTTTATAAAATATTCTTTTGATGCTATATTTGAGAATCTGCCAGCGATTTTGATTATCTCATCTTGATCAAAATCCTTCGTTTCTTCGTGCCAAACTTTTGGCTCAAAACTATTGCGAAAAGTCTCAGGATGCGGCGCAAACTGTATGTCGGTTTTTAAATTAGCATTTTTTAAGAAATCCCGGAAATGTGGGTAGAATGGATTCTTATCATTAATCTTTTTGTCTAATGCTAGCAAGAAGAATCTTACATGCTTCGGAAGCTTGGATTGCATTTTTAAAATCAGCCAGACAAAACTATATACATAACGCCTTGCTAAAAATTGTTGTTCATCATATACTTCGTCGTAGTCTGCATTTCCTCCTTTATCGGGGTATATGAGCATTTCACTTTCGTTCATATACCGGCTCACATGTTCGGCCGAAGAAGTGTCGTAATATATACTGGTAAGGTTGTAGAATACTTCGCTAAAAACGTTCTCTATAGAGCAGCCTTTCCCAACTGCTGAATCTTTTGTTGTCACATATAATTCATACAACTTATCTCGTACGTTTTCGGGCAAGTCGCAGTCTTCCCAGCTATATATTTCCTCGTACATTAACTGTCTATGCAGTGATGCATAAGCGGAAGTCTTATTCATGGTCTTACTTTGTTATCTTATCAATCTGGGTAAATAACTCTTCTATTTTAGCGACGATGCGTTGTTGCTCGGCAATGGGAGGATATGGCACTTCTAATTTATCCAAAACGCCAGAAGAAAATCCTTCCAATCCGATACCGCGTCCTTTAATACGATTCGTCCATTTGTAGTACAGCATTATGTAATAATAAAACCGCACATTCGCTTCACGTCTAGGACGTAAACGGTGAACATGATTTTGGAAGCAGATTTCGTAATCAAAATCCCATATCGCGCTCCTTCCAATGTCTCCGCCTTCACAAATAAGCAAGTCTCCTTTACGAATCGTAAATTTCTCCAATTCACTCTCTTTGAAGTACATTTGCTTAACTACTTCCATATCGAACCGATCCCAATATAGGTTAGAAGTAGTTATATAAGGACGCAAAACACCTTCAGTATTATCTTTCTTTAATGCCTTTCCAGTATTATGAGTAAATACATCGCCCATTGTAGTTTCTTCCCATTTGCTTGTATCTGCTCCTGTAAGTGAGCCATCAAAAGCGGCTTGGAGGATTTTGCTGCGGAGCATTTCGGCAGTGCTGGAAAGATTTTGTTTGGCAGAAGCAACGGCATCAATGTATGCAAAACCTTCTTCCAAAGCAGCCACAATACGTTGTTGCTCAGCAATAGAGGGGAGAGGAATAATGGAATTCTTTACTTTCTCTTGTGAAATGTTAGATTGCGCTCCACCGCTAGCTATTCCCAAGAAATTATCTCTTTGAGAACTCAAGAAATAATACATATACTCCGGCGTAAATCGCTCATTTGGGAATATAGCACACACCGCTTGATTGGATGTGGATTCTGCTTTAAGAATAGCAACTTTACCGACAGTTGCTCCATATAATGCGATTAACACAGAATCTACCGGATAGTATTTGGCAGATGAGTTTTCAAGAGCCTTTTGAGTTATCTTTATTTCAGAATCGTAAATATACTTTACTCCTAATTCACCGCTACGAATCCATCTTATATTTCCACTCTCATAGTACTCTTTATTTTTGGCTTGCGGAGTTCCGCCAGAAGTAGTAAATGCAATGTCTCCTATTTTAGGGAATTCCCACGTACTTGTATCAGCGTGAGTAAGGGAACCGTTAAAAGCGGCTTCAAGGAGTTTCAATTTTAGTAGTTCGGTACTCATGCTTGTATGCGGGCTAAGAAGGATGTGAGATTATCTACTGCTTCTTGCATGGACTTGGCTTCTGTTTGGAGTGATTGAAGTAATTCGTCCATCGTGTAGGCATCTGCGGGATTGTCCGATTGAATCCATTTCTTATCGAGGATGAGTTTCTTATCGCTCAAGATCTCCGCAATATCGTACTTACGCCAACGACCTTTGGGATTGGTCTCCGCGTTGTAGGTCTCTTTACGTTGCGACATATCTTCTGCACAATAGCAAGCCACAAAATCATCCAAGTCGCTGCGCTTGATAGGATTCTCAACTAACGAATGTTTGATGTCGGTACGATAGTCATAGAACCAAATCTCTTTGGTTGGTGTTCCTTTCTGGAAACAAAGCACGTTGGCTTTGACACCATTGGCATAGAAGATACCGGTTGGCAGACGGAGAATAGTGTGCAGGTTGAAGTCTTTGAGCAATGCTTCACGTATCTTCAGACCGGCGCGATTATCGTCTGTGAGTACCGAATCCGGCAACACGACAGCGGCACGACCACCGGGGCGAAGCGAAAGCATCATGTGTTGGAGGAAGTTCAACTGGTTGTTGTTCGTCTCTCCATAGAAGTCAGGACGATCGATAGCTACCGAACCGGCTTCGCGTTTGCCGAACGGCGGATTAGCAAGGATGACATCTACCATCTTCTCTACCGGTTTTTCCAAAGAGTCTTGATATGCAATCGGACTGCGCTTAGTACCGATACCGTGCAAGTAGAGGTTCATGGAAGCGAGTGTAACGACGAGTGCTGTGTTATCTCCACCGTATAAGGCTTTGTTATTGAGAAACTCGCGTTTGGCTTTGTCGGACGATTGTTTAGACATATAGTCGTACGCCGCGAGTAAGAAACCACCTGTACCACAAGCGGGATCGAGGACTGTTTCCGTTATCTTCGGACGTGTCACATCTACCATAGCAGATATGAGCGCACGAGGCGTGAAGTACTGACCGGCACCGGATTTCTTATCTTGTCCGTTCTTCTCCAGAATGGATTCGTAGATAGCACCTTTGACGTCGGTATCCATGACGAGCCATTGTTCCTCGTCAATCATCGTGACCACTTTCTTGAGATAGACAGGCTTGTCGATTTTGTTTTGCGCTTTGGTAAAGATCGTACCAATCAGACCGTCCATCTTACTGAGCGTTGCCAATGAACGTTCGTACTCACGCAGCAGTTCGTCTCCACTGAGACTGCGCAGGTTCTTCCATGAGCAATCCGCAGGAATAGCCGAAGGCAGTTCCAGTTGCTCTACACGTTCATCGTCCATCTTGAGGAAAAGCAGATAGGTGAGTTGGGTGAGATAATCGGTGAAGCCGATACCTTGACCGGAAAGCACATCTGCTAATTTCCATACTTTCTTGGAAAGTGTCTGTTCTGTAGCCATATAGGTGTAATCAAATAGTCGTTGTTATACCGCACCGCGGTGGTAGATAAGGAAGCACGAAAGGGAATAGAGCGAGTTTTCGCGTTCCTCTTTCGTCTTGAATATTTGGATTAGTTTAGCAGCCAGTGTCTCATCGTCACCAACGATATCTTTCCATTCTGCGAAACCATTGGAGAGGATATAGTTCTGCACTTGCTGCATGACTTGTTTCTGTTCGTCGTTCAGTTCGCGTTGCATCTGACCGCTCCACAGAGCGAAATACTTGGCTCCTGATTGGTAGAGCGATTCGAGTGTGGCTATCTGCTTGTACGCAAAGCGTACGAGTTGGATGATACCGGTGAGCAGTCCTTTCTCCGTACTCGCCAACGGACTGACTTTCTCCGGATAGAGAATGCGGTATGCTTCCCATAGATTGGTAATGGTGAAGCAGAGATTTTGACGATGGAGAATCTTCTTGAGTTCATCCAACTGCTCGTAGCGGATACGTTGCCCGTTATAGATGATACGGAGCGCTTCTATCTCGTCACGTTTGGTAGCAATGAAATGCTCGAAGTCTGCGATCGTGTTCTTTGCTTCGTCAACCGAGAAGCCGCTGAAGATAAGTTGGTCTTCACCCGGCATGAGGATATCAATAAATCCGGCATTGAGTTCAAGCAGGTATGCGCGTGCTTGCGGGTTCATTGCGAGTGCTCGAACCAGCTGCTTGCGTTCTGCATTAGGTTCGTTGATATCGATGAACGGCGGTAATGTGCCTTTGTTAAGCTGCAAGAAGATGTCTTCCGCTATATTGCGCATATACTCGCCAGCCAGATCATAGAAGCGGTTTCTATCCGCAGGTTGTACACGATTGTTGATACGCGCTATGCGGTTGGCTAATAGTTGCAGATGCTCGTTCGGCAGATAGCCGTGCGAAATCTGTTCCAATAGTTGCGCCAAGGTCGGCACGGGTTGTTTCTCTTTCTCTTCGTGGCTACCACCATAGGATTTCTCATGCTCGGTTACTCCGACAGCATCGACGAGATAGAACAGGTCTTTGCTCTTGGCATTAGGTGTAACCGTACGTAACTGCTCATCGCCAATCGTACGACAACCACGTCCACGCATTTGCTGATACAACTGCTCGGACATGATATCACGCATGAACATAACCACTTCGAGCGGTTGAATATCCGTGCCGGTTGCTACGAGTGTAACCGTTACAGCGATACGAAAATCTTTATCGTTGCGGAATTGACGGATGAGGCCATCGCTATCACCTACGGAATAGGTAATCTGTTGGACAAAATTCTCGTTGTCCGGCTGGAATACCTCTTTGGCGATCTCCACGATACGGCGAGCATGATCTTCATTGAGCGCAAAGATAAGCGTCTTCGGCAAAAAGTGGAAATCGGGTTCACGTTCCGGTTCGCAGAACATCTCCGTATAGACTGCATCTTTGTAAGTCTGGAGTACCAATCGTATCTGTGCCGGATTGATAACGGAGCGATTGAGTTCCGACTTCTCGTAGGTTCGTTCTTCCTCTTGCATCTGCTCGGTGATAGCACCTGTACTGCGTGTGATAGTCGTTACTTTTTCGCCTTGATGGATGATACCGCCGTTTTCGGTTGCTTCCGTTTTGATACGATAGATACGATAGCCGACGTTGACACCATCAATCACGGACTCATCGTAGGTATAACGGCTGATAGGTTTGTCGCCAAAGAGCGCCATTGTATCTTCTCCCGGCGTAGCTGTGAGACCAATCATGCGAGCGGACGAGAAATAGTCCAATACGCGCTGCCACTTACCGTAGATGGAACGGTGGCACTCGTCAATGATGATAAGGTCGAAATAGTCACGCGGAATCTGTGCAGACGACAAGAGCGTTATGATCTGGTCTTCCGAGATGTTAGACAGCTTATCATCGTTATCGTCCGTGTCTAATACATCTTGTCCGGTAAGCACCGAGAACAGACGTTGGATCGTCGAAATGACGACGCTGGCAGACGGATCGATATTCTTGTTTCTCAGACGTTGCACGCCGAATATATTCGAGAATGAATCGCGGTTTTCAGTCAGACGGAATTGCGAGAAAGCCGTTTCTGTTTGCTTGCCGAGGTTGTTACGATCCACCAAGAAAAGCACGTGCTTCATGTCGGTATACGACAACATTCGATAGCTGATAAGGCAAGCGGTAAAGGTTTTTCCTGAGCCGGTGGCCAACTCAATCAGCCCGCGTTGTTGTCCATCTCGGAACGCTTGTTCGAGCGATGTGATAGCACGATATTGACAGTCACGCAAACCTTGTTTCTGCAAGGTAGGAAGACCCGCAAAGAGGCTTTTCAGTTCCAGCTTCTTACTGACCTCACGAGGAGATGGCATGTGCCCCCATTCCTCGAAGTCTTCCATGTCGGATTTCTGATTGTAGTAGAAGATGGATTTGCCGTTTGCCAGAATGACGATAGGTAGCGGCATATACCAAGCAGCACACCAAGCAGGCAGATTCTTGGTATAGTTGAGCGCCTGCAGTTTGACCTCATCGCCGAGTTCATTTTCCTCACGTTTGGCTTCCACTACACCTACTGCTTTGCCCTCGATGAATAGCAGGTAATCCGCTTCGAGATTGGAGCCGGAGAGATTCATGAGCCCCTCACGCACAGCACAAGCGTGCGCCGAAGAGGTGTACTCATCGCGGTCAATCACCAGCCATCCTGCATCTTCCAGTTGGCGGTCAATGATTACTCGTGCTTTCTCTTCCGGTTTCATGTTCATTTACGTGTGCGGATTTTCCTTCGCACGCTTTCAGCCTGCAAAGGTACAACTTTTTTCTGACATACGCAAATTTTTGTAACATAATTACAAAAAAAAGCACAACCCCGGAGGATTGTGCCTGATGATTTGTGAGACGAGTCACATTTACGGTTTTAAGCAGCCAATCGGAATGGAGTTATAAATCTCCTAACCAAGCGTGGCCGAGATCCCAATGCTCGTCATAGCGGAACTCAAAGTACGGCAGAGCGAAATACTTTTCAAGCAAGGCGGTCAGTTCCTCCTCGATATCCTTGGCCCATTGACCAACGAAGACAACAAAATGATCTACAGCCCAGGCAACACGACCACGCGGTACTTGCGTATAATCGCCACTAAACTTCGTCGGCTCGTGTTTAGCTAACGCACGGAAATACTGTTTCTGCCAAATGGTGCGGTGAAGCGTTTGGTAGTTGATATATGGTAAACCCTTATCGGCTGCATCCTCTACCATCTTGGGCGTCAGTTCTTTTTTATACACACCGAAGAAATCGTGCTCCTTGGGGTCGTACCAAAAGATACCTACCGCAGGCATTGGCTCGTCGAACGACTTCATATCAGCCATTATCGCCTCCTTTTCGCTATGTGATAATGTAGTCATAAACTAAAAATCGTTTTCACGCTGCAAAGGTACTACTTTTTTTTGATATATGCAAAAAAATCCCTACTCTACGGTAACCGACTTGGCGAGGTTGCGGGGTTGGTCCACGTCGCAGCCCTTGACGACGGCAATATGGTAGGCCATGAGTTGCAGGGGGATGACGGTGAGAAGCGGCGTGAGGCACTCTTCGGTCTCGGGTACGGAGATGGTATAGTCGGCAATGCGGCTCACCAGTTCATCGCCCTCAGTCACCACGGCTATCACGCGTCCCTTACGGGCTTTTATCTCCTGGATATTCGACACCACTTTCTCGTACGTTCCGCAACGCGGAGCGACGACCACGACAGGCATCTCCTGGGAGATCAGCGCGATGGGGCCGTGCTTCATCTCGGCAGCCGGATAGCCCTCGGCGTGGATATAAGAGATCTCCTTGAGTTTAAGCGCACCCTCCATAGCTACGGGGTAGTTGTAGCCGCGTCCCAGATAGATGAAATTCTGGGCGTAAGTAAAGGTCTTGGCAAAATCGGCAATACGCTCGTTCTGCTTCAAGACGCACTCGATCTTATCGGGTATCTGACCCAGTTCGCGTACGATACGCAGGTACTGCTCCTCGGAGATGGTATTCTTCTCGCGACCGATACAAAGGGCAAGCATGGTAATGGCCGTCACCTGGGCGGTAAAGGCCTTGGTGCTGGCTACGCCTATCTCGGGTCCGACGTGGGTATAGCATCCGCTATCGCTTACGCGCGGGATGGATGCACCTACGACGTTGCATATCGAGAAGATGAAGGCACCATGCTGCTTAGCTAACTGGATAGCGGCCAGCGTGTCGGCCGTCTCGCCCGACTGCGAGATAGCGATGACGACGTCATCCTTGTTGATGACGGGTTTGCGGTAGCGGAACTCGCTGGAGTACTCGACCTCCACGGGTATCTGGGCAAACTCCTCGATGGCGTACATAGCGATCAGTCCGGCATGCCACGAGGTGCCGCAGGCCGTGATGATGATACGCTTGGCATTGAGGAAGCGGTCCTTGTTGTCGATAAATCCGGAGAGCGCGATATTGTCCTGGCGCACGTTGACGCGGCCGCGCATGGAGTCACCCAGGGTGCGGGGCTGCTCGAAGATCTCCTTGAGCATAAAGTGGGGATACCCACCCTTCTCCAGTTGCGAGAGCGAGAGCTCCAGGCGCTTGATCTCTGGTGTTTTCTGCACGTTACCGATCGTGGTTATATCCACCTCTTCGCCTAAGCGCAGCGAGACCACTTCCTCGTCCTCGATATATATCACCTTGTCCGTGTACTCCACGATAGGCGTAGCGTCCGAGGCCAGGAAATACTCCTCGTCGCCGATACCTACTACCAGCGGCGAACCCTTTCGGGCCGCTATGAGCGTATCGGGATGATCCTTGTCGAGCACGGCGATAGCATAGGCGCCGATCACCTGCTGCAGCGCCAACTGGACGGCGGTCTTGAGG
>Ga0247611_10010559_pt1 | contig 10836 bp, 5 predicted proteins | sample 177DNAGHGhighgp2_FD_192422 | JGI IMG/M metagenome (GOLD analysis project Ga0247611, IMG submission 192422) | Sheep rumen microbial communities from Palmerston North, Manawatu-Wanganui, New Zealand - 1770 DNA GHGhigh gp2 | ecosystem: Host-associated > Mammals > Digestive system > Stomach > Rumen ... | reverse complement strand
AAGTGTGAAGGAAGCTTAAAGCGAACTGGTAACTTTTTGGGATGTGCTCCGTAAAGGGATTCAGGCATAGCCCTTCCTTGCCCTTCTCCAGATTCCTTTATAAGTTAATTTGTAAAGGAAAAAGAAATGAGCTACAAACTGTATTTTGGGGTGGATGTGTCGAAGCTTTGGCTTGATATCGCCTATTATGACGGAGTGGATGTTGACTGGAAGCATGGCCACATCCGAGTTGACAACGATGAGAAGGGGTTCGCCCAGCTGGGAAGGTGGCTGGACAGACTGGGTGTGGGCAAAGGCACCTGCATTTTCTGTATGGAGTACACGGGCTTATACAGTCAGGAGTTCCGTCAGTGGCTGGAGCGCATGAAGATTGTCTATGGTATGGTATCTCCCCGCAAGATGCACCGCTTTGAGCCGGACCTTGGAGAGGACGAGCGTTCGCTTGACCGCATCAAGACTGACGAGATGGACTCGTTCCGCATAGCGATATACTGCAAGGAGCACTCGATGAAGATCCGCCGCAAGCCCTCACACCTGCCCTCAGATGCCTACTTCAAGTTGAAGCGTCTGCTCGCTGAGCGCAGGCAGTATGTCAAGCAGTCCACGCTGTACAAGCAGCAGCTTCACGATATCGGCAAGTACGACACGGAGGCCTCGCGCCATAGGAAGGAGGCTGAGCTGGCAAGCCTGACGGAGAATGCCCTGCAGACCAGCAAGGAGATGGAGGCCATCATAAGGGAGGATGCGGATATAAGAAAGAACTACGGCCTGCTCTGCTCCATTAAGGGCATTGGCCTGATAGTCGCTGCCGAGACTATCGTGCTGACGGAGAACTTCACTTCAATCACCAATCCCCGCCGTTATGCCTGCTATGTCGGTATCGCTCCTGGCAGGAAGGAGTCTGGTGTAAGCATACAGGGAGGCGACCACGTTGGCAGGAAAGGCTTCACGCAGGCCAAGGCCGACTTGTCAATGGCAGCTCTGCATGCCATACGTTTTGATAAGGGCATCAGGGCGTACTGGCTCCGTAGGAAGGCCGAGGGCAAGCACTCCGGTGTGGTGCTCAATGCCGTCAAGTTCAAGATAGTGCTCCGTATGTTCGCCGTCATCAGGAGGCAGAAGCCATACGTGGAGATGGAAGAGTACGGGAAGAAGTAAGCTTAAAAGGCGGGCGTGAACCAGGGAACCGACTAGCCCAGTCACCTATGCCTCTTCGGGGATTAGGACGTCCGCCTTTCCATTTTTTTCACTACCTTTGCACCCGCTTTCAATAGAAAGGAGAGAGGCGGGGCAGAGGAGTGAACTTACTTTACCCGTTAGACGCCGCTCTTACGAGGGATTTAGTCTCCTCCGCTTAGTGCGTGGCCGCAGTACCTGTTAGAGAATTGACGTTCCGATAACACGCCTTTAAAAGATCTGGCTTACGGCCCTGCACGCAGCCTCTCTCCATAACTTAAACGCCGCAAAGGTATGAATAAAAATTGGTTTATCGGCATTGATGTCTCGAAAAAAACGCTTGACGCATCGATTTTCGTCGCAGGCGAGGTGGTTAACAAGTTTCCCCACGTCCAGATGAGGAACGACAGGCAGGGCTTCAAGGACTTGCTCAGATGGGCGAAGGAGCAGGGTGTGAAGACGAAGGACACGCTATTCGGTCTGGAGTTTACCGGGTACTACTCCGACGCATTGGAACAGTTCCTGACCAAGAAGCAGATCTGCTACACCATGCTACCCACAACGGTGGTGAAACACTACCAGCGCGGACCGCATGACAAGAACGACAAGATCGACTCTGCAAAAATAGCAGACTATCTGTTCCGCTTCAACGGCACGGAATGTATCAAACTGCGCGTGCTGCCATCGAAGGCCATGCAGGAACTGAAGGCACTGAAGAGCGAACGCAAGTTCCTCGTGCAGCAGCGCGTAGCCTGCGAGAACCGCCAGAAGGTCGCCAAGTCTAAGGGCGAAGAAAAGCACCTGCAGAAGCTCATAGATCTCTACAAGACGGAAATCGAACAGGTGGAGCAGCAGATTGCCGACGTGATAGTGCTGGATGAGGAAATCTACACTACCTACAGGCTTCTGAACTCCATCCCCGGCATCGGCTTCGTCAATGCCGTCAACACTATTGCCAATACACAGAACTTCACGGCCTTTGAGACTGCAAGGCAATATGCGAAGTATGTGGGCGTGGCCCCGTCGGAACACTCATCAGGCACAAGTGTCCGATGGCGGCGACGACCGTCACCGCACGCTGACCTCCAGGCGAAAGCCGACCTGTCGATGGCTGCCTTGCACGCAATTGAACTGAGCGCAGAGATAAGACAATTGTATGAACGTAAATTAGGAAACAGAACAAAGGATAAAGACATGCAGAAGAAGGCTCTGAATGCCGTCAAATTCAAACTCATCAGGGAAATGTTCTCCGTAGTCAAACAGGCAAAGAACTTTGAACTGAGAGGACTGGACAATGCACAGACCGAGGCACATAGCACCGAGGAGTGAGTGAACTAAGGCAGGAGTGCCTCCTGTTATTTTAGTCTCATCCGATAGGTGGATGCGGTTCACTAATTAGAAATCAAGGACAGCACTGCTATTAAAAGAGCAAGACCGCATCATTTTGTAACGAAAACGGAATTACGCCCTCCTTTCGCTACAGCAAAAACCGTTGTCTCAGGCCTCAAAACAAAGAAAATGAGGCTTCTTAACATTTATTAAGTGCCTCATCCTTGGTTTTGTCTTAGAAATCCCCATGATCAGAACCGACTTTTACCTTTGCATGCTGGAATCTGAGCAGGTCTAAGTGTGAAGGAAGCTTAAAGCGAACTGGTAACTTTTTGGGATGTGCTCCGTAAAGGGATTCAGGCATAGCCCTTCCTTGCCCTTCTCCAGATTCCTTTATAAGTTAATTTGTAAAGGAAAAAGAAATGAGCTACAAACTGTATTTTGGGGTGGATGTGTCGAAGCTTTGGCTTGATATCGCCTATTATGACGGAGTGGATGTTGACTGGAAGCATGGCCACATCCGAGTTGACAACGATGAGAAGGGGTTCGCCCAGCTGGGAAGGTGGCTGGACAGACTGGGTGTGGGCAAAGGCACCTGCATTTTCTGTATGGAGTACACGGGCTTATACAGTCAGGAGTTCCGTCAGTGGCTGGAGCGCATGAAGATTGTCTATGGTATGGTATCTCCCCGCAAGATGCACCGCTTTGAGCCGGACCTTGGAGAGGACGAGCGTTCGCTTGACCGCATCAAGACTGACGAGATGGACTCGTTCCGCATAGCGATATACTGCAAGGAGCACTCGATGAAGATCCGCCGCAAGCCCTCACACCTGCCCTCAGATGCCTACTTCAAGTTGAAGCGTCTGCTCGCTGAGCGCAGGCAGTATGTCAAGCAGTCCACGCTGTACAAGCAGCAGCTTCACGATATCGGCAAGTACGACACGGAGGCCTCGCGCCATAGGAAGGAGGCTGAGCTGGCAAGCCTGACGGAGAATGCCCTGCAGACCAGCAAGGAGATGGAGGCCATCATAAGGGAGGATGCGGATATAAGAAAGAACTACGGCCTGCTCTGCTCCATTAAGGGCATTGGCCTGATAGTCGCTGCCGAGACTATCGTGCTGACGGAGAACTTCACTTCAATCACCAATCCCCGCCGTTATGCCTGCTATGTCGGTATCGCTCCTGGCAGGAAGGAGTCTGGTGTAAGCATACAGGGAGGCGACCACGTTGGCAGGAAAGGCTTCACGCAGGCCAAGGCCGACTTGTCAATGGCAGCTCTGCATGCCATACGTTTTGATAAGGGCATCAGGGCGTACTGGCTCCGTAGGAAGGCCGAGGGCAAGCACTCCGGTGTGGTGCTCAATGCCGTCAAGTTCAAGATAGTGCTCCGTATGTTCGCCGTCATCAGGAGGCAGAAGCCATACGTGGAGATGGAAGAGTACGGGAAGAAGTAAGCTTAAAAGGCGGGCGTGAACCAGGGAACCGACTAGCCCAGTCACCTATGCCTCTTCGGGGATTAGGACGTCCGCCTTTCCATTTTTTTCACTACCTTTGCACCCGCTTTCAATAGAAAGGAGAGAGGCGGGGCAGAGGAGTGAACTTACTTTACCCGTTAGACGCCGCTCTTACGAGGGATTTAGTCTCCTCCGCTTAGTGCGTGGCCGCAGTACCTGTTAGAGAATTGACGTTCCGATAACACGCCTTTAAAAGATCTGGCTTACGGCCCTGCACGCAGCCTCTCTCCATAACTTAAACGCCGCAAAGGTATGAATAAAAATTGGTTTATCGGCATTGATGTCTCGAAAAAAACGCTTGACGCATCGATTTTCGTCGCAGGCGAGGTGGTTAACAAGTTTCCCCACGTCCAGATGAGGAACGACAGGCAGGGCTTCAAGGACTTGCTCAGATGGGCGAAGGAGCAGGGTGTGAAGACGAAGGACACGCTATTCGGTCTGGAGTTTACCGGGTACTACTCCGACGCATTGGAACAGTTCCTGACCAAGAAGCAGATCTGCTACACCATGCTACCCACAACGGTGGTGAAACACTACCAGCGCGGACCGCATGACAAGAACGACAAGATCGACTCTGCAAAAATAGCAGACTATCTGTTCCGCTTCAACGGCACGGAATGTATCAAACTGCGCGTGCTGCCATCGAAGGCCATGCAGGAACTGAAGGCACTGAAGAGCGAACGCAAGTTCCTCGTGCAGCAGCGCGTAGCCTGCGAGAACCGCCAGAAGGTCGCCAAGTCTAAGGGCGAAGAAAAGCACCTGCAGAAGCTCATAGATCTCTACAAGACGGAAATCGAACAGGTGGAGCAGCAGATTGCCGACGTGATAGTGCTGGATGAGGAAATCTACACTACCTACAGGCTTCTGAACTCCATCCCCGGCATCGGCTTCGTCAATGCCGTCAACACTATTGCCAATACACAGAACTTCACGGCCTTTGAGACTGCAAGGCAATATGCGAAGTATGTGGGCGTGGCCCCGTCGGAACACTCATCAGGCACAAGTGTCCGATGGCGGCGACGACCGTCACCGCACGCTGACCTCCAGGCGAAAGCCGACCTGTCGATGGCTGCCTTGCACGCAATTGAACTGAGCGCAGAGATAAGACAATTGTATGAACGTAAATTAGGAAACAGAACAAAGGATAAAGACATGCAGAAGAAGGCTCTGAATGCCGTCAAATTCAAACTCATCAGGGAAATGTTCTCCGTAGTCAAACAGGCAAAGAACTTTGAACTGAGAGGACTGGACAATGCACAGACCGAGGCACATAGCACCGAGGAGTGAGTGAACTAAGGCAGGAGTGCCTCCTGTTATTTTAGTCTCATCCGATAGGTGGATGCGGTTCACTAATTAGAAATCAAGGACAGCACTGCTATTAAAAGAGCAAGACCGCATCATTTTGTAACGAAAACGGAATTACACCCTCCTTTCGCTACAGCAAAAACCGTTGTCTCAGGCCTCAAAACAAAGAAAATGAGGCTTCTTAACATTTATTAAGTGCCTCATCCTTGGTTTTGTCTTAGAAATCCCCATGATCTAGAACCGCCCCCCATGATCGCTTGATTTGATTTTGGCGTCTGAGGTAGTTTATTCGGCAATCTCCATCATGTCGAAGTACATCAGTCGGGTGTGCTCGTCCTCGTCCTTCTTTGTCAGGTGCAGGAAGCCATTCTTCTCGTAGAAGGGAACGGCAGAGAGGTAGGCATCGACGGTGATGAAGCGGAAGGCCAAGGCATTGCGCTCGGCTTGCAGTTTCTTGACGAGTTTGTCCATCATGTCGCTTCCAACATTCTGGCCACGAAAATCCAGAGACACGGCCAGGCGGCCAATCTTCACGCTGGGATAACTGCGGAACTGCTTGCCTTTAGGAAAATGGGAGCGCACTTTCTTCCAACGGCTGCCAATCACCTCGTCCTTGCTCACCTTGTCGCTGAGCAGACAGAAGTATGCAGCAATACGTCCATCATCTGCTTCGAGGATGAACGTATTGGCAATACGTAGTTCCTGCGACGGCTTGGCATCGTCGAGCAGGAACTTGTTGAGGTCTTCGTCACCGCAGTCGAAAGTGGTCAACGGATAGTCGGGAGTGAGGGGTACGAGTCGCATACGATTACCAACACCATTCTATTTTGTTCTTTGCGTTAGCAATACGCTCTTCCAACTTGCGGCGGTTCTCAGCTCGCTGCTCTTTGCTCATGTTGTCCACCTCCAGTCTTCGCATCTCGAAGTTGAAGGCATCCTCGCCCTTCAGCACGGGGGTTTCTCTGATTGGTCTTGCCATAATAAAGACGTATTTATGTGAAATTTCGGTGCAAAGGTACAACTTTTTTTTCAAATACGATGTAACTGCCCCCACATTTTTTGGATCACGGTTCTTCTATGTTGCAAACCAAATAATTGGTCCATCTTTTAACATTGTTTAATCGATTTATTGTTGTTTTTACTTTAATTTACACATATACAGCCAAGAAATCCCCGTCCAAACACTTCTTCGAAGCATCTGGTCAATTGCATAAACAACAGGTAAGCCGGATCAAACTTCTATTAGATGTAGTGAGCCGTAGCCACTCATCAGATTACTTCTTCAGATCTTAGAGTATAATGCCACATTCTAGTGAAAGATGTAGTTACGAGGACTCATCAAGAACCGTTAGTGGTCATTATGTAATATGAGAAGTCTGCCCGACTTGCAAACCTGTTGTTATGCATATTGTTCATGTATCCCTTATGAGAGCACATATTTCTTCTTTGTCTTCATCACGGCATAGGCCCTGCATGCCAGCCGCCTTGCAACTTTGATGATAGCCTTCTGCGGTTTCATACTCTGGCAACAATTGGTATAATAGGCTCCCAACTGGTAGTCTCTCTGTGTGGCTATCCAACTTGCCTCTACTATCAGCGGGCCAATCTGCTTATTGCCTCTGAAGGTCTTCTCGCCGCTTACAGTCTTCTCACCAGAGTCGTGGCAGGTGGGAATAAGGCCGAGCATCGCCACAAATTTGCGTTCGTTGGGGAACCGCATGGGATTGTTGTCCATTTCAGTCAGCATCGTCATTGATATGATGAGCCCGAATCCTGGCACGGAGGTCAGCAGTTCGAAGTTCTCCTTATACTTCTCAGTAGTACTCAGGCGGCGAATCTCACGAGTGACTTTCAAAACGGCCTTCCTCATGTTCTCCACCTCATCGCAAAGCAACATAAGCGTCATCTTCTCCTCTGAAAGCAGCTCCACTTCCTCGCGAAGCCATTTCATGAAGTTTCGAGACCAATGCGTGCGGTTTCTGCTAAAGCGTTCCGGATATGTGACGCCCTGCGTATACAGCAAGCTCTTTGTCCTGCATTTCAGGCGTGAGAGATCCTTGATGAACCGTTGACGAAGGCGCATCAGGTTCGTGTCGTCCATATACCGCTTGTCCTTCACGTAAATGCCTTTAAGCTCACCACGTTTCAATGACCAGGCAATCTTCTCGGAGTCTACGGCATCCGTCTTCATGACCTTCTCCTTTCCTGTTGTAGGAATGTCGGCAGCGTTAACCACGATATTCTCAACACCCAGCTCCGTTAGGGCATAGTGGGCCGAGAAACCGCAGAAGCCTGCCTCGTAGGCAGACTTGAAGTGAGCTTCAGGAAATTTCTTGTTCAGTCTGTCAAAGAGCTCCTTTGCATCTGCATGCTGAGCGAATGAGTACTTGTAGCCACTCTCGGTGAGTGTTGTCACATGCCACGTCTTCAAATGTACGTCAATTCCGACGTAAATGTTTTGTCCTTTGAAGGAAACTTTGTACTTTTGCATATTGGTACGGTTTTAATTGTGAACGTATTTTGTTTTTAGCACTTACAAAGATACAAACCAATTATTATCGTACCAACTTTTTCCTTCAATTTTATACGTTCTACCGCGAAGCCCTTTCATCGTTCTGATGACAAGGAGGGTTCTCGGAGCGTAGCGGAGAGGTTCGTCGTTGTCAGCAGAACGAAACCTTCTCTAGCGCATGTTCAGCGCTCAGTGGTAACTTTTCCAGTTGCAAACATAGTAACTACTGATCACTTTTTGAAGTTTCTGTATTACACATCGTTCTTAACTCCCCATGATTCAACATCCAAATTTTCAACGTAAAAAATGATCAGTAGAACCGACCTTTTACCTTTGCACCTTGGAATCTGAGTAGGTCCAAGTGTGAAGGAAGCTTAAAGCGAACTGGTAACTTTTTGGGATGTGCTCCGTAAAGGGATTCAGGCATAGCCCTTCCTTGCCCTTCTCCAGATTCCTTTATAAGTTAATTTGTAAAGGAAAAAGAAATGAGCTACAAACTGTATTTTGGGGTGGATGTGTCGAAGCTTTGGCTTGATATCGCCTATTATGACGGAGTGGATGTTGACTGGAAGCATGGCCACATCCGAGTTGACAACGATGAGAAGGGGTTCGCCCAGCTGGGAAGGTGGCTGGACAGACTGGGTGTGGGCAAAGGCACCTGCATTTTCTGTATGGAGTACACGGGCTTATACAGTCAGGAGTTCCGTCAGTGGCTGGAGCGCATGAAGATTGTCTATGGTATGGTATCTCCCCGCAAGATGCACCGCTTTGAGCCGGACCTTGGAGAGGACGAGCGTTCGCTTGACCGCATCAAGACTGACGAGATGGACTCGTTCCGCATAGCGATATACTGCAAGGAGCACTCGATGAAGATCCGCCGCAAGCCCTCACACCTGCCCTCAGATGCCTACTTCAAGTTGAAGCGTCTGCTCGCTGAGCGCAGGCAGTATGTCAAGCAGTCCACGCTGTACAAGCAGCAGCTTCACGATATCGGCAAGTACGACACGGAGGCCTCGCGCCATAGGAAGGAGGCTGAGCTGGCAAGCCTGACGGAGAATGCCCTGCAGACCAGCAAGGAGATGGAGGCCATCATAAGGGAGGATGCGGATATAAGAAAGAACTACGGCCTGCTCTGCTCCATTAAGGGCATTGGCCTGATAGTCGCTGCCGAGACTATCGTGCTGACGGAGAACTTCACTTCAATCACCAATCCCCGCCGTTATGCCTGCTATGTCGGTATCGCTCCTGGCAGGAAGGAGTCTGGTGTAAGCATACAGGGAGGCGACCACGTTGGCAGGAAAGGCTTCACGCAGGCCAAGGCCGACTTGTCAATGGCAGCTCTGCATGCCATACGTTTTGATAAGGGCATCAGGGCGTACTGGCTCCGTAGGAAGGCCGAGGGCAAGCACTCCGGTGTGGTGCTCAATGCCGTCAAGTTCAAGATAGTGCTCCGTATGTTCGCCGTCATCAGGAGGCAGAAGCCATACGTGGAGATGGAAGAGTACGGGAAGAAGTAAGCTTAAAAGGCGGGCGTGAACCAGGGAACCGACTAGCCCAGTCACCTATGCCTCTTCGGGGATTAGGACGTCCGCCTTTCCATTTTTTTCACTACCTTTGCACCCGCTTTCAATAGAAAGGAGAGAGGCGGGGCAGAGGAGTGAACTTACTTTACCCGTTAGACGCCGCTCTTACGAGGGATTTAGTCTCCTCCGCTTAGTGCGTGGCCGCAGTACCTGTTAGAGAATTGACGTTCCGATAACACGCCTTTAAAAGATCTGGCTTACGGCCCTGCACGCAGCCTCTCTCCATAACTTAAACGCCGCAAAGGTATGAATAAAAATTGGTTTATCGGCATTGATGTCTCGAAAAAAACGCTTGACGCATCGATTTTCGTCGCAGGCGAGGTGGTTAACAAGTTTCCCCACGTCCAGATGAGGAACGACAGGCAGGGCTTCAAGGACTTGCTCAGATGGGCGAAGGAGCAGGGTGTGAAGACGAAGGACACGCTATTCGGTCTGGAGTTTACCGGGTACTACTCCGACGCATTGGAACAGTTCCTGACCAAGAAGCAGATCTGCTACACCATGCTACCCACAACGGTGGTGAAACACTACCAGCGCGGACCGCATGACAAGAACGACAAGATCGACTCTGCAAAAATAGCAGACTATCTGTTCCGCTTCAACGGCACGGAATGTATCAAACTGCGCGTGCTGCCATCGAAGGCCATGCAGGAACTGAAGGCACTGAAGAGCGAACGCAAGTTCCTCGTGCAGCAGCGCGTAGCCTGCGAGAACCGCCAGAAGGTCGCCAAGTCTAAGGGCGAAGAAAAGCACCTGCAGAAGCTCATAGATCTCTACAAGACGGAAATCGAACAGGTGGAGCAGCAGATTGCCGACGTGATAGTGCTGGATGAGGAAATCTACACTACCTACAGGCTTCTGAACTCCATCCCCGGCATCGGCTTCGTCAATGCCGTCAACACTATTGCCAATACACAGAACTTCACGGCCTTTGAGACTGCAAGGCAATATGCGAAGTATGTGGGCGTGGCCCCGTCGGAACACTCATCAGGCACAAGTGTCCGATGGCGGCGACGACCGTCACCGCACGCTGACCTCCAGGCGAAAGCCGACCTGTCGATGGCTGCCTTGCACGCAATTGAACTGAGCGCAGAGATAAGACAATTGTATGAACGTAAATTAGGAAACAGAACAAAGGATAAAGACATGCAGAAGAAGGCTCTGAATGCCGTCAAATTCAAACTCATCAGGGAAATGTTCTCCGTAGTCAAACAGGCAAAGAACTTTGAACTGAGAGGACTGGACAATGCACAGACCGAGGCACATAGCACCGAGGAGTGAGTGAACTAAGGCAGGAGTGCCTCCTGTTATTTTAGTCTCATCCGATAGGTGGATGCGGTTCACTAATTAGAAATCAAGGACAGCACTGCTATTAAAAGAGCAAGACCGCATCATTTTGTAACGAAAACGGAATTAC
>Ga0247611_10010558_pt1 | contig 10838 bp, 8 predicted proteins | sample 177DNAGHGhighgp2_FD_192422 | JGI IMG/M metagenome (GOLD analysis project Ga0247611, IMG submission 192422) | Sheep rumen microbial communities from Palmerston North, Manawatu-Wanganui, New Zealand - 1770 DNA GHGhigh gp2 | ecosystem: Host-associated > Mammals > Digestive system > Stomach > Rumen ... | reverse complement strand
TCCACAGTGGAAACAAGTAGAAAAAACTGACAAAATCACGGTTACAGTTCCATTTGGATATGCAGAATGACTCCCACGTGCAGTTCGTGAAAAGATAGAAATCTATCATGAAAGTGGATTATTAAAACAAATATGAAACGTATGTATGAATTTGTCGTGTTATTTGTGAAATGATAAAATTTTAATTTGAGATGAAGTACTTCTTTTGGATGGTAATCAAAATTCTACAGTTTCAGTTTCAGGATGGGCTAAGGCAGCGGGGACTATTCCCTATGAGATATTAGTTCACTTGGATAAATGAATTAGAAGAGAAATCGTAGAGTAAAATAAAAAAGCTGGCCGTTTGGTCAGCTTTTCTTAATTGTTCTTTTTCCTCATTTTTTCGATTTCGATAATTATTAATCTAGTTCTAACGTTTTAAGACCTCAAAATGTTTCTATTTCTTTAATGTCTTCTACTTCTCATACATTTTTTAATTCTTTTACATTTTCTATTTCTTCTGTTTCTTTCAATTCTTCTTCATTTTCCATTCATGCACAACCAATTGAAATGAATTTTCACATTGCGATAAATCATATTCAAAAAATATATATTAATATTCATATATTACGTATAAATTTATTTCCGAAACAAAACATAATGAAAAGTGGAGCAATCAGAAATATTATAAGAGATAAAAATGACCAATATCCTAATATTTGGTTCTCTTCAGGAGAAAAAGAACAATTGTATCATCGACTTCATCTATAAATATAGAATATCATAGAAACAAAAAGCCAAGCACAAAATATTAACATAAATCAAATTATTAGATAGCGTAGCTTTCGTAAAGGTCTTTTTACTTTGCGTAAATATTCTGAAATAGCATTCTTGATGATTGTCTTTCTTTCTTGTTTGTTTTTATTTTCCCGTACTTTATGTTCCCTTAATAAATAGGCAATATATCATAGTGAGCATATTATAAATATATGAAGGAGTAGTAATCCAAAACTTCCCAAAAGTCATAAGTGAAAATTTATAAAAGTTTTGATTGCTTCAGGATTTGCTAAAGCTCTCATTAACATTGGTTTGATAGGAGATAAGTCGATTAACTCCATATTTATTTAGTTAAATGATAAAAATATTTTTATTTTTTGCATTTTTTCTTTAATTTCTTTTCAATTTCAGCAACTGCTAATCTAGTTTTAATCATTGTATCTGGATTCAAAGACATAGATTCAATTCCCTGCAAAAACATCTAATTATTCAACAACTGTAATCCTGATTAGAGGATCTGTTTCTTTTCACCTCTTTTTATCTCAAATAATGATAATCTTTTCTCAGTAGGAAATCAGATTTTTTTCTTTAAGAATTTTTACGGCTTGATCTTGATTTTCGCTTGTATGTTCTTTCCACTCATCTAGTTTAATTCAAACAATTCCGGCAAGAATTCTCATTCAATCTACAAGTTTTTGATCAGGACAACAAGCAAATACTTGCTGATTTGGTTTTAATGCAGACACTAATCTAGCTAAATGTCCACTTGCTGTGAATACTAAAAGATGAGAAACTTCCAGTTCATCAGCCATAGATAATGCATGTTTTACTAGAGTTTTCTTGAATAAAGATATTTCATCATTTTCTACCAATTCAAAATCCTCATGAGAATAAACCAAATTTTTTTCGGCTTCTTCAATCGTTTTGCTCATAGTTCTTACAGCTTCGGCAGGGAATTTTCATATAGCAGTTTCTTCACTAAGCATAAGCACACCAGCTCATTGAGTTCTAGAATTATAAACATCTGATATTTCGGCTCTAGTTGGAATAGGAGAGTTCACCATCGTTTTTAATAATTCTGTTGCCATAATTGCAGGCTTTCACCATTTTTTACAGGCATTTAGAATATATGTTTGATAGTATGGTAATTTAAAAATTGGGACTTCAATTCATAAATCTCATCTGGCAATCATTATGGCATCAGAAACTTGAGTAATTTCATCGATATTTTCCAATCATTCTTGGTTTTCTATTTTGGCAATGATTTGAACATGGTCTGCATTGTTCTCGTGTAAAAATGCTCTTACTTCTTCGATATTTTTTTTAGTTCTAACAAAAGAAACGGCAACATATTCTATTCATTGTTCTAAACTAAACGTTAAATCTTTTTTATCCTGTTCTGTTAATCATGGAAATTTTAAAGTCATTCATGGAAAGTTCATGTGTCTTCTAGATCAAATTTCAAAATCATGTTCAGAAATTACTTTAATATAATCAGGATTAACTTTTTTAACTGTAACTTCCATTAACCCAGATTCAATCTCGATTTTATCTCATTCTTTTATATCATCTAATAAATATGGATAGTCGCAAAACATATCAGAATCTTTATTCATTAAAGATTCGTTAGTAAATATTCTAAATTCTTCTCATTTTTTATAGGTATATGGGTTTTCTCTGGCTCATGTCCTTACTCCTGGACCTTTTGTATCGACTAATATTCAAAGGTTGGTTAATCATTTTTCATTTAATTCATGAATTAGTTTGATAACAGGAGCAGTAGTATTATATTGAGCATGAGGAAAATTAAATCTAACAATATTTGCTCATGCTTTATATATGTTTATTAAATCTTGCTCTTTGTATGTGTCTCTAATTGTCGCAATGATTTTTGCTTTTTTCATGATTATAATCTTGATGAGTTAAAGATTAATTTCTAGGACTTCCTCACCATTCAACTACTGTGAATCCAATTCTTTCAGGGGTAGTTAAATGTTGTTCTGGAATTTCTATCGGTTCATCGATGATTTTCCAATCCATCATTACTCTGATTACTGTGTCAGGTGTCGGTGTGATGTTCAACGGCATATTTTCATTTTGTTCTTCGATTGTTTCAAATCTGATTAAATTGTATTTATTACCTTCCATCTGAGGAAGCCAGTAAACTATAAATTCTTCAGCTTCACGTTCATTTAATCATAAAATTGCTAGTTTTTCTTCTAAAAATGAAATGATATCTTTTCATGCTACTACAAATCATTCATCAAAATTAGTTTCAATATCCGATTTTCACTCCCAGTATAGTGCGTAAAACTTTCTTCATGTATCTATATCTTCTAAATTTCCATTTGGTTGAGCTACTACGTTCCATCATTTTTCAGTGTTATATTTGGGATATGTATGTGATAGATTTTTTGGCATTCACAGTTTTACGTTTACTTGTGCTTCTGTAGTTGGGTAAAGGTAGATGATTGGTTTCCAATCTCCACCTCAACAGTCATCACAGGTATTTCCACCAAATTCCATTGCTGCAATACCATAATCACAAGAACAACCTCAACAATTTTCGCATGTAGGCAATCAGCTATTATCTCGTATGTTGCATGTACAATCATCTTCATGTTTCTGTTGTATTACATAATTATTGTTATTTTGTGATGTTGTAGGTTCATTCGTATTTGATGGAATTATATTGTTATTGTGTAATCATTGATTTCATGGGCACAATAATTCAACATCAAACCAATTAGGGATAACTCCTGTCTTAGTTAATCATGCCCAAGCTCATCATGTGATGAGTAGACTTCATCAAGTTATAAGTCAGATTTTTAATCATTTTTTCATCAGTGGAATATTTGTTGGTAAAAATTATCCAATAATCATTGCTGGATTTTCTTTATTCTGCTCTAGTGCTAAGTCAATTTTATTTTGAGCAGTAGAGTACATAGTGAATAGTACATCTCATTTTTTTACTTTATCACCAAGTCTTTTTGATATATAGATTCCAGCTTCATCAATTGCTGGACATCCAAGCCTTCTAGCAATATGATTTACGTTATGTAAATCGACTTTCTTAACTTTACCATTCTTTTCAGCTACAATTTCTTTTGTGAAAATTCATGGTTTTAAATCTTCACTTTGAATGTCAGGATTTCTTCCATTTTGAGCTTTGATAATTTTTTGCATCATTTTCCAAGCTTCTCAAGATTCAAGTTGTTTTCTTGCGAGAGCTTCAGCTTTTTTACCTTTTGCTAATCCAACGATTTCAATCAGTTTACCAGCGAGGAATACAGCTTTATTTTCCAAATCTGCAGGTCTTTTTGAGTGTTGTTGAAGTACTCTAAGGACCTCTCTTACCTGAAGTACAGCTCATACTCCGTTTCCAATAACTTCTTTTGCTGGAGTAATTTGAACTGTCATTTTCATTCAGAGTTGTTTACCTACGTATTCAAATTTTTTCTTCCAATCACGAGCTTCACTCATACTTGTAACTTTCGCAGTTGGTCCAACTGGAATATCTATAAGAGAGTGAGTTACTCACATTGCATATTTTTTAGCCATGATACTTGATACGACTTTTGCTCTAGATTGTATAGCTAGAGGGTATTGAACTTTGATTAGTTTATCATCAGCAGGAGCTAAATCTAAACCTCCTCACCAAACTAAACAACAATTATTTTCTTCGATTAATTTTTCGATTCATGCTTTATCGAAATTAATATCCATCAAGACATTTACACATTCACCGGTTGCGGCAGGAGAAGTGATGGCTTTTGAGAAATTCTTTGGCATTTTGACTCCTAAACTTGCAAGAATAGGAATCGCAATCATTGTAGTTTCATTTCCAGGAACTCAACCAATACAGTGTTTATCTGCAACGATTTCTCATTTTGGATATTTAAACATTACACCACATTCAGCCATAGCCTTAGCTGTTTGGTACATTTCTTTATCAGTAGTTGGATAGAAAAAACTGGATGCGACATAGTACGTCATCATTACATCATCTAGTTTATTCTCAGAGATATCTTTGATAATCGCAAGAGTTTCTTCATAAGAAATTGGAGTTCATCTCATTTTTTTTCTGATTGCTGTAGCAGTTACAGATGTTCATTCAGTAAGAGAAATTCCAACCATTTCGAGAGTTTTTAGATTGTATCTTTTTGCTAATTCGGCTGAAACAGCAACGGTTCATACTGTTACTCTACTAGAGAATGAAACATCAGCTACGATTTCTTCTCAATCTAGTCTGATTATACTTACCTTATCATGAACGGTAATTCCATAAGCTAATGCTTGTTTTGGATTTAAAAATACAATCATTCTTTCTCCATCTTCCATGTCACTAATAATTAGTCTGGCTGTGTAATAAGAATCTTCATCTTCTCTGAAAGAATGATACTTTTTTCTTCGTTTATCAAATTTTCTCGCTAATCGTCACATTTTTTTGTTTTTATTAATATAAATAAAAGATAGATAATTATATTCGAAAATTCGAAAAAAAGCAAATTTTGGGTCGGATTTTTTATTTAAATGACTTGCTTTTTTAAGGATTTGAAATATTTGTATAAAACTGTATACATAATCTGTTTTGTTTATATGATTTTTACTTGATGTTATCTTTGTATATTCATATTCCATTTTGTATAAAAAATTGTCCATATTGCAGTTTTTCTGTGGTTCAAAATCCGGACGGTGAAATGATTCTGACTTATTTAAATAATTTACATTCGGAAATAGATGAGCGATGAAAAGTATTTTGAAAAGCAGAAATTAGGACAATTTATTTCGGATGATGAACACCAAACTTAATATGAGCAGAAGAAATCAAAAAGCTGATTAATCATTGCGAAGAAATTTTTGACTGTGAAAATGTAGGAGAACTTAGTTTTGAATGTAACCCATTTCCACAGGATCAGGTTTATGAATTTGTTTCACAGTTACAGAAATCGTTCAAAAAATATCCAAGAGTTCGTTTTTCATTTGGAATCCAAAGCTTGGACAATTGAGTATTAGAAAATGCTTGACGTCCATATACATTTCCATGAATGGTGGATTTTCTACGCTGATTACGTGATTTGAAACAGGAGAATAGCGTGTTTAATTTTGATTTTATGGCATTCGGAGTTTTTAATCAAACCAAAAAATGAAATTTGCAACTATGGACTCCATCAACTTTAGAATTTTTTCAGGATTTTGTAAATTCATGATTCGCAGATAGTTTTTCACTTTATATGTTGGAACTCTTTGAACATCAAAAATGGAAGAAAAATCCTGGTTGAAATTCTTCCGTTGTTCAGCAGTCTGGTTTATTTTGAAATGAAGATGAAATATACGAGGAGTTTGATATTCTTAAAAATATAATTCAAGACTGATGATACAAACGTTATGAAATATCAAATTTTGCTGCGGTGGGAAAGTCTAGTATTCACAATAGAGTTTATCGAGAAATGGAAGATTATCTCTGATTGTGACTCTCTGCTTCATCATTTATAAATGCCAAAAGTCAGTATTTCCAATACGTTATTGAAAGCATAAAAAAAGTGGATTCTTCGCTTTGCTCAGAATGACTTTCATGAATACGTCGAACTAATATACCATATTTTCCAAAATATATTTGAAATGAAAAATTAGTAGAATCTGCTATTCAACCTATGTCACAGTCAGATTATTTAATTGAATCATTTTTTCTTTTATTACGTACTGATAGATGAATTGATGATATATCAAAATTTGAATCAGTTCTAGTTAAAGATTATGCAGAAAAGATAAATCTATATGAAGAAAATGGATTTTTGAAATTACGTGAAAATTGATTCGTACTTACTGATGAGTGAATGGACTGTTATAATGGAATAATTACAGAGTTACTCAAAGAAATTTAAGTTAATTTCTCCAAACTGATAAAATCTCCCAAATCTCATAAATTGATAACGTAGAAATTAGGGTATCAATATCATTTTTTGTCTTCAGTGTAAAAACATACACTATATCACTCATTATTGGTGTCTAATGCTGTATTTCTTAGAGTATCTGAAGTTGAAAATCTTCTTATTTTGTAAGCGGTTTTGTCATGTAGTTGATGAGCAGTTACTAATCAATGAAATCAGTCACTTTCTTTATTGATATAGAATATCTTATTTTTTTTGATAAAATAATTTAAAACCATAGGAATTAATTCATCAAATCTGTCTGTATTCTCTTTAGTCCTATAAACTAATCACTCCAAAGATAATTTTTTACCATCTAAAGAAAGATATTTATAATCATCGTTCTCAGGTGGTGGCAAAATTCATCTTTTTATCTTATCTTCATAGATATCGATATCGAATGAAATATCCTTAATGGCACTTTCTGTAAAGTATCTTAATCTATTTAGTGATATCGATTTTCATAGCTCTGGATCGTTCATATTTTTAACTCTGTTGAAAATTCTTTTTTCCAGATCCAAGAAATTGTGATTTCACATTCATAAATCATTATTGTGAGGATAGAATGAAATTTCCTGATATAAAGAAAGATCTTCATCAATTTTATCTTCTTTACTTCACTCATTATATTCGTCTTTATTGACTGTATATTTTACAATTAGTTTGAAATCTTCATATTTACCATTTGCTCATCTTTTTACTTCTCATGATGCAATTTTATATGCTTGTTTCATTCATTGACTTGGATTCTTTTGATTTAAATCACGATAAATCTGAGATAAATATTCAAGCTTTGAATTTTTCTTTCATGTTGTTACTCTTTTTACGATATCGATATTTTCGTCATCATTTTCTGATTATTAATTTTTTAATTCATTTAGAATCTCTGCTTCAGTTTTATCATCGATAAATTCTCATTTTTTATCTGCCTGAATACTATCGATATATACTCATTTAGTGTTTATTATTTTATCTAAGTAATTTTTGCATAAAGTGATGATGGAATTCTTGATCTCTTCTGGATTCTTTTCTTTTCAATAAAACGTAGCTCTTACTCATGATTCGTCTTTGATTTCCTTAGTTCTTCATCAGATTTTTAGCATTTTTGATGCATCAGTTTTGTATCTGGCAGTCAAATCCCAATTCTGAGGGTCTTCCAATCAGTCTTTACTATCCATTCGTAGGTCAGTCATCTCTTTATGGATAATTCATTTATCAGATAGTGCTCATTTTCTGTGTTCTTCTTTTAGATGAATTGTGGCGTATAGATTATTCAAAAATGATTTTCTAGATTTATACCATTCATTTTGTCATTCAAAACCTCATTCTTCATAAGCATTGAAATTATTTGGGTCCATTAGATACATTACAGCTTTCACATAATGATCCAATGTTCAGATAATCGGTTCTCATTTAGAGTTCTCTTTTCTCAAAAAGTTGAAATCTCCATCATGGAAAATTTTATGAAAAGATTTAGAAGAACCTGAATTTGGAATATTTTTGATAGTTTTCAAAAACATACGTCAAACATATTCTAGTCATCATTGAGTGATTTCTCCATCTTTGTCTATATAGTCATGATTCTTATCGTACAAAATGTTAGCTATAGCTATACATATTTCACTATACAGAATTCATTGTTCTTCAGATAATTCTCCATTTTCGACTAATTTTCTTGCATATTTTATGTAATTTCTACGAAATTTTCTATGAGGAAGATGCTTCTTTTCTTCCAGATCGTCTCTTGGAGAAATAAAAGCTTTAGCTATAAAATCATTGATTCAGGTTTTTAATTGTTCCTTGTCACTTTCTTCAATTATTTTTGATTCATCAATTTTTTTGCAGGCTTCGTCACGGATATTGAGAATATTTATATCTTCAATATTTCCCAAAATATCTACAGCTCACTTTTTGGGAGCATCTTTTTTAGTACTTTCAGTAATTTTCCAATCTTCATTATATGAAAGAGAAGCTGTATCAGCTTGTCAGTTGTTTCCGGTTTTGAGTTTATACAAAATCAAAGCAGCCTGAATTTGTGATGTAATAGGGTTAATTATTTTTCTATATCTTCGCTGTTTTTCTCAGGTAAATTTACCGGTTTCATTTACTGCTTGATTGCTTTTTTTCATGAAATATAAGATTTAATGTAAATTATTAATTTATATTATATATAAAATATCATAAAAGTCAAATAATATACGAGAAAAATTTGGTATAATCACAATTTATTATTTAAGGTTATAAATTTTTTTTAAGAAAATCGGCCAATAAAATATTGAGGAACAAGTTCAAAAGCCATTCTTAGACATGCAAAAAGAAATAGAAATAATCATTCAGATTTGGATAATTTCCATCACGTTCTCATAAATATCAATGTTACCACTAGAGTGAGTATCAAAATAAACATAGAAAAAATATTATCATACATTAAACTTCCTAATATACTATCGCAGCTTCATGCTAAACATTTTGGACTTAAATCTAATTCGGTAATCACAGAAGAAATTCAAACAATTCATAGAATATTAAATATATCTGATCCGATTACATTTCATACTCACATATCATATTTTTTCTTGATAATGGCAGCCAAAGTAGCGGCCATCTCTGGTAAACTAGTACCAGCTGCAATAATTGTAGCTCAGATAGCCCATTCGGATACTCAAATTACAGTAGCTACATACACAGCAGAAGCTACGATTATATCTGATGACATTATTAGTAATCCAATACTTGCAATAATTTTAGTAATATTGAGTAATATTCAGTTTTCATGTTCCTTTCTCCTTTGCTTCTTTTTATTAAACATAGAAATACAGAACAAAATCAGAATCACACACATAAAAATTACAGAATATGTGGACAATCAGAATTCTATGTTAAATCAGTTTTCTGTATTGATGTTTATAATTGATAGGATGAAAATACATGCAAATAGATACAAAAAATTTTTGATTTCTGGAAGCTCTATTGCATTAGTATTTCAGACTTCTTCCATCGGATCTTTTTTAATCCAAAGATATCAGTTATACCCTAGTAGTAAAGCTAAACATATTGCTCATTCTCGCCGTAAAACTTTTTGATCTCGTAGAAATACGAATAGTAGACATGAAATAAAAAATAAGAAAATTCAGTCTCTGTATACAAGTTTTTTTTGTATTGCGATAGGTACAAATATTGCACTTAATCATAGTATAAATCATAGGTTAAATACATTTGAACCAACAATATTTCCTACAGATAATGATCCACTTCAATTTATTGCAGACATTGCAGACAAAAACAATTCTGGAGCTGAAGTTCCTATTGCTAGGATAGTTAATCCTATGAATAGTGGAGACAATTTGAAAATTTTAGCCACTCTTACACTAGAGTTTATTAATTTATCAGCAGAAAATCAGAGTAAGAATAATCATAATATCAATATAATTACAGCTCGAATCATTATCTTAATTTATAAATAAAGCCAGCTGTCAGTTTAGGATTATGATGAAAAAATACAAGCAAAATAAAAACGTACTATGTTAGTTTTTGTTCAGAATGATTATTTATTATTAGTAAAATAATCCGAAGAAGAAGCTTGGATTAGTTTCGAATGCGAGTACGCATATAGAAATAGATAATAATATCCATCATTCTTTCCTAGAAATCATCCAATCTTTTTTCATACAAAAAAGTATAAATCAAATCGTGATAAATAGAAGCATAAATGAGAATGATGTATCTTGGAAAAGATGAAGAACTCATTCACAGTTTCATGGTAATAAACATTCAGGAGTAAGTTCGATTGGACGAATTACAGCACTTACTCAGATTATTCAAAGTGTATTAAAAATATTTGATCAAACTAGGTTGGCTACTCACATATCATATTTTTTCTTAACTATTGCGGTAATTGTAGTGGCTAATTCTGGTAAGCTAGTACCTGCTGCGATAATTGTGGCTCAAATAGCCCACTCAGACATTCATAAAGTTTGAGCGATAAATACGGTAGCTTCTACTATTACATCAGAGGCCATTACTAAAAGTCCAATACTTGCAACAAGTTTTGCAATATTCAAAAGCATCCATTTTCATGTTTCTTTTGCCCAAGGTATTCTTCTTCTGAAGTCAGTAATTAATAGTAATGCAAATAATATTATTACAAAAATT
>Ga0247611_10010557_pt1 | contig 10839 bp, 9 predicted proteins | sample 177DNAGHGhighgp2_FD_192422 | JGI IMG/M metagenome (GOLD analysis project Ga0247611, IMG submission 192422) | Sheep rumen microbial communities from Palmerston North, Manawatu-Wanganui, New Zealand - 1770 DNA GHGhigh gp2 | ecosystem: Host-associated > Mammals > Digestive system > Stomach > Rumen ... | reverse complement strand
ACGGGTTGCAAGTACATGATGGTGATTAGTAGTAAGTTGATAGGCTGTAAAATCGCCCGTTCCTATAGCAGCTTCCGTTGTCAGGTCATAGGTGATATGAGTCTGCAACGAATCCTGAGCATGAACGTTGCTCACACATAGTATGGCTAAGGATATGCAAAAAATTTTCCCAGACACAATGCTCCCAAATGTCTTCAGTAATATTTTTATATCAGTCCATAATGATTGATGTTCCAAATAATATAGATCCATTCCCAGACGTACCAGCATTTTGTCGATAGTATCTGTATATCCGTTTTTCAGTGTGGCATATGAGGTGACACCCGGACGTAAAGCATAAAGCTTTTCGTAGCGTGAATCACGTTTCATGATTTGGTCGATGTAGTATTTGCGTTCCGGACGAGGTCCGACAAAAGACATGTCGCCGCGTAAGACGTTCCATAGTTGGGGTAGTTCATCAATATGATGACTTCGTAGAATGCGTCCGATTTTTGTCAGTCGGGGGTCATTGTCCACTTGCAACAACTCTTCACCTTCTTTCTCTGCATCAACTTTCATGCTTCGGAACTTGTAGATATAGAAAGGTCGGCCTCCTTTGCCGATACGCTCTTGTTTGTAAATGGCAGGCCCACCGCCAATTTTGATGACCAAGTAACAGAGTAAAAACAGTGGGGAGAATAATACTAGACACAGAGCGGAGACAAAAAAATCGAAGAATCGTTTCATTATGGGTATAAATAATCTTATTTCTTTTGTAATTAAGGGAAAATTAATGTGAAATAATACACTATACTATACGGCTCCTTTATGTCTGATTACCGAACTCACCGTTTTAAAGATGCATATTACGTCCAACTTAAACGAAATGTTCTGAATATAAAAATATTCCAGCTCTAAGCGTTTCTCGTAGTCAACTTCAGATCTGCCGTGACACCCCCACCATCCAGTAATGCCAGGCTTTTCCTTCCAATAGATTTTATTGCCTCCATGAAGCTCCAGTTCACCCTCTACCAAGGGCCTTGGGCCAACAATTGACATGTCGCCCTTCAATACATTCCACAGCTGAGGTAATTCATCAATGGAAAATTTCCTCAAGAAGATGCCGATTGGTGTTGTTCGAGGATCATTTTCTATTTTCTGGTTCTCTGTCCAGTCTTTTTCATACTGCTCATCTTTCAGCAACTCCGCTAATAGTTCTTCGGCATTGTGAACCATGGAACGGAATTTATACATTATAAACAATTTCCCATCTTTACCAACACGTATCTGCCTGAAGAATATACTGTCTTTATCTCCTATCCACAGAAAACTAATTTTCACTAGGATGCAGACGGGTATTATAAGGAAAAGTCCTATTAAAGCCAATATTATGTCGAGAAATCTTTTGATATATCTGTACATGTTATTACAACGAATGATACTCTTTGTATTTATGTTCTACATATTCCTTTATTTCCATTTTGAAACGCTCCTCCGAAAAACCTTCTGCCCACTTTCGGCAATCATGAGGAGAGAAAGGCCGTTCTCCCATGTCTTCAAACCGATTTACGGCATCTATGATAGCGTCAACGGTTTGTTCCATAAAGAAAATTCCGGTTTTACCATCACAGATGGTCTCCAAAGAACCACCATGTCCGTATGCTATGACAGGAGTACCACAACTCTCCGCCTCTATAGGTATCATGCCGAAATCTTCATTTGCTGCAAAAATAAAAGCTTTTGCGTGCTGCATGTTCTCCTTCAGAACGTCCAAAGGCTGATATCCCATAACATTGACATTTCCTTTTGCTAGACTTCTACATGCCTGCAATTCAGGTCCTCCGCCAATGACGACCAATTTCTTGTCTGGCATCCGGTTGAATGCTTCGATAATCAAGTCAATCTTCTTGTAGGGTACCAAGCGGCTACTTGCGAGGTAATAATCATGCTTATCCTCACAAAGTTCAAAGTAAGAAATGTCTATATTAGGATGAATCGTTGTGGATTCTCTTCTATACGTTGCCCTGATTCTTTTACCTACATTGTCAGAGTTGCTGATAAAATAATCAACCCTAAAACTGCTTAGCATGTCCCACTCCCTTATACGATGCAACATGAACCTAACTAACCAACTCTTCACACCCTTCTGCAGACCTGACTCTTCGAGATACTCATGGTACATATCCCAAACATAACGAATAGGGGAATGACAATAGCAAATATGGAGTTGATTGGCTTTTTTCAATATCCCCTTTGCAACACAATGAGACGAGGATATGATAACATCATATCCCCTCAAATCAAATTGTTCTATCGCAAACGGGAAAAGCGGCAGATACGCTCTATGCTTGCTTGTTCCGAAAGGCATGTTTTGGATAAAAGATGTATGTACTCTATCCCAAGGAATTCCAAGCTCATCACATATATTTTTCTTTGCCACCAGTGTATAGATATGTGCATTGGGAAAGACATCAAAGATTGCTTTGCAAACCTTATCTGCCCCTCCTACAGTAACAAGCCACTCCTGTATGATAGCTACCTTCATATAATTTATAACGTCATATGGCCTGCTTTATTATATAAAACAATAAAATAATTATCCCACCAAATAGAGGCATTATGTCAGATGGGAATAATTAAATATACTAATTAGTCTTCGTTATAAGATTATTGATAATCAGTTGGGCTGTGTTCTGATAATGATATGTTAATGCGATTTGTTCATCTACACAAACAGGTGCTGATGGTAGCCTCAGCAGATGTTTGTATAGGTCTTCTGCGTTACCTGTTTTAAAAAACGTTACAGGGAATTTTGCATAAATCTCCTTGTATACTGGAATGTCTGACATAATTACTGGTGTCCCCAGACTCATTGCCTCTAATGGTGGAATGCCGAACCCCTCATACAATGAAGGCGAGATAAGACAGGCTGCATTGGATAGAATATCGTAAACTTCTTGATTGGAAGCATTTGTCACAAAGCGTACTTTTTCCTTGTTGACTTGAATCTTTTCTATAATTTCGGAATCCTTTGTCCTGAAGTTGAAATGCCCGACAATGGTTAGCATCGGGGCGTTTTGATTTTCTTTGATGAGTCTTTCATAGGCTTTCCATAAGACAAACAGTCCTTTATGACGTTTGATGTTACCCAGGAAAACGATTCCGGAACGATTCCTTACTGTGTTATGTGTCGCTTTGTAGTTAAGCAATTCTTTGCTTACCCCATTTGGAACCACTTCTATCTTGCCGTAAGTACGGAAATGTCGCAGAATCCGTTGACGCGAAAAATCACTGACCGTAAAGATTGTTGTGGAAATGTTTAATGCCCGTTGGATGAAGATACGACGAATAAACTTGCCTATTGGTGAACAAATACCCTCCACATCAAAGAAAACGACATCGTGTATCATAGAAAAGATCGGAATACGAATACCTATGGGGATATTGAAGAAAGGCGAAAAGAAAATATCGCAACGATTAACCTCTTTTGTCGGAAAACAGAAGAGTTCTTTGAACGTGAAGCTCCTATAGTTACACTCCACGATACGGCAGTTGGCCTTTACTGAATAAGCACTCAGTCTATCCATATTGCCAATCAGTACGAACTCCTGATCAGTTCTCTCAACCATGTAGTGCATTACATTCTCAATGAATGTGCCAATGCCACTTTGACCTATCAAACGGCAATCGATAGCTATAGTCATAGTCTGCTCTCTAAAAAATTCTTTAATATCAGCTCCCAGTCGTAATCGGCTAACTGGCTTGTATTTACTTGTGGACGTTGCTCAGCCACGCGAATGATCGTATTAATCCATGTCTCCTGATTGTAGCCCTCCACAGTAGTGGCACCGTCTTTGCCTTCGGCAATTTCTATCATGGCTGAATTATGAGCCGTTACAATGGGACAGCCACAGAGCAGCGCCTCCAACTGTGGCATTCCGAAACCTTCGTTGAGTGAAGCAGATACGAAACAGGATGCGAGGTGATAGAGCTTGACAAGGTCTTCGTTAGGTACGAAACCGCAGAAGACAGTACTTTCTCTAGGATAATCTTCTGCCTCTACTATTTCGTGGATGGGACTATTTTTCCATCCGCGTCCTCCTACAACGACTAGTTGGAGCCGTTTCCTACGATAGAGTTCTGGTATCAGCGAGAGCAGAAAGGTGAGGTTCTTTCTGGGTTCTAAAGAACCGACAAAAAGGATGAAAGGCGGCTGGATATGATATTTCTGCAGTATGGCTGTTTTTTCTGCCTCAGAAAGCAACGATGGTTGATAGATAGTCCTATTGATAGAGGCTCCAGTGAAGATGTTCTTACACTGACGTTTAGGAAAATAATGCTTAACTTTACGCTGGGTATAAAGTGAGTTGGTCCAAATAATGTCTGCCTTCTTTATGGAACGGCTGAAAAACAACTTGTTAACCAGTACATTGGTCCACTGCATTGTATTTTGGAATTCTATGTTGACCACATCGTGAACTACTATAATCTTCTTTAAACACCGCGGCAGGAAGAACGGAAGGCAAGGCACAGGACTATAAAAAACATCAACCTTCCATAGCCTTGACAAGATAGGTGTCATGACGAGGAGCCATAACAGATTTGGAAGTCTGTGAAATAGCCAATTACTTTTTTCTTCAATTCTAACATTCTCTGGTAAGCCGTTATCTGAGAATGTTTCATGAACAGGTCTGGGAAGTGGAATTAGGAAAATATCTTGTGGTCGCAGTCGTGCCCAGGCGGTGACACTTTCCTTCAAGAAATTAGATATTCCCGCAGTAGATGCTGTAAACGCTCTTCCATCAATAAGTATTTTCATGGCAATTTAACTGAAAGGAGTATTAAGAATTTTCTCATAACTGCTAATGACAGCATCATAAGAGTATTTTTGTTTAAACAATTGCCGTGAAGGAGAGTTGAATTTGATTAGTCGTTGATAATTGTTGATCGCATCAATAAACTCTACTTCTGTATTGCAGATTGTGGCTATTTCTGAGTTGACATCATATCCCTCTAATGATTCTTTCGTTCCTATGACAAACTTCCCGTATTTCAGTGCCTCTGCTGTTTTTACTTTCATACCGCCACCAGTGGTGATAGGTAGTACAACAAAGTCAGCTTTCTCGTAATATGGTTTCAGGTCAGGTACGTTGCTATAGATGGAAATCTTATCAGAATATTCAATGTCTTTGGAAAAGGCATCCATACCTGATCCTACAATGGTCAGGTGAATCTTCACTTGAGGGAGAATTTTCTTGAAAAACCACTTCAGTCCCTGGGTGTTGCCAAAGAAATAACTACCAATGAACAATGCTTCTTTGACACTTCTTTCTGTAGGAATAATCGGGGGCGTATCTGTATAGTCATCTGTCAGCCAGATGGGTATCTGCATGTCAACTTCTCTGTGATATACCTCTTTGACACGTGATGCATCTCTGCTGTTGAAAACGATTATTTTATCAGAGTATTTACATGCACACCGTTCGTTATACTTAGCTATAGGAATCTTGAAAGAATGAAGATAGTCCTTTCCTTCCCAAATGGAAGAAGAAATGAAATCATACTCCATGTTCTGAAAAAAAGTATATATGCGCAGATTAGGAAATCTCATTCTGACTGCTTTTGCTATGTATCCGAGTTGGGAACTATCAATAAAAATATCAGTGTACTCGCCTGTACTGATTTTTGCAATAATGTTTTCCAAATGCTGCTTCGTCAATCCTCCCATGAAACATTTTAAAATCTCAGAGATTCTTCTATAAAAGAATCTGAAACCATGATGGCCATTGTAAGGCATGATGGTATAGGTGTCCAAAGCATTCTCTCCTAAACAAGCTTTTATGGCCTTCTTGTTGTGCTTGGTACCTTGCCCGCCTCCAGTATAGGCTAATGCATTGGCAAATGTGATATATAGAAGTTTCCGTTTCATAATATTCAATATTCAGGTTCTTCAAAAGTTTTTTCAAAGATGTACTTACGTTCCTGAAAGGATTTGATCCCCCCTAAGAGCAAATTATCGTATTCATGAATAGGTGCATTGAGATTCGTAGCAGTTTTGATAAGGCAATAGAAACCTACAAAGGCGCAGAAAAGATATCGATTTCTCTCATAGAAGAAGCACTTAATAATGTCGCACCATAAAATCCAGTAAGCAAAAATGAAAAGCGTAAAAATTCGCTTGCTTATCTCTGCAAATTCACTGAAAAAAAAGATGGCGACAAAATAGAGGATAAGGGAGTTAATGAAGATATTGTTCTCTGGTCTTATGTTTCGTATTTTATCATAATAGCAAAATACTAATAGTCCTGTTATCAGGCGTTCAAAGAATCCTAATCCGATGGCTCTGCTTCCATAAATTGAAGTGTATCCTTCTATCTTCATTTCGATAAAATCTCCTCCTAGTCCTGATAATTGGACTAATTTTAGAAAGATAGGAATGTGCAGAATGAATATAAAGATACAAACGGTGAAAATAGACAAATATACCCATCTGTTGACTCGGCGATGAAGAAAGAAGTAAAGAGGTAGGTATGCGAATCCGGAGAAATGGAATGATATGGCTAGCAGGCAAAGTGCATAGTATTGTAGGGGCTTGCGTTCGTATATATAAGGAATGGCATTCAGGAAAATATAGATGCAGGTAGAGTTACGTATGAGATTCGCATTAATGGTAAACCCTTCAAATACTAAAGATATCAACAGCGACAAGGCCACATTGTCTGAATATTTGCGAAAAAAACGAAATAGCAGAAACGTATGTAGTAATGTTTGTATGAATATAAAGAAATGGTAACTAGGAATGATACTTTTGCACAGCATGACCCAAAACAAGAATCCAGGTTCGCGGCTCTTTCCTAATTCATAATGTATCAACGAGTCCCACGAGGCCTTATCAAATTCTATATAGTAAACTAGCCAGTCAGTATTGATAAATCCCCGAAACCCAAAAAAGAAAAGAAAAGAGAGTGCGCAATATATGATAATATTACGGCAGAACTCCTCATCAGACCTGCGCTGGTGATACAAGACGGCAAGAAAGCCAAGGAAAATAATATATATTATATATGGTATTGCGTATATCATTACTTATTGTTTCCGTCTTTTTCTTGATGCATACCATTTTCGTCCATAAAGGACCCATAGTGCATCGCATATTCCACCGAGGAAAACGAATGCCAAAACAATAATAGCACGAGGAGTGCTAGCGGGCCGGTATGGCATGATAGGAGCCTCAATGATGGTAAAGGCTGGGGTGTTCTCTTGTACCTTAGCCTTCGCCGTTTCAAACTGAGTGTTAAGTGTTGTATAGGTATTGTACTTCAGTTGCATGTCATTTTCCATGTCCTCCAGTCTTAACTCTATGCTTCTTAGCGAAACGTTGGTAATACCATCCGAGGAACTGCCATATTTCTGACGAGCCTTCTCATATTCGGCTTTAGCTTTTATTACCAGTCCTTTATAATAGTCATAATCGTTCCTGGCTTTGCTAGTACGATAATGTGTAATGTATGCTTGAAGTCGTTTTTGGAGTGTATCAGCTACGATTGCAGCTACAAGTGGATCCTGATCTGTCACACTGATACTGATTACGCTTGTCTTCTTGTCAATAGTACACATAATTGCATCGCGAATGGCTTTGCAAATCTCTGCGTCATCCCTTGATATCTTATATACATCTTTTTTTGTTTTTCCGTCTGCCAATGGATCCTTTGGTTTCATGAGGTTTTGTAGCCATATTTTGGGGTAATCCCAGAATGGTATTATTTGCTCTTTGGTGATATGTTGGAGGTAGGTTCGTTCTGTGTTGTCATCTTTGAGGCGAACAGGAATCTGAAACATATTCATGATAAACTGAGTAGAACTGAAAATGTCTGGATACAGCTCAGGATAGATTGCATCCATCGATGATTTTCCTGCAATATCAATGCCAAAATTCGCCGCCATATCAGCCAAATTATCTGAAAGTCCTAAACCTCCAGATGATAGTTCGGGGGCTAAAATAACCTCAGCTTTGAAATATTTGGGCGTACACAGGGCAATAATAACTCCTATTACGGCAGCAACTCCCATGAATTTTAATAGCAGTTGCCACTCCTTGAAAACTTTTTCGGTCAGTGACCACAAGTCAATCTCTTTTGTCTTTTTATTGTCTTCCATAAACAAATACGATTATGCAAAGGGAGTAAATCCTTTACAATGATATTGTAATTCTTTGTTTCTTTCCTTTATTTTGCGTGCAGGAATGCCGGCAACCACGCTATATGGCTCGACATCCCTTGTGACAACAGCACCAGCACAGACAACTGCTCCCTTTCCAATCGTAACATTTTGAAGGATGACAGCATTATTACCAATCCATACATAATCTTCAATCTTGATTGGCAGAAAGCGCCCGCGGAATTCTTTAGAATTGTAGTCATGGCTGCCAGACATGATACTGACGTTATGCGAAACAGAAACATTGTTGCCAATGATGATTCCACCGCGGGCGTCCAGCAAACACCCTCTGTTGATATGAGAGTATTGACCAATTGTCAATTGCTGAGGTGTCATGATGTAGACACGTTTCATGACAAAAGTCCCTTTGCCTATTTTCATCTTCAGACAGCGCATCCAGAAGTTCCGCACTGTCCAAAATGGAATGTGAGGTAATATGTCATTCAGTGTGTATTCGGTTAAAAAGGCTATCATCCAACGGTAGAGTATCGATTGCTTAAACGCTTCTTTCAAGATCGTTTTCTTGATAAAAATTTTATCCGTCATGGTTAGAGCTTTGCCCGTGATAATCATACGATTGTATTTTAAGTTCTGCTCATAGCCGTATGATGTGCCGTCTAGTTGGTAAATTTCTATTGTAGCCTCGGTTTTCTGAAAGTGGAACCCTTTTTTATATAATTCGTAAATGAGAAGCCAGTCTAAGGCATAACCGTATTTTGATTGCTGTTCGATATGGAAAAGGTGGTCCTTATGAACCTTAGCCCTGACCAACGATGATCCATGACGGTATATGGGACCGTATTCCATTAAATTAAAATCTGAAGTTCGCTTGAAAACATCGCCATTTTCTTCACTCCGCTCAATACTGTTTCCAAACAAAATGTCCGCATGTTCTATGTCTGGAGCTCTTCTGATTGCCTGTTCTAAAGAATGGGGACTGGCATAGAGGTCGCCGCTATTCAGGATGTTTATCCAGTCGCCTTCTGCATATTTGATACCCTTGTTCATGGCATCGAAAATACCGCCGTCAGGTTCACTACACCAGTATGCTAAGCGATCTGCATATTTGCTAATAATGTCAGCAGTACCATCAGTACTGCCACCATCGATGACAATATATTCCTTTTCTTCCCACGTTTGTGAGAAGTAACTCTCCATGGTTTCCTTTATATGAGCTACGTCATTGAAAACGACGGTAATGACACTTATCTTGTTTCGCATACAGAATTATTGATTCCAAATTCCCTTGGCTTTTTGGGTGGTGAGCAGTTTACATTGATATAAATGTATGGCCGCCATGATGGCGTAACTTACTGCCATGCAGATGACTACCCCCTCTATGCCGCCTTGGCTACCTATTAAAGTGACAGCTAAAATATAAAGCAATGTAAAGATTACAGAAGTGGTGATTTGTACCTTTATCTTGTTGAGCCCGTTGATGAGCATAGTTGCACAGTTGTTGAGATTATAGAAACTGATATAAGCGAAGACGCATAATGACACACTGAAAGGAACGGATATACTGTCTCCTATCCATAGTTTATAGAAAATACCTGCTATTGCCAGCATGAAAAGCCCACCAATAATAGTGATAACCCATACCCAGAGTGCTCGTTTGTGGGTTACTCGGATCCAGTCGTAGTCTCCTTTTACATAGGCATCGGTATATGCATTCCACATTGGCGAGATTACAATGGTATATGCAATGGCCAATAGGTTGAAATATTTGTATGCTATGTTGTATGTCGTAACGGCCTCCGGACCTACAAATTGTGTAATGAAAATATTGGAACTGCCGAAGATGACAAGGCAACTGGTAATCTGAATAAAGAAAAAACCAATGCCCTTGTTGAGAATCTGTCGTCCATAATTCCAGTCAAAACTATCTAATCTTGGCTTCAATACTGGGTAGCGCCTAAATAATGGGATGCAGGCAACGATGAAGCCAATGACAGGGATTGTCGTGAAAATCAGTACAATGGTGGTTAAGTGACCTTTTGGAATCACAAAGGTGCAGACAAATATCAGCAGTAATGCTACTACATTTGATAAGACGATAATTAGGTCGTTGACACCGTATTTTTGAAGAGCAATATAGACGACTCCAACATTCTTGACGATGAATAACGCCAGTGTCATTACAATGGCAATAAAAAAAGGAAATCGCAATTGCTCGTCAGAGAGAGTTGACGTATTGAATACCTTGCTCAAATTGGTCAGCATACCAGCACTAATAAATACAATACCGAGTAGCAATGCAATAAAAACAAGTATGACTAATGTCGTCGTCAGGTGTGATCGGCCTTTCTCATAGTCGTTTTCTGCAATAGCTTGAGCAAGATAGTTTCTCATCCCGTTACCTAACCCTACGTCAAAAAAAGAAAACCATAGGAGTATTGAAGAAAGCGTCATCCATATTCCATATTGCTCTTTGTCAAGGTAGTCCAGTGTAATAGGAACAATGAGAAAGGATGTAACCAGTCCCACAGCTTTCATGGCGCCCGATAAGATGATATTATTACGTAAGACGATGTTTCTTTGGTTCATAAATACTCTTCTTACTTCTTCAACAGGTTAGCAATGGTGGCGAACATGGTACCGAGGGAGGCGGCGCTTGTGCCGATGCTCATCCATTCGGTGATA
>Ga0247611_10010555_pt1 | contig 10841 bp, 9 predicted proteins | sample 177DNAGHGhighgp2_FD_192422 | JGI IMG/M metagenome (GOLD analysis project Ga0247611, IMG submission 192422) | Sheep rumen microbial communities from Palmerston North, Manawatu-Wanganui, New Zealand - 1770 DNA GHGhigh gp2 | ecosystem: Host-associated > Mammals > Digestive system > Stomach > Rumen ... | reverse complement strand
CGACAACGACTACACCAAGGAGGAGATGAAGATGGTGCGCGAGACGTGCAAAATCATGCACAGCGACATTCGCGTGAGCGCCACCTGCGTGCGCGTGCCAGTGATGCGCACCCACAGCGAGGCGGTGTGGATTGAGTGTGAGGAACCCATCACCCCCGAGGAGGCACGTGCCGCCTTGCAACTCGCCCCTGGCATCGTGGTGATGGACGAGCCCGCCAGCAACACCTACCCCATGCCCATCACTTGCACGAGGAAAGACCCGGTGTATGTGGGACGCATACGCATCGACACCAGCAGCGACAATGGCCTCACCTTCTGGGTAGTGGGCGACCAAATCAAGAAAGGCGCCGCCCTCAACGCCGTGCAGATAGGCCAGTACCTCATCTCGCACCGCGGCTTCCCCAAGAAAAATGCATAATGCACAATGCACAATGCACAATGCATAATGCATAATTAACACTTCACGCACCTCGACACCTGAGTCCAAGACAATTAATGGCAAAGCCACTATAATTCTTTATTAAAGTCAATTTTTGACTCACCACCCACAAGAAATGCCCTCAAGGTCTTCACTTTGAGGGCATTTCTTATTATGAGCGGATAGGCTCTACTTGTGTTTAGGATACACGTCGTCGGTGACGGGCTCGAGCCACTCGTTGCTGGCACCGGGCTGCACATCCTTGTGATAGGTGAGGTGCTGGAACCAAGAGTCGCGGGCGGCACCGTGCCAGTGCTTAACCTCGGTAGGAACGGCGATAACGGTGCCTGGCGTCATCTCCACCGGCTCTTTGCCCCACTCCTGATACCATCCACGACCAGCAACGCAAATGAGCACTTACACCTGCTTGTGGTGAACGTGCCAGTTGTTGCGGCATCCAGGCTCGAAAGTCACATTAACTACTCCGCCACCCATGTCGGCTAGATAGCTGTGACCGATGAAATACTGCGCGTAGGCATCGTTAGGGTTGCCCTTGGGCCACACGTCTAAATCTACAGTCTCGACCGCAGCGGGCTGGGGCTCATTAAAGACCTGAGAGAGCATCTTCTTGGCACGATTAGCCTCGGCCTCGCCCACCTCGCGCTGCAGCACAAGGGGTATCTCATGCAGCTGAGCATCGGTCACGCCCATGTTGCGCGCGCCGCTGATGTGCGCCATGAGCTGCGGCTCACAGCCTGGCAGTGCCGAGATTGCCGAGACGGTGACAATCTCGCGGTCGGCATGGGAGAGATTGTTGCGAGCAAAGATGTCGCCAAAGAGGTGCGCCTTGAGATAGTAGTCGGTCTGTGGCGCGAAATCATAGTTGAACGGACGGCCAGTGAGCTTAGTCTGCACCTCGGTGCCTTGCTTGAGCGCATCATAGTCCCGAGGAAGTGCGTCAGCCTCACGACCTGCCTCAGTCTTCTTGCCAGCCTCGGTGCGTTGCTTTATTACCTGCTGCAAGGCTCCCAAGGCATTGAGCGAGCGTGGAAATCCGGTGTAGGCATAGAGTTGCGACAGTGCCTCCTTGGCCTCGCTGATAGTCAACCCACCATCAAAACCTTTGTTAAGGGCCACTTTCAGCCCCTCGATGTTTCCCTTAGCCTCGCAGGCGGCAATCGTCACGAGGGATTGTTGTCTTGTTGTTAGTGCATTCATTTTTTGGGCATTAATTTGCAGCGACATCACTAAGATTGCCGCCAGCATTATTGTTAGTTTCTTCATTATCATCTTTGGTTTTTTAATAAATATTGAGTCCTCTGGCAGGGACTTGTAGGGACAAGGCGTGCCTTGTCCGTGCCTTGTCCGTGCCTTTTTAGGGCTCTGGGCGTTAGCCTCTCTAACCTCTAACCTTCAAGTTTCGGGTACTTCCGAAACTTGAGTAAACGACTGAATTATTCACTTGTCAAAGAGCCGCTTGGCGTTCTTCCACAGTATCATTTCCTTTAACGGTGCTAGTGTGGCATCGCTAGTGAGGTAGTGCCGCATCCTGGCGAGGCTCTGAGTGAGCACCTGCGGAGCGGCGTAGGGATAGTCGGAGCCGTAGAGCAGATGGGAGGGCGTGGTGATGGTGAGCATCATGCCTATGGTCTCGGGCGAGTGAGCGCCAGCCAGGTCATAGTAGAGAGTAGCAAGATTGGCTTCCCAGTCGATGTTGCCCACCAGCCCGTTAGCCTGCATCACCGGAGTGAGCGACTTCATGCGAGGCACCGCCAGTGGCAGATAAGCTCCACAATGAGGCACCACCACTTTAACGCCAGGATACCGTGCCAGCACGTTGCGGCTAATCATGTTGGTCACCGCGCGGGTGGTCTCCGACAGGTATTCCTGCATGGCTAGTGGAGTCTGTTTCATCACATCACGGTTTACCGGCTCAGGGCGGTGCGGATGCAAGATGACAACTGCGTGCCGCTCGCTGAGCACGGCAAATAGCGTGTCGAGCTCGGGGGCACCAAGATATTGCCCATTCACGTTAGTAGCCAGCTTGATGCCATCGGCTCCTAGCGTGTCGAGAGCATACTTCACCTCACGGATTGCAGCATCCACATCGGGCAACGGCAATGCGGCACAAAACATGAATCGGCCAGGATGCTCACGCTTGATGCGTGCAGCAGTCTCGTTGGTCTTTCTCACCACAAGGGCCTGAGTGGGCTGTGGCGCCGCCAGCGTCAACACCGCCGTGGCAATGCCCGCCTCATCCATCCACCTCAGATGCGACTCTACATCATACTTTGGTAGGGGAAACCCCTCATCAAGCAATCGGCCTTCATCCTCGAGTGCCGAGAGAAATTCCTGGGTGATGATGTGACTGTGCACATCAATCACGCCTTGGGCCAATGCCGTTGCAGCGATTATCACAGCCATCAAAGTAGTGCGAAATCTCATTTTATCCGTAATTCTCAATAAGATATTTCACGAATTGCGGGTCGCCAAAGTTGATAGTGCCCGTGTCGTGCTGGTTGAGATTAGCTATCAGAGACATGTCGTCGCTGCTGAGTGTGAAGTCAAAGACATTGAGATTCTGCTCCATGCGCTCGCGATGAGTGCTCTTGGGGATAGCCACGATGCCTCGCTGGGTGAGCCAGCGCAGCGCCACTTGAGCAGCACTCTTGCCATACTTCGCACCAATATCGCTCAGCACCTTGCTATTGACGATGCCATCAACGCCCTGGCCTCCCAGTGGTCCCCAAGCCATCATCTTTGTCCCAAACTCGCCGTGCAGAGGCTCTATGCCCGTCTGCTGGATGAGGGCATTGCATTGCAGCTGGTTAACCATGGGCTTGAGGTCAACATAGTGTGCAAAGTCGAAGAAACGCCCTGCCTGGAAGTTGCTCACGCCAATGGCGCGCACCTTGCCGTCGCGATAGGCCTTCTCCATGGCTCGCCAGGTGCCAAACACGTCGCCATAGGCTTGATGGATGAGCAGCAGGTCGATGTAATCGGTCTGCAACTTGCGCAGACTCTCGTCGATGCTCCTGGCCGCCTTCTCCTCACCGGCATTAGCAATCCACACCTTAGTCACAAGGAAGAGGTCCTCACGAGCTATGCCGCTCTTGCGCCATGCATTGCCCACTCCCTCCTCGTTATAGTAGGCCTGTGCAGTGTCAATGAGACGATATCCCACACTCAGGGCATCGCTCACGCAACGCTCACACTCCTGGGGGCTCACCAAGAACACGCCGTAGCCCAGCAATGGCATCTCAACGCCATTATATAATTTCAAGTATTCCATAATTATTTTTTGCTTAATATTAATAACCCAGGCCTTTGAGCCATTTCTCCACTTTGCCACGCTCGGAGCGCACTTCGTGACCATAGATGCTGAAGCCTTTAGTGACATTGGCTCCCGGGAAGGCCTCTTTAACGTCCTCCACGCAACTGGCAAGTCCACTGCCCTCGTGAGTGGTGAAGGGTATCACCGTCTTGCCTTTGAGGTCGTTTTGGTGCTTCTTGAAGAAGGTGAACATCACCTAGGGATAGGTGCCCCACCACACGGGACCGCCAATGAACACGGTGTCATATTGCGACAAGTCGGGGTCTTCGCCCTCATAGGGAGGCAGCTCACCGTTGCGCGCCTCTTCCTGGGCGAGGTTGATGAGAGGCGTGTAGGCCATGCCGTCATACTTATGAGTGACAATCTCAAACTGGCTTGCGCCAGTGATTTCGCTGATGTAGTCGGCAACGATTTTAGTGTTGCCCACCTCAATGTTTCCTACTGCGTAGTTGTCTCCCGCATGAGAGAAGAACACTACTAATGCTTTACCTTTATTCTCCATAGCTTTTTCTTGCTTTACGCCGCCGTTGCACGCCACTGTAAAAAGCAATGCAATAGCAGCAACAATAATGGTCTTTATTTTCAACATGATTATGTTTAATAAAATATCACACTGCAAAATTACAGCTAATACTTGAGACATTGTTTTCACAAAAAGCACCACAATTTTCACTTTTTACACAAAACATTCTTTCTATATCCAAATTATTACCTAACTTTGTGCAACACACACAACACACAAAATCCATGGCGATAGATTTCATTTATTCTGACGATTTTTATGCGATGAACGCTCCCGAGCTGAGCCACACCTGCATGCACCTGCTGTGCACGGCCGGCGAGGGCAGCTTTGTCTTCAATGAGCATTGCTACCACATAGTCCGTAACGACCTCGTGGTGATGCCCTACCCTCACCGCGCCAGCAACCTGGCAGCACACCCTGGCATGAAAGTGGAATGGGTGGCTGCCGACAACAAGTTCTTGCAAAGCCTGCTGCCGTCTAACAACTACAGCATAGGCGGGAGCATAAGCCTTAACCACAATCCAGTGATACCGCTCAGCCACGAGCACGCCGCACGCCTGCTTGACGACTTCCACCGCCTGCGCGACCGCATGGACAACCGCCAGCACATATTCTATCGCGAGATAATGGGCAGCTTGTGCTTGACAATGATGTATGACATCTTTGAGTCGCACTCACAGCGCGATGCCACCAGCGAGCACAGCGACCGCACCGGCTACCTCGTGAAGTCGCTCATGCAACTGCTATCCACTGGCATCAGCAGCACCGAGCGCAGCGTCAACTACTATGCTCAGAGCCTGAACGTGTCGGCAAAATACCTCTCGGCAACCATAAAACGACTCACCGGGCACAGCGTCACCTCGTTCATTGACCGTGCCACCATGCCCATACTTAAAAATCTCCTTGAAGATGAGCGCCTGTCGCTCACACAGATTGCCGACCGCATGAATTTCGCCTCGCTGAGCTACTTCAGCCGCTACTGCACCAAGCAGCTGGGCATGGCGCCAAGCGACTATCGCCGCAGCCTCCAGCCGAGGATAGAATGACGCCGCACCACGCACAAAAGCCCCGAGACATTTCGCTTAATGTCTCGGGGCTTAACATTCGGTGAGTGGAGCAAGAAAACTTCCAGTTACTGCTCACCTTCAGGTGGATCACTGAGCAGCTTAGTCTTTGTTACCTGTAGAACACCCGAGTCGTTATAGACAAAGGCTATTACCGAGAGGTTCTTAGGGTTCCAGTCGGAGGCCACAGCGATTGAGTGCTGCAGCTCTACGGTGTAGCCTTCGTTCACCGTGATGTCCTCACCCCAGTCGCCATTGACGGCGGCGCGGAACACATGATTGTGGATATAGTCGTTGTTGCGCGTGCCATCAGGCATACGCTGGAAGGTGTTGATGCTGTCTTCCACAACCCACAACTGCAGCTTGCCCAGTGTGTTGCCATCCACACCCATGACCTGAGTGTTGATAGCAATATTAAGGTTGTCGTCAACTACGGCACTAAGCTCAATATTCACTGGTGCCGTCTTCTGCAACTCCTGGCGCACCTGAGTGCCCCATGCGGTATATTCGGTAGGTGCTCCGCGGTCGATGAGTCCTATAGGCTGATAAGGAAGGTTCCAGTGGTTATAATAAGCATCACCAAGGTCGGTGCTCAGCCCCAGCAGGTTGTTACGAGTGTGAAAGCCTAACGGTCCCGAATGAATGCCCACAGCAATAACGACATCCTCGCCATATTGCTCAATGAGCTTCTCGATCTCTTGCGTGGCTAAGGGGCAGTTGATGCACATCTGCCCAGTGAAGTCCTCAATGAGAACGCTTCGCTCCACCGGCGCAGGTTTCACATATATCAGTCGCTCATCCTCGTCGATGTGGCTGCACGATGCCAAGAACAGGGCAGCCAACAAGAATGTTATGTAAACCTTGATTTTCATAAGATGCTGAAGTTGTAGTTGTAAGACAAAGTGAAACCTCTACTGGCGGGCACATAACGGCACACGCCACCCGAGCAGTTATAGCCGGCGCGAGTGCGCCCGAAGCCCAGCTGCACACGATGCCCCGAGCGGCTGAAGGTGACGTCACCATGGTAGTAGTGAATGTTGGTCTCGCCCACATTATACATGTCGCTCACCGAGAACATCCAGTTGGGAGCCAGCGAGAACTCCAGCAGGCCATAGAGCCAGTCGCCCTGGTCGTCGGGAGTAGAGAGGTATTGCAGCTCGGTGCGCAGGGTGGTCTTTTTCGAGAGCTGGAACTTAGCGTCGGCAATGAAGATGTTAGAGCGCACCATGCCACCATGGCCCTCGACCACCGTCTTGTTGTAGCGCTGGTTCATATACATCAATGCCAGCTTCACGCTGCTCGAGAGCTTGCGTGTCAAGGTCACGTCGATGTCCTGATAGAACGTCTCGCCCTTCCAGCGCACATGCGAGAAATTGAACTTTAGGTTCATACCATACTTGCCGCCAAGCTTCGACTTGCGCTTGAAGTTGTAGCCCACCTCGGCCTGATAGGCCCACTCACCACCTGCCAGCTGTGTGGCGTATGGATAGAGGGCCGCCAGGGCATAGGTCTGCTCCTGCGTGAAAGCCGGCAGATGATTGATAAACGACGAGGTGCCTATCATGCTGCGACGGCTGCGCGACGACATGTTCTCGCTGCGCTTGGCCTGCAACAGCACGCTCAGCCCATTAGCAGAATAAGAGCCCGAGAGCACTGCGGCAGTGCCCTTCTCGTAGTTGTAGCCGTTGTCGAACGACGGGTCTTGCGTCTTCTGGGCATACTCGGCAAGCACGCTCCACGGGCCAGTGTTGAGCGAGGCACGCACGTCCCAGGAGTTGACATACTCTGGCAGGTTGAGCTTGTGGGTGGGGTCAACGAAGATGTCCTCCTGTTTCTCATATTTATTCACCCACGAGCCGCCAATCATCAGCTCCGTGCCACGGTCACGCAAAGCAGGTATCCACTCGTTGATGTTGAGCTCGGCGTCGGCACCGCTCACCAAGCCCTTGTTCCAGCTCCAGTAGCGGCGCTGGCGACCAGTGAGCGCCTTGATGGTCACGCCCTTGGTGGGTCTCACCACCAGTCGCGCTCCCAGCAGCGAGTTGTCGATGCCCAGGGAGCGTTCCTCATAGGTGCGCAAAATCAGTCCCAAGCCAAACTGCTCGTAGAAGGTGCCCACTGTGAGCTCGGCGCCCTTGTAGCGTCCTTTAGCCCAGAAGTGTGGCACGCCCCACCCCTTGAAATCCTTCTCAAATCCTGGCAGCGGATGGTCGAGATACTCAAACCTGAACCCGGCATCGACATACTTGCTTTGCAGCATGAGGTCACCGTAGGTGTTGGTCTGGAAGTCCTTGGTCTTCTCGGCTCCGATGGCCTCGTCGCGCATGGGCACGAGCATGTCGCTCTGTATGCTACCGGTGAGTTTCACCTTGTGCTTGTCGCCGTTGTCGTCGGCCCAGGCAGCACAGCAGCAACACAGCAGGGCTATATATATCAGCTTACGTCTCATTTATTCACGAGTTCGCGCACCTTTTCCAGGAGCTCCTGCTCGGCGCCATCGGTATATCCAGTGTGCTTATACACGATATTCCCTTGCCCGTCAACAATCATAGTGAAGGGAATCATCTGCACGCCCAAGGCCCGCTTGAGGTCCTCATTGGGGTCGAGCAGCACTTCATATTCCCATCCATGATTGCTCACCAGCGGCTTCACCTTGTGGATGTTCTGCGCCTGGTCGGTGCTCACGGCAATGATCTTCACGCCAGTCTCCTCTTGCCACTCGTCATATACCTCGGCAATGGCATCAAGCTCACGCAGGCATGGCTTACACCAAGTAGCGAATAGGTCAATGATAAACGGCTTGCCGTCGTTGGAGAGTTCGTTAATTTTCACCTCCTGGCCGTCGATAGTCTTAAGCGTCACAGCTGGTAGCTGAGCGAAGGCATCGCTCCACGCAACCGAGGCGAACAAGCATAGCAACAATACTAATTTTTTCATTTTTCTTTTTTAGTTTATTATGGTGGGCTCAATAAATTCCTTGAGGTCTCAACACTCCTTCAGGAATTTACAGAACCCACCAATTAGACTATATAATCTGTTTAAGGATTAGCCTTGGTGATGACAATTGTCATGTGCTCAAGATCTACAGTGAAATTATAAACAGTACCTGTTGGAGCCTCAAAAGCTCTCCAGTTGGTAGTCACAAGAGGAATCACTTGACCGAGAACATCGTCGGAAATGACAAAATTCTGAAATTCGTCAGAAGTAGTTGGTCCAAAACGCTTGTCTTCGATCTCCTCCCAATTGTCATTGGCACTAGCAAGAGCTTTAGTGAGCCCAAAGTAACTTTTAGTGAAATCCCCATATGTAGTTGTAGTTATTTGAGCAGTGAAAACTTTGCCGTCTACGGTGTTCATCTTAACACCTGTGGCTGCGCCCCATGTATTGCCATTGACTTCACCGAGCACATAAACATTCTGGGATGGTGTTGCAGTGCCAAGCAGAATATCATATACAGCTGTTATATCGGCACTGGTGATCACACCATCACCAGTTTGATCGGCATTAACAACACCAGTGTAATCCTCGTTAAGCAAGATGTTATAGAGCAGTGTAACATCGCCAGCGGTAACCTCGCCGTCGCCATTCACGTCACCAGGAACAATAGGATTACCAATAGGATGAACAGTGAGGGTCATGCCATCGGTGTTGATGCTGAAGGTGTACTCGCCACCTTGCTCAATGCGGAAGTTGGCACCGTCAACCATAGCCAGTGGAGCATTGAGCAGGTCGCTGTTAATCAGGAAGTAGCCAACGTTGTTCTCGTCAACGCCACCATACCAGGTCCAGCCGTCAGCACTAGGAGTAATAACCTTAAACTCGGCACCAGCCTCGAGAGTGCAAGTGGTCTCATAAACGCCCTCTACATCGGTAGCGGTGAAGGCCAGGCGGCCACCATCCTCGGCTTGACTCCAGTCGTTGAACGTGCCCACCAGGTAGAACTCGCTAGGAGTCTCAACTGCTGGAGAATATTCACTGATGGTGGTCTGCCATGCGTTGACAATCTTGTTAGCATTGCGGTCGATGAGCAGAGCAGCGACTTTCAGCTTAGACTTATCTTGGATGAGAGTCTTGCCCGAAATATCGCCGGTATAGCTAAATGGCATCTCCTCACCAGCTTCAAATGTCGATTTAACCGAGCCGTTAAAGCCATTAGCGATTTCCCAAGCACCCACTGCCACAAAGTTGTACTCCAACCCCGTAACCTTTTGACCTTGACTGCACCACCAAGACATATAATCGGGATATCCGCTTTGTCCACTATAATAGTTGGACTGTGCCCAGCTAGAGCCAGCGCCCTTCATACCATCCTCGATAAGCACAAATGCAACACCATAGTTTGCATTCTCCTCGGCAAAAGCGAACTTAGAAGTAGCATCCATCTTAATGGTTTTCATGTCTTCATCATTCCATTGAGCAGTAACCTGAACCATACCGACAGGGACCTCAAGCATGCTCTGATCAATCATGCTCTGGATTGCATCTGGGTTAGGATCAAAGTCGGTGGCACGGTTAGCACGCGCATCGGGGAATCCACCAACTGTTGCCATCACCGAATTATAGTCGGAAATCTCCATGGGGTCGCCATTGTGGGCAGCGATGAGCACCACTTGGTCACCATATTTCTCATTTGCCATTTCCATTCCAACGAATCCACGAGGACACCAGCCGCACCAAGTGCCGGTGAACTCCTCGATAACAGGAACCCTTGTGAACAAGAAAGCAACCACAGTGAAATTACCGCTTGCCACACAGTCAGTAGCTGGAGCATCGTTAGGCTGTCCATTCACCTTGGTGATAGTGACAGTTCTAGTGTCTCTCAGTGGTACACTGGTATCGAATGAAACGTCGAATGTTGCAGTGGCTCCATTAACAATGTTATTGATAGGCACTGTAACCTCGGGGGTAGCAGTAGAAGGATCGTTATTAGAGGTAATAGTGTAAGAAACAGAAGTGATATTGTTCACACCTTTGTTCTTGATAGTTACAGGTACAACAGCCTCATCGCCCACTTGATAGTTGTGAGTCCCAAGATTCTTGTTAGTAAAGATAGCAGCGTTTTGAGGAATGTTAACGCCCTCACCCATAAGTTGCAAAGCCAGCTTACCATGGTTGGAAACCGAGCCCCAGTTGGTCTGCTGTGCCGAAGCACGGAAGAAGAATGTGTTAGGCTCATACTCGCCACCATTCATGATAGCATAATCCTGACTGCTAAGGGTCAATGAATAACCAAAGTAGGTTACAGCATTATTAATCGCAAAAGGAGTGTTGAGCGCAATGTCGTTGGCCCCGGCAGTCAATGTCGACAAGTCAATGTCTTGCGTATACAAAACACCAGTTGCTGATAGATTTTTAGCCACCCAAATCTTCAGGCTCGTGATTTTGGGGATAGTGGTTGAGTTCAACCACAAGCGCATAGCCTTAACGGTGGCATTGCCCATTACAGGGTCATTCTTTGCAATTTTAATGGCAGCATCATAGTCGGCCAGCGCATTAACGCCA
>Ga0247611_10010554_pt1 | contig 10842 bp, 13 predicted proteins | sample 177DNAGHGhighgp2_FD_192422 | JGI IMG/M metagenome (GOLD analysis project Ga0247611, IMG submission 192422) | Sheep rumen microbial communities from Palmerston North, Manawatu-Wanganui, New Zealand - 1770 DNA GHGhigh gp2 | ecosystem: Host-associated > Mammals > Digestive system > Stomach > Rumen... | reverse complement strand
ATATTAATATAATCATATGTTTCCGGCACTCCCCATCCTATATCCTTCGGCATGGTCTTTTCATCTCCTTCTTTCGTTTTAGTAGCATCCATAGCCATATGGGAAGAAAATCGGTTCCGGGCTGGTCGGGGTCTGGTGAGGGTGGAAGGGGCTGTTCAGGGTCTACGGGGTCGGGGGCGCTTGATCCGGTAAAGTAGGTGTACCACCATTCGGCATTTACTCCCCTGAATCCGAGTCCCCCGGCATTTCTTTCATAACCGGCTTGCCAGGCATGAGCTAAATTTGTTGGGGTCGCTGTAGAGGTTATATAATCGGCAAAGGTGTAGCGGACGCCATCAATGGTTACGGGGTTAAAAAAGTGGTACTGAGAATCCAAGTCATGTTCGCCTTGCAGACGGTAGCATTGGCACCATCCGTCATACCAATTATAGTTATTACTTATAGCATATGCAACAAGTTTTTGTTGTGGCACTCCGTTTCTGTTTGAGTATCCATCCCATTGCACAAGTCCGATAGCGTAGGCTTTTCGTGTATCTCCGTAGTATTCCATGTAGAAGTTCTGCATTACTTCATTCGGTAACTGTGTTAATTCGGTTCCTCCTGATGGAAGTCTGTATCTATTTGTTTCCTGGATAAATCCGGGGTTCAAGGTTGATTCGGCTTGCATATTTCCGAGCATCCCGCATATTGCCTGAAGTGTCCAGCCCCGATCCGTGAAGAAGGATTTTATATTGTTAGCATTTATCTTCTGTTTTTCTGTGGGCTCTTCCGTTTCTACACTCCATGCTCCAAGCCTTAAGTTTGGCGATACCCAGAAGGAATTAAACAGTTGCGGGTTATCTGTGGATGGTTCCGGATAGTCTGTTTCGTAATCAATATCGGCGGTCATGCCCACATTTGTGAAATGCAGTCCAGAAATGCTATCATTGTAGTGTACACCTGTCCCGCCATAACCACCAGATTGCATACATCCGGGTTCTACATAGATACCAACATGGGTAACATCTCCAACACCATCTCCCCGGTATTGTTCGGGAGGATTATAGTTCGGATCGCCTTCCGGTATAATGATGAAAAGCATGGCGCCATTTGGAATCTTGCCAAAGGTGTTTTTACATTCCTCAATAGTTCCTTTCCATGAGAGATTTGTTCTGTATGCAGTGTTGGTACCGTTATATATTGTAGGTAGTCCGCAATCAGTTCTAACCAGATTTACAAACCCTATACAATCATATTGATCATAGGTGTAGCCAGAATCCTTATAGGTGTATGCTCTATCCGCGTATTGTGTTCCCGTAACCATGCTATCACTCCCAGTAAAAACCGCTGATCATATAATTAATGATCCGGACTCTTTCTTCCTTATAGCAGGAAAAGTCTACATGAGCATCCCGGCACTTGATGAATCCAGGAATGTTTTTGATCTGCCTGATAGAGCAAAGGGGCCTGCCAAATTCTGTATTATCATCATCCACCACTTTGAAAAACTGCGCTGTCAGTAAAGGTGGCATAACAGTAGCCAGGAATGATCCGCTAACTCCCTGTGATTCCACCTGTGGCATCAGGGAATCAATAGCACTTCCAATAGCACCATAACTCCGTGTTGCCAATGCCCCCTCTCCGATATCCCCTCTCCATGCAGAGTCTATAGTTGTGGCAAGCGTAATAGCAGAACCGATAGCGTTGATATAGTCGGGAGTCATCTGGGCAAGTTGAATCGGCACACCCATCATGGTAGAGACTTCCCGAACGACAGCGCCGGAACCAGAATAGGTAGCATCCGGGTGAAGTTCGATCCTCATAGTCGCTTTACCAGTAATGGGATCACACCATACTTGCCCACGGAGATAACTTCCCATTTCGCAGAAAGAAGTATCAAGAGGGATAGCTCCAAAGGGTGGTACATTCAGAGTCAGCCGGGTATATGGTGCATAATTCATAAATTTTCCACGGGTCATAGCTTGCGGGTGTATTGGGATTTGTCCGGTAAGAGGCATTGTAAAAACTACTGCTTCCAGATATTGCCCTACAGCAACGTTGCTGTCAAGGTCATAATATCCCAGAACAATAGCGTGATCCTGTCCATCTGAAATGAGATCGGCCGGAACCGGAAGCCACATACAGGAAGCGATATACTGCACTGGGTTAATGAGGGCTTTGGCTGTATCCTGTGTCAGTTGCTGGGTGGCGGTCTGGGTGGCCGGGAATCCGTTATCATCCAGAAAACCGGTACCGAGCAAATAGCCCATCAGGCTCCCCAGCTGAGAAGGAGTCATCACATAATAGGTCACGGCACCGCCGATCTGAGAAGCTGCTCTGTTTGCATTGCATATAATGCCCAGCACATAGCAGCCACCGGACGGGGCTACGCCATTCCATCCAGAAGAAAGAACAACTTTCTCCGTTTCAAAGTCTGTCGTTACCGGGTACCATTTATCCTGAATAGCTCCATCAAACTCATGAGCGCATCTTTCAATATATGCTTCCGAGTTTCCAATATCCGCTTTGAAACTTGCCAGAACGTCCACTTCAAGGCTGCACTGCCAGAGTCCATCCGTCCATGTCCAATCCTTCACAAAATACCATCTGACAAACTCGCTGATATAGGCATATGTAAATGACTGAGGGCTGGCATCTGAAGGAAATCTCTCAATCTTGAAAACAGGACTCATGATAGAACACGGTTCCCGGAGATAGCCCGTCACAGTCCGGGTGGCATCTGCAATCTGCGGGTGTTTCGTACTGTTCTCCCGTTTTCCGAAACCGCTGTATAGAAGTATCTGCATAATATCCCTCCGTAAAAGAATAGGGGATAGCCGTTTCCAACTATCCCCTTCCCGGCTGATCTTATATCAGTCGAGCAGGAACACAACGCCCTTTTCGGTGTTGTCGGAGAAGCACCGGAGTCGCATATGATACCACATATTCCGATATTCTCCCCGGGCATTAACAGGGGTCGGAATAACCTTCTCATGGATCATGGCCCAGCCCATAGCATCCTCATCAAAGAGCAGAGCAAAAACGCCCGTCTTGCTGACCGGGTCCCCGGTAGTTGCTACACCTGAAGTATTGGTGTAGGTAGGCGCCACCATGATCTTATCAGGAGTGTCGATTCCCTGCCAGAAGTTGATAGTTTCAACATCGGCATACTTCAGATAGTTGTCATGGAAAGTGTCGGCCAGGACACGGGCATCCAGCTGGTACCGATCCTGTCCCAGCATATACATTTTCTGTCGATTGTACGGGGTGTGACGGGGAACGGGCTTGCTGTCAATCGTGGTCTGATAGCGGGTACTCATTTCTTTGAAGAGGGAAGCAACGGAAGCGATCCGGGAATATACCCACTTCATGAAGGCACCATAGTTGTCCGGCTGATATACCGTAATATTGGTCAGGCTAAGGCCTGTCAGAGCATTGTATTCGGTCAGCAGATGGACGATCCGGGTGGCATTGTTTTCCGCAATCAAGCCCCCAATGAAGTTCGCCACCAGTCCCCGGCTCATGTTTTCCTTAGCCAGTTCGATTTTATTGCTCATGTCGGTGGTGATCATGGAAAGAAACTGACCAAATTCAGAGGAAGAGCGGAAGGCGGTTTCAAGCTGATCTTCAAACACGGTATAGTGATCCGAGAATACAGACTGGCCGAGGAAGTTGGTCTGGATGAAATCCCGCTTGTTAATGATCCAGTGATCCACACTCAAACCATTGCCAGCGGGGTTCCCGGTCTGGGATGCGTCAAAAGTGACCGGGTACTTGTACGCATCATCGTCTTTCCAATCGGAAGCGACGATGTTGAATTTCCGCATATAGGCGCCCCACTGGGGAAGGTCTTTTTCCAGTCCCCGCATGGAAGCGGAATAGGGGCGAATGGAAAAGATCGTTTTTGCCAGAACATTGGACAGGGTATTGAAAATCACATCTTTTCCCAGAGTCAAGGCGGTCTGGGCCACAGAGATAAAGTCTGCTTCAGTATTGATAACAGCACTCCGGCCGGTTGCCTGCTTAACAAGGTCGTTAAGGACAGCGCTGCTCTGCTGAAAAGTCAGGGTGTTCACGCTCATTTCTTTGCACCTCCATTATCTTTGTCTTTCACGAGTTCCTTCAGAACCTTCAGAATCTGCATCATAACAGTATTCAGGCTCCGGATTTCATTTACAAGGTCAAACATCTCTTCACTCCCTTGCTTTGAATGTCGGTCTGATGATCTCCGCCAGCATATCTTCAGCGGTCGGAGTCTGAGGATTTGCTCCTCCAGGAATCACACTCTGGGCGATTGCATTCGCCTGTACCGCGCTGGTCAGTTTCGCAATCGACTGCATAAGTTCTGCCATAGTCGGCTGCGCTTCCTGCTGTGCGGGTACGGGTGCGGCTGCGGGTACGGGCGGGGCAACGGGTTCAACAACCTGTGTTGGGGCGGGTTCCGGATTCTGTGCAGGTAAAGGAGTTGGTTCGCCAGCGGGTACCGGGTCAGGAGTTGTGGGTTTTTCCATTTGTGCGATCTCTTCACGGGTATAGCCTGCTTTCACAAGACTGAGGATGTCACTAAGTTCCATTAGATATTAACCTCCTTCATATATTTTGTCAAGGTTTTCAGGGCTTCAAGGCAGTCGCTGTCACTGCTGGTATCACACCTGATAATCCCGATGGCTCTGATAGCTTTCTGCTCATCCGGGTCCGAGGGCGGTTCTGGGATGGTCGAATAATCAATCATGCTCATCAGACAAACATGGGTGAATACCTTCAGCTTCCGCATCTGCACGCCACCAGTGGGCTGTGAGTCCATGCAAGGGTTCGGGGCTGTGCCAACATAAAGGCCAACATGGGAAGCATTGCCAAGGCCGTCATGATATCCCTTTTCGACTTCCCCGCCGTCATGCTTTACCAGAAACATGAAAGCCCCCTGGGGGATATCTCCAAATTTTTTCCTACATTCTTCAATCGTTCCTCTCCATCGGATGTGGTTCCGAAACATTGAGTTTGATCCCTTCCAGTTATATGGCGATCCGTCAGGCTTCCGCACTCCGAGGTCTTTGAGGACTTTCTCTACAAACGCCTGACAGTCCAGTCTGCTATAAGGTGTTCCGATATAGTTCCCGGTTACCGCCTGCTCTGCTACATCCTGTCCGGTCGTTCTAAGGATCATTTCTCTTCCTCCAATTTATCCAGTAACTTCTGAATGACCAAAGTATTGTTGTTTATGGCTTCCGTTACTTTTCTTTCCTGATCCGTGATAGCAGTTGCAAAGGAAATCTTTAAGTCTGTAATCGTCTGGGAGAGCTTTTCTGCTTCTTCTCTGTGTGCTTTCTGCTCATTTTCCAGCATGATAAACATGGAAACCGCGACAGCAATCGGAAAGCCCACAGACTGGATAATTGTCAGAATGTCCTGCATCCTCATCCCTCCAATCTCCCGGATATTAATAGTGGTGAGTATCCTTTGTGACTGTGCGGAGTCATGCCCCACCTTCCGGGTGATGCACTGGGCAGGATACCCACCAAAGTTATTATAAATGTTTCACGTGAAACATTCAAGGTGTATCCCAGTATTTTATAAACATTTTTTCTGATAAAACATCCTCAAAGTCAATTTTCCCTCCAATATACATATCCCAATGACTGCGATATATCCTCTGATAGTGCAGGCGGTCAGTGTCAGATAATGAATACTGCTTATTAAATACGCCTGATAGATGGGTGGAAGCATACAGGCGGTTCTCCGATTTGTGCCGATAAATGCACAATTCACCAATAGAGCAGATTGGCAAATACTCTGATAGCGGTCTGGGCCGGACGTGTTGTCTATCCACATTAAAATCATTATCCAATGCCATGTTTGCAAACTCTGAACCATCTGTCAGGTTGTAAAGAACCGTATTCCCCTTCTTCTTGCTGATGGGAGAGCGATGCAACATGATAAGTTGAATCCCCCGCTTGTCATCCGTCCACCTGTCAGAGTTTCCCTTCTGCATCTTGTCAGCAACACGGATCAAGTTCAGGCTCTCAAACACTGGATTAGTGATATCATTCGCGTTAGCCAAACAAACCATCTGGATAGGGGCGATCCCCTTTAGCTCTCTGTTTCGGTTCATGGTTTCGTAGGCATTAAACAGGGCATCCGCTTCATTCTTCAAAAGTCGCTCATGCTTCTCTGGGATAAATTCATCATAGATAAGCAGCTGGATATCAGAAGCATCAAAACCTCTCATATTGGACAGGGTGGACAAAGCACAGGTATATCCAATAATCCCTTCGGAATCCTCTCCCAGAGGTTCGTAAAACATAGAATTATATTTACTGATACTTCTTACAAGCACATTCCAGCCCAAGTCCTGATTCAGAGGTTTGAAAACGCTAAATTCCGGCTTGCTGATAAGGTCGGCCTGCGACTGTGTACGTCTCATTAACATAAAACGTCTCCCATCCTCTTTGGCAACCTTCAAAGTAGTATAGGTTTTCCCAGTTCCACGGCCACCTACCAGAAAATTAAAGGGATACCCTTCTTCGAGTATCCCTCTAACATTTACATAACCGGACGGATCATAAATCTTCACCGCGCAATATCACAAGTCAGGTATTCGCGGTTGCTCTTACTCTTACCACTGCCAACGATAAAGCGGGTCGGAGGTTCTTCATTTCCGGCTTCATAGATGGCAAGAATATCGGAGAAGTTCCTGGTGAAGGTCTTACTGTTTGTGGCGTATCTGGCACCGTCCACCGTCTCCACAGCAAGAACGGTCATGGGATTGCCATGTACATCCTCATCCTTGTACAGGACGTACTTCAGCACATCCAGCACTTCACCTTTTGCATCTGCCATTTTTCGAACGTCATTACCTTTGGTCAGAGCGTACAGGTCAGCAGAGGTCAGGCCTTCGGTTTTCTTGATGATTTCCATGTTTGGGTTCCTCCTTAAAGTTGTTGTTTTGGCGGGTACCGGACACAACCGCCCCAGTGAGTTGCTCTTTATCCGATACCCACCTTAATAATCTTATCATATTACATAAGGATTGTAAAGATATTTTTTAGAATATTTTATGATCCTCTCATATTCTCCTGTAATCCCTAAAGTATATTCAGAAGGTAGGATAGCCACATTAGAAGTAATCTTGATGCTGTGGCCCTCAATGTCCACATGATCCATCTCAGGGGAATCGTTATATACCGCCTGCGTACCACCTGCTTCCTTAAAAACAAACCCTTCAGCAAATACCAATAAGCCCCCATGTTTGTCAAGTTCCGCACCGCCTTTCTTCTTGTTGACTCCCGCAATAGTACAATGTACACATTCACCTTCTCTTTCCACATACGCATATTTTTTCGCCCCCAGTGTCTTAAAATACCGATATGCAAACCCTGTATCCTTCAAGTCCTCAGTCTCAAATACTCCCATATAATGAGTTATTCCCCGCGGATCTGTAGCAAACGAACCTGATTCTTTACATTCTGCAATTCTGTCATTATTGTATGTAGTCCAGTCCACAACTCCTGTATATTTAACACTATCCGTATCACAGTAAATAAACTCCGGCTTTTCACCATTCACTCCTGGAGAGTCATGCACCAGTTTTATACCCTGTTCGAGTGCAAATCTACTATGTGAGGTTACCCAGACGCCCCACTGGTAGGCCAGGAAGGCTCTCTGATTGCTCTTTCCCAGAAGCTCTTCCTGCTTCTTCTCAATAGCTTCTTTCAGGGTCTGATAATCCCATCCCTCCTTTTCTGCCTGCTCCTTTAATAGTGATTCATCTGTGTCAAAGTCACCAATCTGCCGGAAAATCTGCATAAACTTCACCGGGTCTTGAGCCATCATACCATAGAGACTGTTTAGAAGAGCCTTCGCCTTATCGTAAAATATTTCCTGCCCAGGCACTCCCTTTAGTTCGGTTTTATCCTTATAATACTTAATCACTTCATTAATGAGAGGGGAGGGGAGCTTCTTATATGATGCATACCATCCTTGCAAGAAGATAATATCTCCCTGATATTCTTCCATAATAATTTTAAGGTCTATATCCGTTATAGTCGTTTCCAGATATTCGGCTTCCAGAATCCGTCCGTTATCCTCCGTATCTACGGCTTTATGGATATTCCTGCATTTGTCTTTGCTCAAATAAGGACAGCCCCAGAAGGGATCACGGAGACGGAGATTTTTTATGCCTATCCGCAATAGGAGAGCCTTATGTCTGATAGTCATACATCTGGCAATATAATCCGGGTTCAGGTCTTTGGGCATGATCGGAATAAATTCGCTCATGGGAAATTCGCAATTACACATCACAGCCGGGTAGCTGCTGCTTCTGTCCGCACTATGTACATTCTCAACGATATCCCCGGCATAGTATCGGTTTGCATGAGTATTCCCCCCTCGAAAGGCTTCCCTCAGAGCTTTGTATATCTCAAGGTCTGGAAGAATACTATATACAAAATTATGATGTATTGATCCGTCTTTCATGGCTCTTTTTGCGTTTCGTCTAACATATCCAGTAGAAGTCAAAGGAATGGTTTGTAAAGTATCTTCATCTCTTGCCATCAAAGCGTTTATAGCTTCAACAAGCCCCAGAACATCATTTATGCAGTATTCCAGTTCTTCGTCTGATAGCTCTGTCCATGGATATCGCTTCACAGAATAATCAAACTCTTCTCCGGAAAGTTTCTGATGCTTTACTTTCATTTTGGAAGTAAATTGCTTCAGGCTCATATTTGTCAGCTTGTAACTGCACCGAAACTCGAAACATCCCCACATATCTGCTTTAACGACTTTTCTGGAAGCAACAGCGAAAACATCCTCCGGGAAGAATTTATAAATCCCCTTCAGGAATTGAAACTCATATGAGAGATTATGAACATACACCACCAGCCACCAACCCTCTGGAAGAACAGCTTGTATTCTATGCTGCAAGTCGAGAAATTCGTCCCATGTTCTCCCTATGACAGTATAGTCCTCCCCAAATTGCCACTGCCAAATGTACATGACGCTTTGCTGAATATCATCAATCAGCGTTGTCTCAATATCAAAAGCGGTTGTGATACCGATATAATGCCTTTTCTTTCCTCCGGGGTTCCCACGACGATTTTTCAATAGGGGAGGTTTTGCAAAATAAAGTCCTGGCTGAAAATCCGCACATTTTACAACCATAGTCTTTAATCTATCCTTTCCAGAATCTCATCAAAACTATATCCCTTCAGGTTCGGGATTTCCTGAATATCGTCAATCTGTGGAAGAAGAGTGCTCAGATTTTCCAGCCATCTATCCTGCTCATCAGGTGAACGGTCTAACATGGTCTCCGCAAACTCCACCATCTTGTCAGAGCCATAAACCAGTTTTTGCTTTCGGGCTTCTTCCAGAACCTTTATAACTGCCTGATAATTTTTCTCATTAACAGGAAGGCCCTGATCCTGCCATGTCTTGATGGTTTTTTCTTTAATTTGTCTCTGTCCAGTGACGGTACTTCCCTTTGCTTTCAAAAACTTAGCAAGCTCTGCAAAAGCCTTTGGAAAATCTCGAGGGTCGAGGTCTTTAAGTTTTGCGAATCCCTTCGGGTGACTCTTCACGGCCTGACTATCTGGAAACATCTTTTCCAAACGCTTTAGACGTTTCTGGGCTGTATCCCTCATGCGGGTGTATTCGCTCCGCATGGTGGCCAGGTCGTCTCTGGTGCCAGTCCTGTACATCGTCTGGGCACCTTGTGCAGTATACCACTTTTCGTCAAACCAAAACTTGAAAGAAGGTGCAGTATATACAGAAAAGTTCTGCCCCTTTGGAAGTCTCATTACTTTTCACCCACTTTCAATCCTAAGTCCTTCAAATAGTCAGAAATGGCTTTAGCTATGAGGGCTGAACGGTTCATAGAGTATCGGTCAGCAAGCTCCTGAAGAGTTTCATACACTGGAAGGGGCAGGGAAATAGACACGATCTGTCGATCTCCCTTGCGGGTTTTAGTTCCATCTGACATGGTATTATTCCTCCTTTACTTTTATGGGCCAGTGACAGCCCTGTTTAATAATACTATTATATTTCCAGAGAGTCAAGAAAAACAGGGGAGGGCAGGCTCCCCTGTGCTTATGCATCAGATATCAAAATATCCACCTGTTGAAAACTCCCAAGCAATACTACCATCAGAGTATATAGTGACACCATGTCATTTCATTGTCCACCCTGACAATATATTACGTATAACATATGTATTCTCCCAAACATCTTCCGGACAATGGCGAATACATTGTAATACCTTCCCCTGATTATACATCATTTCTGTATGCAATTCGTACAGTTCACCAACTGCAAGCATAATTATATCCTCCTATTAATTCAGTAAATATCTCCATGCTGTGACATAGAATAAGTACTGCCATCGGGGCATACAATAATATGATCGTATACACCTATACCAAACATCTCTAAAGCCTTCTTTATACGGAGAGTCGCCGATATATCTTCCCGGATCCTTATTTCCTTTCAAACAAATACGGGCCTCGAAGATAGGAGCAATTTCCTCTCCAGCATTGTAGTTTACAGCAGTCTCGTTTCTCATTTCCATGGGGATACCTCTCTTTCTTCAGCTCATAAGCTGATTACAAGGGAAGGATTCCCTTCCCCTGTCTATCAACTTATGATTCAGACTTCTTCCCATAACTGTACAGAATCACCATCATAAAGAATCTCAACATATATAGGAGAGAAAGCACCAATATACTCATATCCGGAAATATACCCTAAGTTGCCATTATCATCCTCATAAAAATATGGATAAGAAAGTCTCTCAACTGTGTCCAAATATGTTCTCATGTTCCCTCTGTTGTAATATGATCTCCCATTATTGTCAGTAAAAATACTCTTCACCCG
>Ga0247611_10010552_pt1 | contig 10843 bp, 9 predicted proteins | sample 177DNAGHGhighgp2_FD_192422 | JGI IMG/M metagenome (GOLD analysis project Ga0247611, IMG submission 192422) | Sheep rumen microbial communities from Palmerston North, Manawatu-Wanganui, New Zealand - 1770 DNA GHGhigh gp2 | ecosystem: Host-associated > Mammals > Digestive system > Stomach > Rumen ... | reverse complement strand
CACGATGCTGAGTCTTCCATATAAACGGATCGCGATGCTGTTCGACCGCAACGATCACACCACGGCAATCTCGGCATGCAATAAGATCGCGCAGATGATCACGGAAGATCCGGAATTTGCAGACACGATCGAAAGCATCAAGACAAGGATCCGGGAAGGATAAGTTATCCACAGGCTGCGGATTTGTCAAGTGGATGCTTTTCGGATAACTCGGACAGCGCGGATAACATGGATAACTCCCTCCTTTATCCACCGGACAATCCGACCGTTGCCCACAGGAAAAAAGCAGGCTTCAAGGCAAAATAAATGCTTATCCGCAGTTTCCGCATCCCCTACTGAAACGACTGCTGTAAATAAAATAAAATGAACCATACATTGCGTAACGCACGGTGGATAACCGGCAGAAAGGAAACGATATGAAATTTACCATGCAGACGGAAGACCTGTGCGCAGGCGTTCTTTCCGTGATCAAGGCGCTTCCGGCGCGTTCCACCATGAACGTACTGGAAGGTGTTCTGATCGAAGCGACAAATCAAGGTGTGCACCTCGTTTGTTCCGATCTGATGTTCCAAAAAGAATGTACGCTTCCTGCGACCGTCGAAGAAGAAGGAAAATGTGTGTTAAAGGGCAAGTTTCTCGCAGACGTTTTAAGAAAGCTGCCGAACGAGCCTTTGACTGCCGAACAGGAAGGCATGATTTTAAAGATCAAAAGCGGACGCGTTCGTCAGCGCCTCCAGTGCATCGAATTCGACGAATTCCCGATGATGCACGCAAAAGGCGACGTTGTGAATCTTTCCCTTCATCCGGATCAGCTTCGCAACATGATCGACCGCACCGTTTTTGCGGTTTCGCAGGACGATTCTCGTCCGGTTCTGACCGGAACGCTGATCGAAGCAAACGACGATCTTCTGACGTTTGTCGCGACCGACTCGTTCCAGTTCGCTCTGACGACGCTGCATATGGAAAAGCCGGTTCCCGAAAAGCGCACGATCGTGCAGGGGCGCGTTTTGAGCGAAATCTCCAAAATGACGGAAGAAACCGAAAACGATGTGACTCTTTCTCTCACGCAGACGCATCTGACCGTCGAAGTCAACGATACGAAGCTGACCGCTCGTCTTCTGGACGGCAATTATATCGATTATAAGCGCATCATTCCGAAGGAATGCAAAACGCGCGTGCTCGTCAACGTGCAGGACCTTCTGACCATGACCGACCGTGCGCAGCTCATTGCAAAGGAAGGAAACAACAGCGTCGTCATGCATTTCGAAGGCGAAACGCTCACGATGAACGCCGAAAGTTACGTCGGACGCGCCGAAGACGCGATGGAAGTTTCGATCGTCGGCGATCCGATCGACATCGCTTTCAATCCGCGCTACGTCATCAATATCCTGAAAAACGTCACCGACGAAACGGTTTATCTCGAGTTCAACAGCCCGATCAGCCCGTGCGTCGTGCGTCCGGTTTCCGGAAGCGGATATTTATATCTCATCGTTCCGATGCGCGTATATTGATTCGGTTAAAAAAGGGCGGCAAAGCCCTTTTTTCTTCATTAAGAAAGCAGTGAAGCGGACGTTGCTTTTCCGTTTGTTTTCTTGACAACATAATATAGGATCATTACAATAAAAAAGGGGTTTCCCGATCAAACGAAAGGAATATGGTTTTATGGAAGCAGTTGCTCGTAAAAACGATGGTACGGCAAAGATCGTTCGCCGTTTTATTGCGATCCTTCTCGTCGGGCTTGCGATTCTTTCGCTCTTCTGGCCTTCGGTGATCGCCGTCGGCGGAACGCTGCGCAAAGACCTGCAAGCATCCGTCAACGAACTGGAGGCGTATCTGGATCGGAATGCGTACGATATTGCGGATCGGTACGGCTCCAGAGAAGCCTATATTTACCGGGTGACGTCGGAATATATGCTGGATTATTTCCGGCTCAACGCGCAGAAAGCGCAGCAGGCGAAGGAAGAGGAACTTTCGAACTTCTTCTCCAACGCGTATTATATTTTCGGCACCCTGCGCGAAAACGTCGCGCCGCGCATCAATCTCGAGTTTTATAACACAATTTACCGTTCTTTGAAGAATTGCGGTCTTTCCTTCGAAGAATTTCGCGAGATTTTTACGCAGCTTCCGTATTTCGCCGAAAAAACGCTGGATTACAATCCGCAGCATACCGATCAGATCAAGCCGGTCGCGACGGCGATCAAGTACGGGAACATCTGCTATAACGTGCTGTTCTTCCTCGTCATCGCGTTGGCCGCCGCTGCGATCGTTCTGATGTTTATGAACCGCTCGAAGTTCTGGGTCATTCTGTTCACGATCTTTGCGGTGCTGTTCGCAGGTATCTTCCTTGCGCCGTGGATTTTCCTGCTCGTGAAGGATTTCCATCTGTTCATTCCCGGCGTCAGCATGTTTGCTCTGCCGATCCTTGCGATCGCCGCCTGCATCGTTTATCAGCGCGACAAGCGCTATAGCGGCGTTTTCCCGCAGCGCGAACGCAAAGAACGTCCTGTCGCACACGTCGAAACGCCTTCGGAACCTATGCCGCAATCGTACGCAGCGCCGGTGTTTACGCCCGTTGAGCCGGTAAAGGAAGCGCCCGCGGAGGAACCTGCGCCCGAAAACGGATGGACCTGTCCGTCCTGTCACGCGGCAAACGATGCGGATTCCAACTTCTGCACGTATTGCGGCACGCAGAAACCCGCAGCGCCCGCGTTCGAAGAAACGAAAGAACCGGTTTGCCCGAACTGCGGCGCACCTTTGAATGAAGGCGCCAAGTTCTGCACCAAATGCGGGACGAGAGTCAACGTATAAAAAGAAAGAGGTATTTTTGATGGAAGAGAAAAAGAAAACGATGATCCGCCGCATCGCAGCGGCAGTCCTCGCGCTTTTATGCATCGTGCTGCTGTTCTTCCCGCCGCTCGTCGGGTATGCGGGAGAAACGAGAGAGCAGGCGAAACAGATGCAGCAGCAGCTCGGTTACGTTTCCTCGATGAAGGAACTGGTCATTCAGCAGATTTCGAGTCAGTACGGCATTTCCGCATCGGATGCGCGCGCCATGTACAACCTCGTTACCACCATGATGAAGCCGGATCTTTCCTTGTGTGATCTGCGTTCGAGCTTCACGACCATTTTCCGTCTCGGAAATTCCGACGCGATCAATATGATGGGCGGCGGCGGTTTTCTGGAGACGGACGGCGGAATCGATTTCAAGATTTACACCGTCGCGTTAAACGTCCTGTTCTTCGGTACGATCGCGCTGTCGGTACTGGCCGCCGCACTCTATCTTCTGAACCGGTCCAAAATCGGCGGCGTGCTTCTTGCGGTCTTTGCCTGCCTGTGCACGGCGGCTGCGATTTTCCTGGTCATCAAGGCGGACGGCTCGCTGTTCCCGCACGCCTCGACGTTCCTGCTGCCGATCGTTGCGATCGCTTCTCTGATCGTGTATCGCCGCGATCCGAACGGCGGTTCCCTGCGTCAGCCGTATCATGAACCCGCGCCGGAAGCGGCGCCCGCCCCCGCGGAAGCCGCCTTTACGGCTTCTCCCTCCGTTTTCTGCCCGAACTGCGGTGCAAAGGCGAAGGAAGGCGCAACCTTCTGCGAAAACTGCGGCACGAAACTGAGATAATCGAACCGAACGAAAGGACCGGGAAACCGGTCCTTTTTGATTGACAGAATTTCGTGCCGGTATTACAATAAAAAGGACGAATGATACATGATTTTGTATAGTTTCGAAAATCCATGACGGAGGTACCGTATGAACCGTTCCCATGCACTTTTGGTTCGCCGCGTGATCGCGATCCTTCTGATGGCTCTGACCGTTGCGCTGCTGTTTTGGCCGAGCTTTTTTGGCACAAAAATGGAATACGAGTATTCCGGCGGCACGGAAACCTATGTCGAAGAAATCCCGTTTTCCGAGATGCGCAGCATTATGACGGAGGAAATGGAAGATTCCTTCGAATACTTCGGTGAAAGTACGGATCACACGCTCACTGCGCTTCTTTCGGTGTTTGTAAACGTTGCGTTCTTCGGTCTGATCGCACTCGCCGGTGTGGCGATCGTTCTGATGCTCTTTAACCGCAGCAAGGCCGCGACGGTCCTGCATACGGTGCTTGCGATCCTTACCGTTCTTGTGTTTATCGCCTATTTTGTGTACTATTTCATTGAATACGCGGAGGAGATGAAATCGTACGGCGCAAAATTGTCCATTTACCCCGGCGTATCGGCGATCCTGATTCCGGTCTTCTCACTCGCGGCGAGCATCCTGTATAAGCGTGACAAGAGCGATCGCGGCGCGTTCCAGCCGCGTACCGCACAGCAGCCGGTGTTTGCGCTCGCAGGCGTTCCGCAGCAGCCGGTGACCCGTGCCGCGAGCGTTCCGCAGCAGCCCGCGGAGTGGATCTGCGCTTCGTGCAATGCGAAGAACGATCCGGCCGAACCGTTCTGTCCTTATTGCGGAACGAAAAATCCCGCACCCGTCATAAAAGCGCCCGAAGACGTTCCGCTTTTCTGCACAAACTGCGGCGCAAAGCAGCATCCCGGCGCGTCCTTCTGTCCGCACTGCGGCGCAAAGCTGATCTGAAAACCTTTAAAGATCCGCGGACCGGAGTTTTGCTCCGGTCCGTTTTATTGACAAAAAACAGCACTTCATATAAAATGTTGACAACGGACCGGGTTCCGTATAAAAAAAGGGGGTATTTATGAATCTGAAACTGTCTGTTCGTCACATCGTGGCGATGGTGCTGATCGTTCTTTCGATCGTTTGTCTCTTCTGGCCGAGCGTTGCGGGCGTTTCCGCAATGGGTCAGAGCACGATGTATTCCGTTTCCGAGGTTCGCTCCGAGATGACTTCCAATATCGGCGAATACTTTGACGCAGCGGAATTGTTCGGCTTCAAGGCGACGCTTCTCGGCATCTTCGGCATTCTGATCAACGTCTGCTTCTTCGGCATGATCGCGGCGGCGGTTCTGGCGCTCGTCATGATCCTTCTGAACAAGTCCAACGTTGCGGCGGTCCTTCTGGCGATCCTTGCGATCCTGGCAGTCGTCGTCTGCGCGGTTTACGTTGTGATCCTCATCGATCTGATGGAGATGGGCGGTCTGGTGAAGTTCGCACCCGGCGTAGCCATGTTCCTGCTTCCGATCTTCGCGATCGCGACATGCATCCTTGCAAAGAAGGAAGCGTAACGTCTGTTTCGATGCAAAAGGGACGTTCCCAAACGGAACGTCCCTTTTCTTTGCTTGACAGCGGTGTGAAAACCCCGTTACAATAAAGAAAAACGGTACGGAGGCAAACGATGGAACGGTTTTCGGAACTTCTGAAAGGCAAGTTCGCATTCGGCTGTATGCGGATGCAGTGCAAAGAGAACGGCGAGATCGACATGGACAATTTCCGCGCGATGGTGGACTGCTACCTTGACGCGGGCTTCAATTACTTCGATACGGCGCACGTGTATTTCGACGGCAAAAGCGAGCGCGCGCTCAAAGAAGGGCTCACGAGCCGCTATCCGCGCGAATCGTACGTTCTGACGAACAAGCTTACTTCGTCCTGCTTCGAAAAGGCGGAGGACATCCGTCCCTTGTTTGAAACACAGCTCGAAGCCTGCGGCGTTTCGTACTTCGATTTTTATCTGATCCATTCGGTGCTCGAAGGAAACTACGGCAAATATACGGACTGCCGCGCGTTCGAGATTGCACAGGAACTGAAGGCTGAGGGCAAGGTCAGGCACGTGGGCATGTCGTTCCACGATTCGCCTGAATTTCTGGATCGGGTTCTTACGGAGCATCCCGAACTCGAGATCGTGCAGATTCAGTATAACTACCTCGATCTCGACGATCCGAACGTGCAGTCCGAGGCGTGCCTTGAAGTGTGCAGAAAGCACGACAAGCCCGTGCTCGTCATGGAGCCGATCAAAGGCGGCGGTCTCGTGTTTTTGCCCGATGCGGCGATCGAAAAACTGAACGCTTTGAACGAGGGATCTCCCGCCGAAATCGCGCTTCGCTTTGTTGCCGAGCAGGATCCGGTCGTGATGGTGCTTTCCGGCATGACGACGCTCGATCAGGTGAAGGAAAACGTCGCGTTTATGAAGGATGCAAAGCCTTTATCCTCTGCGGCGCATCAAACGATCAAAGAAGTACGCGACATGATCCACGCGCTTCCGCTCGTCGCGTGCACCGGCTGCCGCTACTGCACGGACGGCTGTCCGATGCGCATCAATATCCCCGGCATCTTCCGCTGTGTGAACGATAAAATCAAGTTTCCGAACCGGCCGAACAGCCGCTACGGCTGGGTGACGAAGGATGGCGGCAAGGCGTCGGACTGCATCGAGTGCGGCGCGTGCGAAGCGGTCTGCCCGCAGCACCTTCCCATCCGCGACCTATTGAAGCAGGCGGCGGAACAGTTCGAATAAGCAAATCAAAAAAGGACCTCCCCCGGAAAAGGGGAGGTCTTTTTCATGATCGTAAACGGATCGCCTTCCGCTTATAAGAAACCCGCAAAAGGTTGGCAGTGCGGTCGATTCTGTCGATCGAAGCGTTGCCGCGAACGGATCGCCTTCCGCTTATAAGAAACCCGCAAAAGGTTGGTAGTGCGGATGATTCGTCGCGAAGGCGTTTACAACGGAGCAGAATCATCAAACGGGACCTTTTGCGGAAAGGAGGCGCGAAGGCTCAGGTGAGCGGTGACGCTTCCGGGATTCTGCGGCGGTCGGTTCTGTCGATCGAAGCGTTGCCGCGAACGGAAAGCCTTCCGCTTATAAGAAACCCGCAAAAGGTTGGCAGTGCGGATGATTCGTCGCGAAGGCGTTTACAACGGAGCAGAATCATCAAACGGGACCTTTTGCGGAAAGGAGGCGCGAAGGCTCAGGTGAGCGGTGACGCTTCCGGGATTCTGCGGCGGTCGATTCTGTCGATCGAAGCGTTGCCGCGAACAGATCGCCTTCCGCGCCGACGCGTCAGCGTCTGCGCGCGCCGCTTGCAAGCGACAGCAGACGCAGCACGGTCACGAACGAGCCGAGCGCGGCGAGCACGTACGTCATCGCCGCGGCGCGCAGCATCTTCTTTGCGCCGGGCAGTTCCTCGTCGGTAAGATATCCGCCCTCGGTGAGCATCTGAAGTCCTCTGCTCGACGCGTTGAATTCGACGGGCAGCGTGATGAGCTGGAACAGCAGCATCGCCACGTACAGCACGACGCCGGCGATTGCGATGTAATAGCCGGTGTTGCCGACACCCTCGACGAGCAGCGACAGCAGAAGTCCGCCGAGGACCAAAAACGGTCCGATGCGGCTGCCGATATTTGCGACCGGCAGGATGGCGCTGCGAAGCTTCATCGGCCGGTAATCCTCGTTGTACTGGAGGACGTGCCCGATCTCGTGCGCGGCGACGGCAAGCGCGGATACCGAATCGAAGTTGTAGACGGACTGCGACAGCCCCACGACCTGATTTTTCGGATCGAAGTGGTCGGTCAGCGCGCCGGTGACCTGCTGCACCGGCATATAGATTCCGTTTTTTTGGAGCAGTTCGTTCGCAAGCTGCGCGCCGGTGATGCCGCGGACGGTCCGTACCTGCGAAAACTTGTTGAACACGCTTTGCACACGCGACTGTGCGATCAGCGACAGCACCATGACGGCGATCGCCAGAAAATAATAGATATAGTCTCCCATGCCATTATTATAGCGCATGGAATGCGGAAATACCATGGTAAATCGTGAAAAAACTGTAATAATTCAGAAAAAGAAAGCCGTCCGGAAACGAATCGTTTTCCGGACGGCTGTGAATTCGTGATGGATCATCTTCGGAACAAAACCGTATTCCCGTCTCCGTAATACTGCGTCCGCTGCGAAAAATGATCGCGCGTCATTACGTAAGCGACGTAATCGTACGCCTCTTTGAGCGTGATGCGCGAATCGCTGTTCGCATCTGCGGGCATTGATCCGGTATAGGAGCCGTTCGGATACGTACAGCCGAGCGCTTCCAGCAGACCGCCGGTAAACGCGCCGAAATAGAACTCCGTGTTTCCGACGGAAATCGAAGACGACGGTTGCGTATACGACGAGGCGGTGAGCACCAGAAATTTCTCCTGCTTAAGCTCGCCCATTCGTGCGATGCTGCCGGTTGATGCCTCGTCGTTCACTGCATTTTGGGAGAAGGCTTCGATGACCGAGGCGTTGAACCGATCCGGTTCGTCCGCTCCGCCCGCCGACTTCGAGATCGCAGCGCCGGAGAAACAACTGTCCAGAAGAACGATCACCCTGCCTTTGTACTGCGACAGCGCAGCGGCAAGCTCTTTCATCGTGATGATGTTTCCTTCCACCGTACAAAGCGCGCCCTGATAGGTATTGTCCAGTCCGGCGTCCGTGCCGTGTCCGGAATAGTAGAACCACAGCACGTCATAACTCTTTGAATTCTTAGCGAGTGCGGAGATCTCCGAAAGGATCTGACTTCGCGTTGCATCGGGCAGACTCTTGATGGCATACGACGCACGCAGATTCGACAGCATTCCCTTCATGGCACAGAGATCGTGCAGCGGACCGGGCAGATAGCCGCTTTGGTAGTTTTCTTCGCCGACCAGAATGGCCGAATACAGCGGAACGGTCAATTTCGCGGCGTCGGACGCGATGCTGGACGATCCGCTGGATACCACACAGCGATACAGTCTGCCGTCAACGCTTCGGTTGGTCTTAAAGGAAAAGGAAGCTTTGTTATACCCCGTCGAAGCGCAGTTTTTCCAGGTTTTCCCTGCGTCGTTGCTGTACTGCCACTGATAGGTGAGGCCGGTTCCGGCTGCTTTGACGCGGAACGTAACGGGCGTTCCGACCGCGCCCTTCTGCGCGGTGGGCTGTTCGGTGATCGTCAGTTGATTGACCGTCAGCTTTGCCGCGCCCGAGGTTGCGGAACCGGATGCGTTTTTGACCACGCAGCGGTAAAGGACGCCGTTGTTCGTCGTACTTCCCTTGAACGTGACGCTGCTCTTTGTTTTGCCGGACCAGTTCGTCCACGATGCGCCGTTGTTCTTTGAGTATTGCCATTGGTAGGTCAATCCGGTTCCCGCTGCGACGACCTTGAAGGTCAGTTCCTCGCCGAGTATGACGGTCTGCGATTGCGGCTGCGTCCGGATGGACGGCTTCACACCGGAGACCGTCAGCTTTGCCGCGCCCGAGGTTGCGGAACCGGACGCGTTTTTGACCACGCAGCGGTAAAGGACGCCGTTGTTCGTCGTACTTCCCTTGAACGTAACGCTGCTCTTTGTCTTGCCGGACCAGTTCGTCCACGATGCGCCGTTGTTCTTTGAGTATTGCCATTGGTAGGTCAATCCGGTTCCCGCTGCGACGACCTTGATGGTCAGTTCCTCGCCGAGGGCGACGGTCTGCGACTGCGGCTGCGTCCGGATGGACGGCTTCACACCGGAGACCGTCAGCTTTGCCGCGCCCGAGGTTGCGGAACCGGACGTGTTTTTGACCACGCAGCGGTAAAGGACGCCGTTGTTCGTCGTGCTTCCCTTGAACGTGACGCTGCTCTTTGTTTTGCCGGACCAGTTCGTCCACGATGCGCCGTTGTTCTTTGAGTATTGCCATTGGTAGGTCAATCCGGTTCCCGCTGCGACGACCTTGATGGTCAGTTCCTCGCCGAGGGCGACGGTCTGCGACTGCGGCTGCGTCTTGATTTCCGGCGCATAATGCCACGTTGCGTTCAGAAACGGTGCATTATAATCGGTTCCGTACGCGTATTCACGAACGGCAATGTTCTGTTTCATCGATTCCGTTCCGCCGTAGTATACATCCGTTACACCGCAGCAGTTGAATGCGCAAAGTCCGACGGATTTGAGCGAACGCGGAACCGTTATGGATTGCAGATTGCCGCAGCCGTCAAAGGCGCAGGAGCCGATGCCGGTCAGTCCTTCCGGAAGCAGGACGGTCCTGATATCGTTATGATAATTGACGTACGCGCCGTTTGCCGAATGATGCTCATACCATGGGGGCGGCGTGCCTCCGTCGTCAAAATCATAGTTCCACATGTCTCCTTTGCCGGTGATCGTCAGCGTGCCGGTCGACAAGTCAAACGACCAGTACAAGGTTTCGCCGCACCGACCGGAGGTATCCGCGCTTGCGGCGCGAACGGCGGCCGGAAGCAGCGCCGCGCACATCAGGAGCGCAAGGCACAGAGAAAGGATTCGTTTTTTCATGGGATTCTCCTTATCCGGCGCGACACCGGCATGCGTTCGATCCGGCGGGATTCGCAGGTTCTCCCGCAGACGGCCGTCCACGATCGGAACGGGCACTCTTTTTATCATATCATCAGTATAAAATTTGCATTCGGAAAAGTCAACACGGAAGAAACTGCGGATCGATCCGTACGGCGTTTGTGCGTACGCGCGTTCTTCGCGAAAGACCATTGCAAATCGCGGAAAATATGTTATAATTCTCTGTACATCATGCAAATTCCCCTGAGGAGGCAGGTTTATGCAATATCTGAAACTGAAAGACGTTCAAAAGGCGCCGGAAAGCTACGTCGGCGCGATCACCGTTTGCGGCTGGGTCCGCACCGTGCGCGAGGGGAAGGCGTTCGGCTTCATCGAACTGAACGACGGCACCTCGTTCCGCCCCGTGCAGATCGTGTACGCGAACGACGAGCGCAAGCTCGGCAAGGGCCTTACCACCGGCTGCGCGATCGTGGTCGACGGCGAACTCAGGCTCACGCCGGACGCGCCGCAGCCGTTCGAGATCCACGCAGACGCGATCACGATCGAGGGCGAGTGCCCGCCGGATTATCCGATGCAGAAAAAGCGCCATACGCTGGAATATCTGCGCACCATGCAGACGCTTCGTCCGCGCACCAATACGTTCCTTGCGACG
>Ga0247611_10010551_pt1 | contig 10843 bp, 7 predicted proteins | sample 177DNAGHGhighgp2_FD_192422 | JGI IMG/M metagenome (GOLD analysis project Ga0247611, IMG submission 192422) | Sheep rumen microbial communities from Palmerston North, Manawatu-Wanganui, New Zealand - 1770 DNA GHGhigh gp2 | ecosystem: Host-associated > Mammals > Digestive system > Stomach > Rumen ... | reverse complement strand
GTCAACGCTCTCGGTATTGACAAAGGCACTGTTCCCGCAGGCAGCGACCGCTCCGTCGTTCCTGCCTACGATGCCGCCCGTGCTGTTGAGGCCCATGACGCTGCCGGCACTGTGGCAGCCGGAAACAAGGCCCGATGCCTCATTTTTTCCGACGATGCCGCCTACCTCGCTTTTTGCCGCGACAGTGCCGGTAAAGCCGCAGTTCATAACCGTGCCGCCGTTGCGCCCCACAATGCCGCCGACTGCGCTGTCGTCTCCGGTCGGCGCCACAGTCCCCGTTATGTTCAGATCACGTATCAGCGCGTCTCTTCCTGTTTCCAGAAAGAAACCGCAGGGAGACTGTGCCGCGTCCAGAGACAGGTCATAGATCGTATGACCGCCGCCGTCAAAGCGTCCGTTGAAGATTGGGATCGGATCATAGTCCACATCCGATAGGCTCAGATCGTTGTCGAGAATGACGCTCAGGCCGTCAGACCAGGTGTCAAGCGAGCAGTTCCGGCTCAGCTCGATCAGATCCTCCGCCGTCTGAATGTGGATCTCGTCCGTATCTGCGGCAAAGACGGGCGTCAGCGGGACGAGAGGCAGCACGAGAGCCAGCGCCGCGCAAAGCAGTCTTTTCCCTGTCTTATTCATGGCCATTCCCTCCTTCCGTCGATGCTTCTTTCTTCATCTCCTCGACACGGCCGGAGAGGAGGCGTACATCGACCTCTCCGTCTATCGTGCCGCGGAACATCCCATTGACTGTGCCGCGGATCTCCCCCGCGATCAGTCCGTCAACGGCGACAAGTCCGTTTGTGCGCTGCTCGCGCGAGACATTCGGCATGGAGAAAGATGTCTTTTCCAGGATCTTGCCTCCCAGAATGAGGATCTGCGGCAGTACGAACATGACCAGGATGATCGAAATGATCGTGCCGCGGCCAAGCGCGTCACCGATACCGTTGATTGTGCATTCCGTCGTCAGAAAACTGATGAGAATGCCGGAAACCGCCAGGATCGTGCCGGAGGTCAGGATCGTCGGGAAGGCAAAGTTCATCGCCTCGATGATCGCCTCGCGCCGCTCCATGGTTTTGATGTTGTCCGAATAACGGTTGGCAATGACGATGGCATAGTCGATATTCGCGCCCATCTGGATAGAGCTGACCACAAGCTGCGTCAGGAAAAACACGTCGCGGTGAACGAGCGTCGGATACGAGAAATTCATCCAGATGCTGCCCTGGATGACCAGGATCAGCAGGACCGGCATGCCCGCCGAATTGAAGGTGAACAGCAGTACCACAAGAACGATCAGGATGGACACCACGCTGACAACGACGTTATCGACCTGGAAGGATTTTTCAAATTCGTACTGGTTCGTGGAATTACCCACCACATAGACCTTTCCGTCCGGATAATTGCGCTGGGCTGTTTCCCGGATCGTATCGGTAAAGCGGTAGGTCTCGTCTCCTGCCTCGGGCAGTGTGAGATAGACCAGCATGCGGTCATATGCGCTGCCCTCAAGCTGCCGCTTCCCCATCAGCATCTGAGCTCTGGCGTCGGCAAGCGTGTCGGCCTGCTCGCCTTCCAGCGTGATGTACCCATCGTCCACCTTCTCACTGATATACAGCAGCATGTCGATCAGCGGCACGTTGTACTTGGAAATGCCGCTGATCAGTTTATCATAGCTCTCTGCCTTTACAGCATAGGCCGCATAGAGAAATTCCGCCGTTTCATAGTCGATCTTCAGCAGCTCGGCGAACTGACGCGGCGAGAGCTTGTCAGCCAGCTTGTAGCCGCCGATCGCATCGGCGTTTGCAATGGCTGTGACCGAGTCCACCTCGTCGAAGGCTTCCAGCTCGCGGATCAGCTTCTGTTCCGTGCTGTAATCTCCGCCCGGAACAACAACAGCGACCATGGCGCGGGAGGAAAAAGTATCGCTGATCATCTGATCGGCGATCTGCATTTCATTGAGTTTTGGGGTCTTGAGGGTGTCATAGCCGTAAACGTACGGGCAGCGGTTGGAGAGCGTAATGGCTCCGACAATCAACAGAACGAAGATCGGCGGGATCACGCAGCGTGTCGCATAGGCAAATTTCCCAACGAACGGCACCTTCGGGACAAAATTTTTGTGCCGCGTCTTTTCCATCAGATTACCCATCAGCATCAACAGTCCCGGCATGACTGTGAAGACGGAGAACAGGGAGAAGATGATCGCCTTGATCAGGTTGACGGCCATATCTGGACCGAGACGGAATTTCATGAACATCATGGCCACCAGGCCGCCAACGGTCGTCAGGCTGCTGGCTCCCACCTCCGGAATGGCCTTGGAAAGGGAAACGATGACCGCGTCACGCAGCTCGTGCCTTGTCCGCTCCTCCTTGAAACGGTTGCAGTAGATGACCGCGTAGTCCAGCGAAAGGGCAAGCTGCAGGATCGTTGTAACAGAGTTGGAAACGAAAGAGATCGTACCCATCAGGAAGTTTGTTCCGACGTTCATGACCGCCGCGACGATGAAGGTCAAGCCAATGATCGGCACCTCAGCATAGGTCTGGGAGGTAAAGGTCAGCACAACGACTACGATCACAGCGACAAAGGCTGTGATCATATTCACTTCCTGCTCGATCAGCTCTGCGCTCATATCGCCGAGCGTGGTCGAAACATAGGTATCATAGGGTTCAAGCAGCGTTCTGACCGCCGCAAGAGACGCGAGGCAGGCCTCATCCGTTTCCTCATAGTCAAACGTGATCGAATAGAGTGCGGATGCCTTGCTGTAATGCTCGCTTGTATCGTCAAAATCCACACTCTGCACGCCATCCACGCGTTTGACCGCATCGCAAAGCGCCTCGGCCTCTTCATAGGAGAGGTTGGCCGCCATGACCTTGGCGGAGCCGTAAGTAATGAACTGCTCCTCCATCAGATCCAGGCCCTCTTTCGTGCCGGATCCGGCGGGGAGATATGCCGTCAGGTCGTTTTCCACCTCGACCCAGTTGCGCGAGAAAATCGAGAAAACAATTGCGATCCCCACCAGCAGGAAGATCAGATTCCGTTTATCCACGATAAAGGTTGCCACCCGTACCATGACATTCGGTTTATTCTCTTTTGTATGTTCCATCGGGTCCGTTCCTTCCGTTCCCTGTTTTATATGCCTGATAAATAAGAAAAGGTCGTTCATGTTCGCCACTGTATGCTCCAGCCGGGCGAATCATTCCCGGAAGGAGAAGAACTCCTTCTGGGACACAATTTTTGATTATAACGATTATTTTTGAACAGTTCAAGTACATACGGCCGATTCTTTTTTCTTTAAAGGAGGATGATCCAATCGCGACAACAAGAATCATTCCCATGCAGCCTGCGGCTCAGGCAGCTTTCCTCCGAACTGGATCAAGGGACTTATCTTGAGCCGACAAAGCTCACGGTGAAGTCGTGGCTTGAAACCTGGCAGGAAGAGTATTGGCAGGATATGAAGCCTTCGACCGCATACAAGTACAAGGTAGATATCAATAACTATATCATTCCGAGACTTGGTGCGACGAAGCTGGAGGATTTGGCTGCGCCCATGATCCAGCATTTCTACAACGATCTCCTGCGTCCTAGGAAGCCGGGAGTAAAACCGCTGACTGCAAAGACTGTCCGCTGCGTTCATGGTATCTTCCACTCGGCGTTAAGCAAAGCGGTACAGCTCGGATATATCCGCATGAATCCGAGCGATGCCTGTGAATTGCCGCGCGCTGTTCGCAAAGAGATCGTCCCGCTGGAGGATGAGCAGATTGCCGCATTTCTGAAGGCGATTGTCGGTCATCCGCATGAGTACCTGTACAAGATCAGTGCCGTTTCGTCCTGATATTTACTGGGTTTTACCGCACTCGTAAGGCTAAAAATAAGTAAAACTTTTACTTTTGGAAAATCGGCATCAACTTTTTGAGGCAAAAAGAGGCCGATTTTGCCAAGAATAAAGAAAAATCCGAACCTTTCGGTTCGGATTTCATGGTGGACGATACAAGACTCGAACTCGAGAATGCGGACAGTCAAATATTGTCAGAAGGCGCCAAAAAGTACCATTTATCAACGCTTTCCCGGTTTTCATTCTATCAACTGTCGACAGCTTTTATCAACCAAAACCAGGTTATTTGTCGGAAAAAAAGTCGGAATTCCCGCAGAGCATCTCGCCCTTTTACCGTTAGCTGATTATCCGTGTATTCTACGGAGAAGCTTTCTCACTTCTGCGCATCAAAGTCGGCCTTTGCCCTTCCCCCAGCGTTTTCCGGGCATTCTCCTCGGTTTTCCAGCTCATTTAAGCCGCCGTCGCGTTGGCGTTGACCTGCTCGATGATCTTGCGAATGCCCATCCAGACCGAGAGATCGGTAAAGACTTCCACAATGCTGCCCTGGTCGGTGAACGGCGTCTCCTGCAGGACAGACAGATCCTTCATCATGCCGTTATGGACGATGTACTCCACGATCTGATTGACGAAATAGATCTGGCGGCTGTCCAGATTCACATCATTCAGATATTCGGCAAAGGCGGCCTTGGCCGCGTTCATGTCCAGCCCGACGATCTCGCGCACGAACTCACCCAGGGGCTTGGCACCGTATTCGGCCTCGTATTCCTGTTTGGTGCCGACCTCGCTCCAGAGGATGTCCTCCAGCACCCTGACGTCCTCGCCGGTCAGCGGGACATTGCTCTTGAGCTTGGCGATCACGGCGTTGTCCTGATGCTGCCGCACGTAAAACTCCGCCTTGGCCTTGTAGTTTTTCAGATCGTCGTTCTCCAGTTCCGACTCCTTCCACTCCATGGAGAGGATCTCGTCGTCAAAATCCGTTTCATAGACGGGATGACCGCCCACGATGTACTTCATCAGATCCCGCAGGCTTTCCCGGATGTGCTCAAACTCGTTGATGCCCGCGTTATCCAGGTAGTTCGTGTGCAGGATCTTGTCGATCAGCTCCGCTTCCGCCATGATCTCCGGAATGTTGGCGACGCCGGCCACAGCGGCGACCTTCTTTACTAAATCGTGCCGCGCACGGCTGTACTTCTTTCCCGCCAAATATGCCAGCTCGATCCCGTACAGCAGGGCGTCAAAGCGCAGAGCCTTGGCGTCGTCATGCTCCGGCTCGATCAGCGGAGCCAGCTCCTGCCCCATGAGCAGGGTGTCCTCGTAGGTGAGGGCGTTATAGTTGTCGGGATTCGAATACAGCTCCACATATTTCAGGTGCTGTCTGACGGCAAAGTTGTCGCGATTGAGTTCCCGCACCTTTTCCACCATATCCCCCACCAGCGACTTGCGGAAACCAATCAGCTCTGGCGTCTGGTAAGCCAGATCCTGCAGCTTGAAGGCCATCTGCGCCTTTAGCTGGAAGATGGCCCCGGACAGGGCGATCATGCTTGTGGTGCGCGATTTCCCGCCCATGCGGAAGAACTCGAAGTTGCCGCAGAAATCGAAAATATAAAACTTGTCCTTGTCCGCGCCGTCCAGAAGCCCCGGGCAGAGGCGTGTGCCGCGGCCGATCATCTGCCAGAACTTGGCCTTGCTCATGACCTTCTTAAAGAAGACCAGATTCAACACCTCCGGCACGTCAATGCCGGTGTCGAGCATGTCCACGGAGATGGCGATCTGCGGCAGCTTGTTCGGCTCGGAGAATTCGTCGATGGCACTCTGGGCGTAGGTCATGTAGTTGTCAATGACTTTGGCCCAGCCTACAAGATGCGGGTATTCCTTCCCGAACACCTCCAGGATCTTTTCGGCGTGGTTGTGATTCTTGGCAAAGATGATGGTCTTGCCGAGCTTGTTGCCGTAGTCGATCTTGAGGCCGTTGGTCATCAGGACGTTCAGCACCTCGCGGATCGTGTCCTCGTTGAAGATCCACTCGTTGAGCGCAGAGGAGGCAATACTCTCCGGCAGCTCGCCGTTGGGATCCTCAAAGGTATCCTCGTAGATCTCCTTTTCTTCCTCCGGCAGCTCGTCGTATACGATGCCCTGCTGGATGAATTTCAGCGTGGTCTCCACGGACAGAAAGTCCACGAGATAGCCGTCCTGCACCGCCTGGGCCAGCTCGTAGCCATAGGTCGGGACGCCGCTTTGCAGCTCAAAGACATCATAGGTGTTCTTGTCGATCTCGTCCTTGGGCGTTGCAGTGAGACCTACCAGCGGCGCGTCGAAGTAGGTGAAGATATCGCGGTATTTGTTGTAGATGGAGCGGTGCGCCTCGTCGCAGATGACAAGATCGAAGTGCCCTACGGAGAAGAGCTTGCCTTCCTCATCCTGCACGGTGTCAATGCAGTTCATCATGGTCTGATAGGTGGAGAATACGCCGCGGGCCTCGAAGTTATCCTTTTCCTCGCAGAGATTGGTGACCGAGAGGTCGGGCAGGAGGTTCACAAAATTGCGCTTGGCCTGGGTGACCAGGGAGTTGCGGTCGGCAAGGAACAGAACGTTTTTGATCCAGCCCTGATCCATCAGCACCTTGACGAGGGCGATGACCGTGCGCGTCTTGCCGGAGCCGGTGGCCATGACAAGCAGCGCCTTGCGGCGATTCTTCTGCCCGAAGCTGTCGCAGACGGCCTTGATCGCCGCCTCCTGGTAATAGCGCCCAGCGATGTGCTTGTCCACCACGATGTTCTTCAGACTTGAGCGCATGCGCTGGAGATTGAAGAGCTTTTCCAGATCACGCTTGGAGTAGATGGCGGCCACCCGGCGCTCCGGGTACTGGTTGTCCACGATGCGGGTCTCAAAGCCGTTGGTGAGGAACACCACCGGGCGGCGGCCCTGCCGTTTCTCGATGAGGTCGGCGTAGAGCTTGGCCTGCTGGCGGCCCTTGGCCACGTCCACGCAGGTACGCTTGGCCTCGATCACGGCGAGCACGCGCCCGTCGTCACCCAGCAGCACATAGTCGGCAAAGCCCACCTCGGAGCGGTTGGGCATGCCGGGGATCTCGTATTCGTTGATCCAGTTTTTGCCCTCGATCCAGCCCGCATCCTCCAGCATCGCGTCGATGTATAGCTTGCGGGTCTTGTACTCTGTCAGCTCCAGGGGCTTTGGCACATAAGTCTGCTGCTGGGTCTCGCGCCGGGCGGTGAGCTCTGCCTTGAGCGCGGCGTTCTCTGCCATGAGGGCAGCGAGGTCGATCTCTTCCTCAGCTACTCCCTTAGCAGGGGAGTCCCCTCCGGCAGACTCTTGAATGGGGTTCAAAAGATTCGGATCAAAGTCCCGCTCTTCGTAGTTGCCCCCATAGCAGTAGGCCACGAAGTCCAGGAATATGTAGAGGTTTTCCAGACACAGCGCGGCTTGCTCGCGGCTGATCTTCCTGCCGTCGTGGGCGGCGGTGTTGCCGAGTTTGCGGATAAAGTCCATGCGACGCAGCAGATTGCCGTCCACTACATCCCGGAACTCGTCCGTACTCATGAGGCTGACCAGCTTGTCGTCCCAGGGCAGCACAAGCTCGCCGTCCACGGAATACATCCACTTGACGGCAAACTCCATCGCCCGCCTGCAGTTGAGCACACAGGCCGCGGGGTCGATATTCAGGATCTTCTCCGCCGAGACCGCTACCTCCGCAAAGGAGGTGAATTTGGGTTCGGAGAGGAAAATGTCAAAGTTGGTCATAGAAAGGCACCTCGGCTTTTCATACAGCAGAATTATAATGTGGGCGGCAAAACCGTAAATAAGAGGTTCATTTCATCATCACAATCATAGTACCTGTGCCACTCTCTAGTTGTGATAAGTTTGCAATTGACGATAAGTACCTGCCCAATTTCTGCAGTTGAGAAGGTTATAGAAAAATGCTTTTGGTTTTTATATTCTGTTATCTCTTTTCCACGTATCGACCAACGGATTGAATAACTATCAGGCGGGAAGGAAGAGTCTACTTCGATCTGGACAGAATAAGAATCACCAACTTCATACTCTGGTTGAATAATGACATTAAACTGGGATGTTGTCTCGCTTGGGGGAAACATTTCTTTTCCACGCGAATCTGTTGCGCGGATTATTTTGGGGACATTCCACATGCGATCCTCACCTCTATCCTTGTAAAACTGTTTTATCCCGTCAATAAAATCATGAGTATAGCAAATCGCTTGCTCGGCTTGCCTAATGCTAATTGGATTTGCATGTGAAAGAGCATTTCGAATAGGTATTAATCGAGTAAGATATATTCTAGCTTCTTCGCACCCCTGAGGATAAGCATAGTCCATAGCTGGTTTGAACAATTCTTTATACCATTTTGGATTGCATAAAAAATATATTATGTGCTCGGCAAATAACGTATCGGTTGCCCTAGAGAAACGCGATGGCTCTTTCTCAATCATTTGATGGATATGATCTCGTATTTCTTTCTTTATAATATGTTCGCCGGAATCAGAAATGGCATCTACATAGTTGTCGCCATATTTCTCGACCATTCTTTCATGAATCAATCGTCTTGCCCATGTTTCAAATGATTCAATACAATTCCGACAATATGCCCGCAATTCCTCTTGAGAAACACTGTGAAACATGTATTGTCACCTCACCCAAAGCATTCCCTCATTCTGCTATCAAACATGATCGGGGCTACACCCAGATTCGTGTTTTCTGTTCAACCCTGGTCCTTTTCCAGCTCAGTCACCAGATCATTTGTTTTCGGAAATACTATTTCACCTATCAGTACTTCACTGCTTACGACAGATAACAACTCACATAGGCCATCAATTAAGTTTAGCAAAGATTCAAAGTCAATGTTGTAGGCAACGCCTTCCTGTAGGCTATCATAATCTAAGTGCGCCAACCTTTTGTTTCGAACATCTTTTGAAACGACACTTTGGTATTCCTCAATAAGGCGATCTATTGCTTCGAGAATGTGTTTATTGACGTTCAGTTCAGCACACTGTTTTTTTAACGTTTGTATGCTGCAATTAGTGTGTCCATGTGTTGAGTCTGAATCGAAGAGTTTTGACACGATAGATAGTGTTTGCTGTTCAAGTGCTATTTCGCATATCTCAAGAAAATCAGAAAGAGGCTCTCGTTTTCTTGCCCTTCTCTTTTGCATTACAATAAGCGCCGCAGCGTCTTTCTGTGCCTCGTACACAAGCACCGTAAGAGCAGATATTAATTCAAACAAATGACTCACCTACTTTTGAATCAAGCTATCATACAGGAATTGTCTATCTCCAAGATACTTCTGAAGTGGTAAATTTGGATTTGTCGATCTGTGCGACAAATGCGGCAAACTCCTCTTGTTGATTCATCGGCGGTAATATCACAGTCAAGCCTTCTAGTTGCTGCTTGGTGATTGCCTGCCGTGTCGCGCCACCAGATTCACCTATATCAAGCAGTTGTTCCTTGAAGCGATCGTTAAGGAACATATTATTAGCGAAAGTGGGATTAAGCAGATTACGAACACATCTAATAATCGCCACATGCTGATTCACTCTGGCAGGAAGAGTGTCTTTAGGAACAATACACGATCTCGCCACCGAGGCTCCGGTGATGTTTATGAACACATCACCTTCTTCTACTGAAACATTATTGAGCTGCGCAGCTTGTTCATCCGTGATATGAGCCAAATCTTTATACTCGAATCGGCCATCATGCACATTCATGCTACGAATAAGTGTAATACCCTCTGCTTGATAGCTCTCTTTGCCTCCTCTTGGTGTAGCTCCCGATCCGATCTTGCTAGTCACCTCACGCAGAAGGGCAGTCTTCCATTCAAGAGTGTTAGCCACAGGATCCCCAAACATCTCGACAAATCGGGCTTTGATAAGGTCGTCAAGGGCGGAAAGCTCTGCTTCCCGCATGGAAATAACCCTCTCCAATTTGCAAAGAATTTGCGCAATTCTCGCTTGCTCGCCCATATCTGGAATATCTAATTCCAATTTGTTTTCCTTGTCAACTGTTAATCTCATCCTTTGGAAAAGGTTTTCCAGTTGCCGAATAATAATTGCTGCATTTATTATCGGTAGAAAGAGGAACTGGAGAATGCAATTTGAGATAAGATTCTTTTTTCAGTTCCCGGATAGCTTTCTGCACTTCAAGCCCAGGCAAATTGAGGCTTTCTGCCACATCATTTACGCTGCTGTATGGGTGGGATTCTATAAATTCAAACACTTTTCTTTTCATTTTCAGTCTCCTTTACAGGCGTCCATTACTAAACTCAGACGAATGCAGAACATCTGCCACTGCACAGCGTCCTCAAACCATTCCGGCTTGATCTCAGCGATTTGGTTCAGCCCCACGGCGCGGACGGCCTCGATGGCTGCCTCTCGCTGGGAGAGCTTCCGGCTGCTCGTCTGGCAGCGGGCTCCGTCGATTGTGTCATAGGCCAGAAAGGACTTGTTGAAGTCCATCAGGGGGTAGAGTTTTTCCAGCCTGTTTGTGTTATTGCTGACCAGAAAGCCCCAGTTGCCCCAATGCCGGTCGGTGTTGCCCACCAGGTAGTCGATCAGGTTCATCATGTGATAGGCGTAGGTGTCCTTCTCCAGCACAAAGGCGTCCCGATCCAGCCCATGATTGACGCAGTACACGTCCACCGCCTCCATGGAGACGAGGCTCTCGCCCTCGGACGTGATGATGCGGCTCCGGGAAACCGGCTTGTCCTCAAAGGTGGACGGCTCATAGGCCACACTCTCGGCTCGGAAGCAGCGTGCGATCTTCGAGGCCAGCAGCTCGGCCTTTACGTCGCGCTCATCGCCGTTCTTCAGAAGATAAAACGTTCCGTTCTCACGGATCCAGGCCTTCGGTGCGACGCCCTGGGTTCCGATGTCCCCGGCCGCGTCGTTGGGCTTCAGCAGCTCCGCGTTCTGAACGGTAAGCGACCGGCCGTTCAGACTGACGTCGGCGAAGGCCCCGGACAACGAATGCCGGAACAGGCTGAGGTCGGCGAAGCTGACG
>Ga0247611_10010550_pt1 | contig 10843 bp, 10 predicted proteins | sample 177DNAGHGhighgp2_FD_192422 | JGI IMG/M metagenome (GOLD analysis project Ga0247611, IMG submission 192422) | Sheep rumen microbial communities from Palmerston North, Manawatu-Wanganui, New Zealand - 1770 DNA GHGhigh gp2 | ecosystem: Host-associated > Mammals > Digestive system > Stomach > Rumen... | reverse complement strand
CGGCGGAGGCTACCTATACACAGGACAGCCAAACGAAATCTGGAGCTATGGCAAGGAATGTGAGGAAATCATGAAGAAGGCTATCGAGCTTCGTATCAGCCTTAAGCCATATCTTGAAAAGATCTACAAGGAAGCACATGAGAATGGCTCACCACTTATGAGAACAATGTTCTACGAATTCCCAGAGGATGCAAAGTGCTGGGAGCTTGAAGACCAGTACATGTTCGGACCAGACTACCTTGTAGCACCTATCTTCTCAGCAGAAACCTTCGAGAGAGAAGTATATCTTCCAGCAGGAACCTGGACGGATATCCGCGATGGAAAGCAGTATGAAGGTGGAAAGACAATCGTAGCACCAGCACCTATCGACAGTATTCCAGTATTTAAGAGAAACTAATGTACAATTATAGAACAACTAAGTAGCATCTAAATAGCAACTTAAGTGCATCTAAATAGCTACTAAAGAGCAACTGAAGTGCATCTTAAGTTCAGCTAAAATGCAGGTAATATAAACTCTAAATAAATCAAAAACAAAAATGACCACTACCAGTAACCCAATGGAACTGATAGTGGTCTTTTTGAGCAATTATAAAGGTTTTTTACATTGTGTTTTAATAGGCTTTGTGATATAATAACTATTTAATGGTATTGTTTTTTAGGGAGAACTACCTTAAAAAAGGTAAGATAATAACTGGAAAAGCTAAAAGAACAGCTTTTTCTAAGACAAGTAAAAGAAGAAAATGTGATGAAAAATGGAAGAAGACTGTAGAGAAATGAGCAAGAACCTTCTAACGACAGGTTCGATACAAAAAAGAATAACTAAATTTGCCATACCTATATTTATAGGGAATTTATTCCAACAGCTGTATAATGCTGTGGATTCCCTTATAGTAGGAAATGAAATCGGCAGTAATGCACTAGCAGCAGTAAGCGGCTCGGGAAGCCTTTTATTTATGGCAATAGGCTTCTTTAATGGAATATCCATAGGTGCAGGTGTAGTAATAGCAAGGCATATAGGTGCAAAAAATCCTGTAAAGACAGAAGAAGCAGTCCATTCAACAGTGGCACTCGGACTTTTGTTTTCAGTTCTTATGACGATACTTGGCGTTTTATTTACACCTCAGCTATTGACACTTATGAGAACGCCGATAAACGCCTTTGAAGAATCAGTTACCTATGTAAGAATATACTTTGCAGGCTCGCTAGGCTTTGTAATGTATAACACCTTTGTAGGAATATTGCAGGCTGCTGGTAATTCAAAGAGTCCTCTTTATTACCTGATAATATCCTCTGGGATAAATGTAGTACTGGATATAGTGCTCATAAAGTTCTTAGGCTTTGGAGTTGGAGCTGCGGCCTTTGCGACAGCAGTTTCTCAGCTTATATCAGCAATACTTTGCATGATAAATCTTATGAGGACAAAAGAGGCCTATGGATTAAAACTCTCAAGGATCAGGTTTGATAAAAAGCAGACTGTAGAAATAATAAGATTCGGTCTTCCGACTGGACTTCAGAATTCGATAATGGCCTTTTCAAACGTTGTAATCCAGTCTTACATAAATGACTTCGGAGAATTTGCAACAGCAGGAATAGGAGCCTATATAAAGATAGAAGGCTTTGTATTTATACCTATAACAAGCTTCTCGATGGCCATAACTACCTTCGTAAGTCAGAATATAGGTGCAGGAGAATACGAAAGAGCCAAAAAGGGAGTTACCTTTACCATGCTGGTAACTGTCATGTCAGCAGAAACCCTCGGAATGCTTCTTTTAATCTTTGCAGAGCCGTTAATAGCTCTCTTTGATGCAACACCTGAGGTTGTAGCCTTTGGAGCAGGTAGAGCTAGGGTGGTATGTCCGTTCTTTATATGCTGCGCGTTTACGCACTTTATGGCGGCGGTAATGAGAGGTGTAGGAAAGCCGGTACTGCCAATGGTAGTATTTTTGACCTGCTGGTGTGTTGTAAGAGTAGCAATACTGAAGATAGCGGCAGAAGTAATCGGAAAATCAATTCAGACGACCTACTGGGTATATCCTATAACCTGGATATTAAGTACGGTGGTGTTATATATAAGTTATAGAAGAATCAAATTCAGGAATTGATTTAAATATTTAAAAAATAGCAGAAAAATCAAATTTAGCAACTTATTATTATTTTAAAAAGGAAGTAGAAAAATGAGAGCATACGAAAGATTATTGAACTATGTAAAGGTCTATACCACGAGCGATGAAAGCACAGGAACAGTACCATCCACAAAAAGGCAGTTCGATTTAGCAAAGCTTTTAGTAGAGGAAATGAAGGCGCTTGGAATCGAAAATCCTCACGTAGATGATAAATGTTATGTATATGGCTGGATACCAGCTACCAAGGGCTATGAGGAAAAGCCTGCCTTAGGCTTTATTGCTCATCTTGACACAGCACCTGATGCAAGCGGTGAAAATGTAAAACCTCAGGTAATAGAAAATTATGATGGAGAAGATGTAGAGCTTGGAAATAGCGGTCTATCAATTAAAACCGAGCTTTACCCGGAAATGAAGGAACTTAAGGGAAGAACTCTTATAGTGACAGATGGAACCACTCTTCTTGGTGCAGATGATAAATCAGGAATAGCAGAAATCCTTACAGCAGCCGAGGAAATCATAAAAAAAGATCTTCCTCATGGAAAAATATGTATAGCCTTTACGCCTGATGAAGAAATCGGAGGCGGAGCAGCAGATCTTGACTTAGAAAAATTCGGTGCAAAGTATGCCTATACGGTAGACGGCGGCCCTGAAAATGAAATAACCTATGAATGCTTTAATGCTGTATCAGCTAAATTCAAGATAAAAGGCGCAGCAGTTCATACAGGCTCAGCAAAGGGCAAGATGAAGAATGCGGTCAGAATGGCAGTAGAAATTGAAAATATGCTTCCATCTGGCGATATCCCAGAGCTCACAGAAGGCAGAGAGGGTTTTTATCATCTGTGCAATATAAATGGCACCATGGAAAGCGCAGAAATGAGCTATATTGTCCGTGATCATGACTCCTCAAAGATGGAAATGAGAAAGGAAATCCTAAAGCATATTGAAAAGGTAATGAATGAAAAATATGGTGAAGGAACCGTAGAGCTTATCATAAAAGAGCAGTATAGAAATATGATAGAAAAAATAGCTCCATGCATGCACCTTGTAGAAAATGTAAGAGAAGTAATGCATGAGCTTGGCATGGAAACGGATGAAGCCCCTGTAAGAGGCGGAACAGACGGCGCCCAGCTAAGTTTCAGGGGCCTTCCATGTCCGAACCTTGGAACAGGCGGCTATGCCTTCCACGGACCATACGAGCACATTACTGCAGAAGGCATGGATATAGCAGTAAAGGTAATCCTTGGAGTAATAGGAAAATACGCAAAGTAAGCGGGTGCGATTTTAGTCAAAAGTAAACTCCAGGTGGACTTTATTGCGTAATAAGAAAGTACTCAGGGTAAGAATCTTACTGAAATAGTAAATGCGCAGGGTAAAACAGTAATAATAGAATGAGGTATAGTGTATGATACTTGGTATGTCAATATATGAAGTATGCATGTATTTTATAATCTATTCCTTCGTAGGTTGGTGCATAGAGGTAATATACCATGCACTCTCTGTGGGAAAAATTATCAATAGAGGCTTTTTGAACGGACCGGTATGTCCGGTATATGGCTTCGGAATGCTTGCAGTAGTGGGAATGGTAAATCAGCTGCCAAAGAATGAAAATGGAAATCCAAATACTTTTTTCGTATTCCTTGGAGGGATGTTACTTACAACCGCAATAGAGCTTGTAGCCGGCTGGATGTTATTCCATTTCTTCCATGCGCGCTGGTGGGACTATAGCGATGTACCGCTAAATCTAGGAGGCTACATATGTCCGCTTTTCTCAGTGTATTGGGGAATAGGATGTGTTCTTATAGTTAAATTCGGCCATCCTTTAGTAGATGCGCTTGTTGACTTTACGCCGCAAAAGTACGGCTGGCCAATAATAGGCGTATTATCAGTAGTGTACGTAGCCGACTTTATACTTACAGTACTTACTGTAATAGGACTTAACAAAAAGATCGCAGAGCTGGATAAGCTCAATGCGTCAATGCGCGTAATAAGTGATGGATTAAGTGATACTCTTGCAGGAACAACTCTCAAGGCTATGACAGTTACAGATGAAGCAAAGCTTCAGATGACTCTTGCAAAGGCAGAGATGAAGGATGCCTACGAGGTTAAGAAGGAAGAGACTGCTGGCTCAGTAAGAAGGGCTGTAGCTATTACAAAGGCAGTTTATGAAGCTAAGAAGGAAAAAACTGCAGCAAAGAGAGATGAAGCCCTTGTAGCAGTAAAGGAAAAGGTAATAAATCCTATAATGGGAAGCTATGAAGCAGCTAAAAAGCGTTCTATGGAGCTTACCGAGGATATCTTAGGACATAAATTCTTTGGAACAGGAAGACTTCTTAGAGCCTTCCCAAAAATGAAATATGTAGGCCATGAAAATCTGTTAAAGGAACTAGAAGATAGCAGAGATAATAATGAAAAGTCTGAAAATATAGCTAAAAATACGAATAAATCTGAAGATACAGATGCATTGGAAGATTAATCAGAAAATATTGGTGGAAATGCAAATAAATCAGATGATTAATCAGAAAATATATAGGCAAATGTGAATAAATAAGGTAGTAACTGAAAGGATAAAAGTGTAATGAGCAAGTTAACATTATCAACAATTGATAAATTCAGAAAAGAAGTAGCAAAGGAGAGCAATGTAAAGACACTTCAGGCAGCAGCATCAAGCTCTGCCCTTGTGGATATAACCTTTGTACCAACAAATGCAGCAAAGCTTAATGGTGCATTTGAAGTCGAAGTAGATGTAAATGGAATTACAGCTCAGAGAATGAGCGGAAGATGCTGGTTATTTGCAGCACTTAATATATTAAGAGAAAAGGCAGCAAAGAACCTGAATGTAAAAGAGTTTGAAATTTCAGAAAATTATCTGTCATTTTATGACAAGCTTGAAAAGTCAAATACCATGCTTTCCATGGCAATCGATAATGCAGAACTAGATGAAGAGGCCAGGATGACAGAATATATCCGTGAAGGCTTTGGTGACGGCGGATATTTTGATGAAGCAGCAGACCTTGTAGAAAAGTATGGAATCGTTCCAAAGAGCGTATTCCCGGAAACCTATCAGTCGGAAAATACAGCACAGATGAATGATAAGCTTCTGAGAATCTTAAAAATGGATGTATCAAGGCTCCGTGACCTTGCAAATGAAAAGGGAAAGAAGGAAGCTGAGAAGGAAAAGGAAAAGATGCTTCTTGACATCTATAGAATGTTAGTAATATGCTTCGGAGAGCCTCCAAAGACCTTTACCTATGCATGGAAGGAAAAGGAAGGAAAGGACGGAAAGCAGAAGTTCAATGAAGTAAGAGACATAACCCCTATAGAATTCAGGGATAAGTATGCATGTGGAAATGTATTAAAGGATTATATTACAATAACCAACCACCCGACCAAGGCTCTTCCGATGAACCTTTATTACAAGTTCCATTATATCGGCTGCATGGCAGATAAGGATATCTTGAATTTGAATCTTGAAATTGAAGATTTTGAAAAACTATGTGTAAAGATGCTAAAAGGCGGTACTCCTGTATGGTTCGCCTGCGATTCAGGTGCTTTTGGAAGCAGAAAGAACGGCATATGGGATCAGGACAGTTTTGACTTTTCAGGAATCCTTGGCGGCGTAAACTTTGAAGAGGAAAAGGGCGACCTTATAGTAGCCCATGCAGGCCTTGCAGATCACGCAATGATACTTACAGGAGTAGCTTTTGATGAAAATGGAAAGCCGGCTCGCTGGAAGATAGAAAACAGCTGGGGCAAGGATGCAGGAAAGGACGGCTTCTTTGTGTGCTCAGAAAAGTATTTTGAGAAATATGTTTTCGAGGCAGTAATTGATAAGAAGTATCTTACAAAGGAGCAGAAGGCTCTATTAAAGAAGAAACCGGTTGAGATACCGGCATGGTTATCAGACTGGGTATAATAGGAAGAAAAGATGAAGAAATTAGTTATAATATTATTAATTGTAGTAATTATAGCCTGTGGATATGTATTTGCAAAAAAGTACAATGAAAATAATGCACCAAAGAGCAGCGGTAAGGAAATGTCAAGTGCTGAAATGGAAAGATTATCCAAGACCATGTATGAGGATGACATAAAGCAGGCAGGAACCTTAAAAACAGCGCTTCAGATGGCAGTAACAGAATGCGAGCTTAATGCCTCAGGAGAAATGCCGGCAGATTGCAAGTTTAAAATCAATACCAGCACCTGGAGCGTAGTATCAAGTTCGGCAAGCAGTAAGAGCATAGCAGAAAGTGCCTGTGCATCAGTAAGGACAGCAGTTGGCGGCTCTGCAGTATATACAACTCTTTTTAAGGATGAAGGCTTCATACTCTATTATTCTAAAAAAGACAATGCACTTGAAGTGCAGTATGACGGAGCAGGCGTTGATGTAAATAACTACGACATAAGTAAGTACAGTTTTTCGGATAATTAAAGGCTAAATGGGCTAAAATCAAGGTAATAAGAATGCCAAAAGTAAGGCGATTAGAATGCCAAAAAGAATACCAAAAGTAAGGCGAAAAGAATGCCAAAAGTAAGGCGATTAGTATTCCGAAAAGCAAAATAGGAGAAAAGGTATGAGATATAGAACCCCGTCTTATATGGATAAATTCCACTGTATAGCGGATAAATGCAAGGATAGCTGCTGTATAGGCTGGGAAATAGATATAGATGAAAAAACAAAGGCTTATTATGACAGCGTAGATACGCCCTTTGCCGAAAGACTAAAAAAAGACATAAAAGATGGCTGTTTTGTGCTTGATGAAAAGGAGCGCTGTCCATTTCTTAATGATAAGAATTTATGTGACATATACATAAATCTCGGAAAAGAGCATCTGTGCCAGATATGCAGTGATCATCCAAGATATTATGAGTGGTTCGGAGACCTTAAAGAAGGCGGAATTGGCTTATCGTGTGAAGAAGCAGCAAGAGTAATACTATCAAATGATTTTTCAATAAAGGAAATGGAAATAGAAGAAGAGGAAGACCTTCCGGATTATGATATGGAGGTTTTTACGGCCTTAGAAAAAGCCAGGGACATGATACTAGAAAAGTTAAATGAGACCGGTGAAAAAAAGGTGCCTTTGGAGTTCTTACTTAGCTGGATGCTCAAATATGGAAAAGTTCTCCAGCTAAAATTGGATGAATATAGCGCTGAAATGGAAGAAATTCAGGAAAAGGTAATATCCGAGCTTCCAGAGGATGCGCAGATCTTTGGCGAGACAAATTCTGAAGCAGCATTTGGTGAAAATCCTAGTGAAGAATCGCCTTTTGGCGCCGATGCAAAAGCACATGATGATGGAATAATAGAAGAAGATGATTTAGCCCAGTTCTTAATGGATGGAAGAGTCAGAAGTACGCTGATGGCATATTTTCAGACCTTAGAGCCAATGAGCACCTCCTGGATTCCATTTCTTGAAATGTGCGATCAGGTAAACAGGATGCATATTTCAGATACTAAGTGGCTTGATGAAATAAACTCCGAAAAATATGAGATTTATTTCAGAAGGCTTGCATCTTATTTCATATATAGGTATTTTATGAAAGCAGTATTTGACCTTGACGTGGCAGGAAAGATAAAGTTTGCGGTGCTTTCAACCTATATGATCTGGCTATTAGCAAGGTGCACGATAGAATTAACAGGTCAGTGCGACTTTGAGGATTTAGCGCTTCTTGCTAAGAACTATTCAAAGGAGATTGAATATAGCGAAGAAAATCTGGAAAAGCTGATGTAAGAACATTTAAAAGGCATAAGAAATAAAAAAATATGTAAAAGTAATCTGTGGTAAGTTTATGAAATATATAATAAAGTAAGTAGTTTCGATAAAGCAGTGAAGTAAATTATGAAATAAAGCAATGAAATAAAGCAATGAAACAAAGCGATTTAAAAGCAAAGGACTATATGTACGTATATATAAATAATGAAAGCTATAGAGAAGCTGCAGAGAAAGTAGCTGAAAAGGTAAAGGGAGAGCTCATTACTAAAATAGATGAGCTTTCAGAGGAAGAAACTTATCTTGGCTATGATGAAAACGGGCTCTACCTTGCGCAGGGGAATAACCGCATGCAAGGTGATTTTAAGAAGATGATAAAGAGATTAAAGCACAATAACCTTACCCATGAAATGGTTGTAAAGGCTGCAAAGCTGAAGGGAGAAGAAGCAGGGGACAGGCTTACTTTAATTGATGCAACGGCAGGAATGGGAGAAGATTCGCTTCTTCTTGCAGCAGCGGGTTTTGAAGTGACTCTTTATGAAAAAGATCCGGTTATAGCGGCTCTTTTAGAGGATACCATTGAAAGAGCAAAGGGACATAAGGTAACTGCTGATGTAAAGGAATATGAAAGCTTTGAGAGCTATGAAAAAGGAGCTAAGGAAGCAGGAGATAATCTTATCTTAAAGGAAGCGGTAGGCAGAATGCATCTTATCTGCGCTGATAGCATAGAAGCTATGAATAACCTTGAGGGCATGGCACCTGATGTAATACTCCTAGATCCGATGTTTCCGGAAAGGGAAAAAACAGGACTTGTAAAAAAGAAATTCCAGCTGATTCATCAGCTAGAAAAGCCTTGTGAGGAAGAAGAAGCCCTGCTTAAAGCTGCAATGGGGCTAAAGCCTAAAAGAATCGTGATAAAAAGACCGTTAAAAGGCCCATTTCTTGCAGGAAAAAAGCCTTCTTACTCACTTGAAGGAAAAGTAGTAAGATATGATTGTATAGTAAATTAATATGCGGAAAAGTAAAATCAGCATATAGGAAAAGTAGTAAGATAAAACAACTAAAAAAATGAATAAAGGGAAAGGGTGGAATAATGAAGCTTATATAGAATATGCACTTATTGAAAGTGAAAAGGTAATAAGCGCAAATACCACTTGAAGAATTTGAAAAGCAGCTAAGCGTAGTATCCTATTACGAAGCGCTATATTAAAGAAACAGCGAAAAGAAAACGGCTGAAAGTAAAAACAGCGAAAAGAAAAAAGCTGAAAGTAAGAAACAGCGAAAAGAAAAAAGCTGAAAGTAAAAAAAGTGAAAAATAAAGGAGCCTGCATTGAAAGTGCAGGTTCTTTCTTGTAAAAAGGTTGCATAAAATAATCCCAAAGGTATATAATGGATTCTGAAAAAAAGAAAGCGAGGGGATGTCATGAGTAAAACAGTAATATTTCATGTAGATGTAAATTCAGCGTTCCTTAGCTGGAGCGCAGTAAAGAGACTAAAGAACGGCGAAGAGCTAGATATAAGGACAGTGCCTTCCGTAATAGGCGGAGATGAAAATACCAGGCACGGCATAGTCCTTGCTAAATCAATACCTGCTAAGAAATATGGAATAAAAACGGCAGAGAGCATATATTCTGCAAGAAGAAAGTGCCCGGATTTACTAGTTGTACCATCAGAGCATAAGTATTATTCGGAATGTTCAAAGAAATTTATAGCCATATTAAAGAAATATGCCCCAGTGGTAGAACAGGTGAGCATAGATGAAGCCTACTGTGATTTTACTGGAACGGAGGGTATTTATGGAGATTTGGAAGAATTTGCCTATAAGTTAAAGGATGAAGTAAAAGATACCCTGGGCTTTACCGTAAATGTCGGGATATCAGATGTAAAGCCGCTTGCAAAAATGGCTTCAGATTTTGAAAAGCCGGATAAGGTGCATACCTGCTACAGCAATGAGGTAGAAAAGAAAATATGGCCTCTTACGGTAGATAATCTTCTGTTTTCGGGAGATGCTACTACCAAGGCGCTTGGTGAAATAGGCATAAAAAGAATAGGTGAGCTGGCAAACGCTTCAGAAGAGCTAATAGTAGGAAAGCTTGGCGAGCATGGAAGAGACCTTTGGAATTTGGCAAATGGAAGAGCCTCCTCCATTGTAAGGCAGGAGAGAGAAGCAGCCAAAAGCTATGGCCATGAAATTACGCTTCCTGAGGATCTATATGATGATAAACTTGCAGAGCATATAATCCTTGAAATGACAGAGGCTGTTGCAGCAAGGGTAAGAGCAGACGGAGTTTCAGCTTCAGTAGTAAGCTGCAAGCTTACCAGCAATAAATTTAAAAATATCCAGAGGCAGAAAAAGCTTCCGGAGCCAACTGACATCACCAATAACATCTATGAAGGCGTTCTTGAGATGTATAAAAAGATAAGAAGCCTTCCGGAGTGGAAGAATGTCGGTATAAGGCTTATTGGAGTAAGTGCAGCAAAGGTTGATTCGGGCGAATACGAGCAGATGGATTTTTTCAAGACTAAAAATAATGAAAAAATGAAAAAGCTAGATGCTGCGGTGGATTCACTAAGAGAAAAATTTGGCAAGGATGCCATAAAAAGAGCGACTTTTTTGAAGAAGTAGATGAAAAGTAGTTGGAATGAAGGAAAAAGATGAAAAATAAAAATATAAAAAGGGCATTTGTATTAGCTCTTAGTACAGTAATGCTGATTAATTTGACGCCTGTAAAGGCTAAAGCGGATATAGTTAATATAAGCGCATTCGATGAGCCTTTAGATGTAGAAGAATATAAATTCATAGATGCGACGGATAGCACAGTAGCCTTTGCTAAAGCGCTTGATGAAATGTATGAAGTAAGCAGAGAATATGCTAAAAAGCTATCTAAAGAGGAAAAGAAAAGCGAGTTTTCTAGTCTTTGTGTAATAGTAAAGACAAATGGCTCAGAAATAGATGTAGAGGGCTTATCTCCAGCTATGGTGGTAAAAGGAACAAGAGATAGATATGTCCTTTTA